>SL_3KL_010_SEDDRAFT_10004168_pt1 | contig 13071 bp, 9 predicted proteins | sample SodLakKL_010_SED_2_FD_10381 | JGI IMG/M metagenome (IMG submission 10381)
AATGCTTATCGTGAGCGTGGGCACCTGTTCACAAAAACCAATCCTGTCAGAACCCGGAGGAGATATTTTCCTACCCTGGATCATCAGAATTTCGGTCTTCAGGACAGTGACCTGGACACCCGTTTCCAGGCTGGCAATAAGGTGGGCATAGGGAAAAGCAAGCTAAGGAATATCATTGGCCACCTTCAGCAAACCTATTGCCAAAGCATTGGGGCAGAGTACATGTATATTCGCTCACCCGAAATAGTAGAATGGTTGCAGCACAGGATGGAAAGTGTCAGGAACACCCCTTCTTTTGACCGTGCCAGGAAAAAACAGGTTCTTACCAAGCTTATCGAAGCAGTACATTTTGAACAGTTTGTACGAAAGCGCTTCCCCGGTCAGAAGCGTTTTTCGCTGGAAGGCTGTGAAACGTTGATCCCTGCCCTTGATGCTGTCATCGAGCACGGCGCAGCCCTGGGCATCCATGAATATGTTATTGGGATGGCGCATCGCGGCCGCCTGAATGTCCTGGGGAACATCCTGAGAAAGCCTTACAGGCAGATATTCAGCGAATTTGAAGGCAAACAGTATGCCGAAGAAACACTGCTGGGCGACGTAAAATATCATCTGGGCTGCACCCTCGAAACTACCACACGCAATGGCAAGCCGGTAAACCTGAGCATTGCCCCCAATCCGAGTCATCTGGAAGCAGTGGACCCTGTAATGGAGGGCATTTCCAGGGCAAAAATTGATCTTAAGCATAATAGCGATTACAAAAAACTGGCTCCCATCCTCATTCATGGCGATGCATCCATTGCCGGACAGGGCGTGGTATATGAGGTTCTTCAGATGTCGCAGCTTCCCGGATTCAAAACAGGGGGCAGCATACACCTGGTGATCAACAACCAGCTGGGATTTACCACAAATTACCTGGACGGCCGGTCCAGTACCTATTGCACCGATGTGGCCAAGACCATCCAGGCGCCCATATTTCACGTAAACGGCGATGACGTGGAGGCAGTTGTTTATACCCTTGAGATGGCCATGGAGTTCAGGCAGCGTTTTCAGCGCGACGTATTCATTGACCTGTTATCCTACAGGAAATACGGACACAATGAAGGCGATGAGCCCCGTTTTACACAACCCATCCTCTATAAGATCATTGAAAAACATCCCGATCCTGCAAAGATCTATATCCAGAAACTTAAGGAGCAGCAAAACATCACACAGGAAGAGGTCGCCGAGATCCAGAAAGTTTTTGATGATATGCTGGCAAAAGAACTGGAAACAGGCAGGCAGATCGAAAAAGGAAGCATTGACCCCTTCCTTGAAAATACCTGGAAAAACGTGCCCCTGGCAAACCCGGAAGACGTCCATCAGGCCACAGACACCACCTTTGACAAAAAAAAGCTTAAAAAAATTGCAGAACAGGTCACCACACTGCCTGAAGGAAAAAACTTTTACCGCAAAACAGTAAAGCTCATGCGCGACCGTCAGCAGATGATCTCCAAAGAGAAAAAAGCGGATTGGGCATTGGGTGAAACCCTGGCGTATGCTACACTGCTGGAAGAAGGTTTCCCGGTAAGGATAACAGGACAGGATGTAGAGAGAGGCACTTTCAGCCATCGCCATGCTGTGCTGAAGATAGAAGACTCCGAAGAAGAATATATACCCCTGAGCCATGTAGATGAAAAGCAAGCGCCTTTTGAGATCTACAACTCCATCCTCTCTGAATACGGAGTGCTGGGCTTTGAATACGGATATGCGATGGCGAGCCCTTACAAGCTGATTGTATGGGAAGCACAATTTGGTGACTTTAACAACGGGGCACAGATCATCATAGATCAGTTCCTTGCCAGTGCCGAAGAAAAGTGGAAAGTGCGTAACGGAATCGTCTTGCTTCTGCCTCACGGCTATGAGGGACAAGGCCCTGAACATTCCAGCGCCAGGATCGAACGCTTTTTGAGCTCTTGCGCCGAAAACAACATGCAGGTGACCAACTGCACCACGCCGGCTAACTTTTTCCACCTGCTCCGACGCCAGATGAAACGCCCCTTCAGAAAACCCCTGGTGGTGTTTACACCCAAAAGCCTTCTGCGACACCCGGAGTGTGTCTCTACCCTGGAAGACCTTGCCAACGGAGGCTTTAGCCCACTGATTGATGACCCGGAGGCAAACCCGGAAATCATCGACCGGGTGATCCTCTGTAGCGGTAAGATATATTTTGACCTTAAAGAAAGGCAAAAACAGAAGGGTTATAACAGGAGCGCCATGGTAAGGCTTGAACAGATTTACCCCATCCCTGCAGAAGAGCTTAAAAGCCTAAAACATAAATATGGCAATGCAAAAAGGTGGATATGGGTACAGGAAGAGCCTCAAAATATGGGTGCCTGGCCATTCTTATCTCAAAATCTGAAAGATTTTAATCTAAGTAACATTGCCCGGCCTGAAAGTGCAAGTCCGGCAAGCGGCTCAAGCAAATTCCATCAGATTCAACAGCAGAAAATCGTAGAAAAAGCATTTGAAGAGTGCGACTGTGAAAATGTTTGCCGGGAATGCAAACAGTTATGCATCAGCCACCTGGAGGAAATTTGATGTTTGAAGTTTGCAGGGACAGCACGTGGACTGTCCGGGTTGGCATGGCAGGGTTACAATAGTGACTTGTTAACAGACAAGATCCAACAGCCAATAGATAAAAGGCAAAAGCAGGTCCGGTCTTTCGGCATTTTAGCACATTATTAACAACGACATCAAAATATAGCACATATGGCAGTAGAGATCAGAGTACCCGAAGCAGGTGAATCGATTACCCAGGTAGAGCTGGCACAATGGCTGGTAGAAGATGGGTCGTGGGTGGATAAAGACCAGGAAATTGCTGAGATCGATTCAGACAAGGCTACCCTTACCATCAATGCTGATGAGGCAGGGGTAATAAGTATTTCAGTGGAGGAGGGCACCACCGTTGAGCCTGGCAAGATCATCGGCCAGATAGACCCAAATGCAGCACGTCCTGGTGGCGAGGCTGGTGAGGCTAAAGAGGAGTCAGCGGATACTTCAGCGGATGCAAAAAAAACAGACCCACCAGCAGCTTCTGAGAAAGGGCAGCAGAAAGAAGATAGTCAGGAAGAAGCCGGCAAGAAGGAGCCGCAGGCAACAAGCGACATCATATTCTCGCCGCAAGCCCGAAAGCTGATGGATGAAAAGGGTATTCAGCCCGATCTTGACAAAATCAACCCGGATAACAGGCGTATCACAAAGAAGGATATCCTGGCAGCCATCTCCGGGCAGTTTTCCGGCGATCAGCATGTAAGCCATGACACAGGCAAAGCCGCAGCTGCGCAGCAGTCAGCCAGGCAGTCATGGGGTGGCAGTCGCCAGGAAACACGCCAAAAAATGTCAACCCTTCGTAAAAAGGTGGCAGAACGCCTCGTAGCTGTAAAGAATGAAACCGCCATGCTTACCACCTTCAATGAGGCAGACATGTCGGCCATCCTTAACCTGCGGAAGAAGTATCAGCAAGATTTCGTGGAAAAATATGGTTTCAAGCTGGGTTTCATGTCTTTCTTTGTGAAAGCAGTGGCGGAGAGCATTCCTTTCTTTCCCCATGTAAATGGTCATATTGATGGTAATCAAATCGTGATACCCGATTACGCTGATGTAGGGATCGCCGTGAGTACACCCAAAGGGCTTATGGTGCCCATTATCCGCAGTGCAGAAACACAGAGCATCCCGGCGTTGGAAAAGGCCATCAACGACATGGCCGAAAGGGCACGTAATAACAAGATCAAGATCGAAGAGCTCCAGGGAGGCACTATCTCCATAACAAACGGTGGCGTATTCGGCTCCATGCTATCCACTCCCATCATCAATCCGCCGCAAAGTGCCATCCTGGGTATGCATAAAATCATGGAGCGTCCGGTGGCCATAGACGGAAAGGTTGAAATACGCCCCATGATGTACCTTGCGCTCTCTTATGATCATCGCATCATCGATGGCAAAGAGTCGGTAAGCTTCCTGGTAAAACTTAAAGAATATATTGAACATCCTGAACGCCTGTTATTTACGGGCAAGGATCCACTGGAAAGCCTCATTGGCATCTGAAAGGACATGCATGGACAACACCTGATTATTTAAAAACAAGCACACCATATGGCACTGATAAAATCGATCAGGGGATTTACCCCAAGTTTTGGAAAGGATTGCTATCTTGCTGATAATGCAACTGTTATTGGAGACGTGGTAACCGGCGACAATTGCAGTATCTGGTTTAATGCGGTAGTTCGCGGGGATGTGCACTACATAAGAATTGGTAACAATGTAAACATCCAGGATGGCGCTGTGATACATTGTACTTTTGAAACTGCACCCACGAGCATCGGAGATAATGTATCCATAGCACATAAAGCGATTGTGCACGGATGTACCGTGGAAGACAATGTTTTAATCGGCATGAATGCGGTGGTGATGGATAATGCTGTAGTAGGCAGTAACTCCATCATTGCGGCAGGAGCAGTAGTTTTGGAAGACACGATCATTAAACCGGGGAGTGTATATGCCGGCGTTCCGGCAAAAAAAGTAAAAGACATCAGCCAGGAGTTAACCCGTGACCTGCTGGAGCGCATTTCAAGGAAATACATTACCTACGCCGGCTGGTATCGCAATGAATAAAAGAAACACCTTTCCGTTAACAGAAAATGCTGTTACCGAAAAGGTGTTTTTCCCGAAAAAAACGTTGCCGTACAGGGCTTATTCAAGCTCCAGCTCTTCTCTTACGAGCGGCATGACGTTTTCGCCATTTTCCCAAAACACCATGGAGCCACCGCTGGTATCAAAAATATAGGTGTACCCGTGTTCACGGCCTACTTTTTGGATAGCTTCACGGGCTTTTTCGATGATCGGGTTCAACAAGCGCTCTTCCTGTTCCATGATGTCTTGCTGTGCAGACTCCTGGAACTCCATGATACGTTCATTGAGGCTCTGCAATTCGCGTTCTTTGGATTGCCTTACAAGCTGAGAGTAGTTTTCCTGGTTTTCAATATACTCCTGGTATTTATTCTGGAATTCGGCCTGCATTGCTGCAAAAGTTTCTTCCAGCTCCTGGGCATATCTCTCAAGGTCGGCTTGAGCCTGATCCCTGCCCGGCATCATACGGAGCAATTCATTGGTGTTTATGTGACCAAATTTTGCCTCTTCCTGGGCAGTTAACGACGTGCTCCCAAATAAAACTAAAAAAAGGAGCGACAAGCTAAGCAGTTTTTTCATTGCTATGATTGGCTTAAAAGTTAATACTCATTTTAGCGCACAAATTTAATCAATTAAAATAAACTGCCTTTATTTTTAACAGCATTTAAGAAGGAGAAAAAGTTACATAAGTGGTAATTCTTTTAATACCAGTACGATCAAAAGATTTTTTCCTGTTTTTTAAAAATTTGTTTTGAGGTTTTAAAAAATGCGTATATTTGCAATCGCAAAAGCGAACAACGCGGAAATAGCTCAGCTGGTAGAGCACGACCTTGCCAAGGTCGGGGTCGCGGGTTCGAGTCCCGTTTTCCGCTCAAAAAAAACACCTCTGAAAAGAGGTTTTTTTTTATCTGCCAGTAACCTTGCCCGGATGGTGGAATTGGTAGACACTCAGGACTTAAAATCCTGTGGCCATTGCGGCCGTGCCGGTTCGAGCCCGGCTCCGGGTACCCCTTCAGACTTCTGCCCTGCCTGTGACGAGGCGGGGCTTTTTTGTTTCCCGTCCCCGCCATAGAAAAAAGCTTATCTGTCAGGTACCTGCCTTGTGTTATTTCCGGAAACTCTTGATAAAGGCCTCTACCTCGGGGACACCGCCCTGGTAAACAAGATAGCCATTATAGGGTTCCCGCGGTGTGATGTCGTCGTTCATGGGGGTAAGCATGATCTTTTTTACCTCCTCCAGGTCGCCGGTCTGNCCAAGAGCCCATCCCAGCTTCACCCAGGCCACCTCAGGCAACATGTTTTCTGCGGGCACCACGCCCAACGCCATCATNTCACGACCGGTTTCATAAACAAACATCTGCACATAACCCCAAAGAGTTTGCACGGTCATATATATGGCGACGCCTTTTTTGCTGGCCCGCTCCAGCGCTGGATACAGCGGTTTATTCACATGTCCGAGCCCGGTGCCGGCGATCACTATCCCTTTATACCCGTTGTCAACAAGCGAATCTACCATGTCGGGGTGCATGTTGGGATAATAATACAGGATGGCCACCTTTTCTTCGAAATAAGGCTTGATGGTCGCCGTTTTGTCTTTCCGGCGGGGGCGGAAATCCTGCTTGATGGGCGTCACGGCACTGGTCGTAACCTTAGCCAGGGGAATGTCACCAAGGGTACGAAAAGTGCTGCGGTAGGATGAATGCATTTTTCGCACGCGTGTGCCACGGTGCAGCAGGCCGTACTCATCAGAAGTAGGGCCAAACATGCACACCATCACTTCGGCAATATCGCCGTGACCGGCCGTATAGCAAGCATGCATCAGGTTGAGTGCAGCATCGGAAGATGGGCGGTCGGAAGAGCGCTGAGAGCCTACCAGCACGATTGGAACCGGCGGATTTTGCACCATGTAGGTAAGTGCAGCAGCTGTGTGATGTAACGTGTCTGTCCCATGTCCTATCACAATGCCATCAATGCCATTTTCAATCTCCTTGCCAATAGCTACGGCCAGCTGCTTATACTGTGCAGGACCCATATTCTCACTAAAAACAGCAAAAACCTTCTCGGTAGTGAGGTTACAGATGTCAGCCAGCTCAGGCACAGCGCCATAAAGCTCTCCCGGCGAAAAGGCAGGGATAACGGCACCTGTCCGGTAATCAAGACGGGATGCGATAGTACCCCCGGTGCCTATCAGCTTTACACTGGGCTTGCCTTTGGTATAGGGAAACTCCTGCTCCGGGATCTTGTAATTTGCCTTCTTGTAACCTGTCTCCTCCATGCTGAGAAGCGTCGTTACATTAATACCCACATTATAGCCAGTAGGGATCTTCAGCACAATGTGTTTGTCGTCATCGTTTTCCGACCGTGGCAATACGGTACCCACAAAATTGCCGCGATCCGTTTTTATCTTCGCCTGGCCCCAAACCCGGACATTGAATTTTTTTAATGCCTCCAGCGCAGGCCCCTTATATCCCTGGAAAAAATCTTCGCTCATGTTTTTGTATTTCGGTATGACAGGTCAAGCCCTGTCTCTGTTTCGGTCTGACAGGTCAAGCCCCTTTTATATTTCGGTATGACAGGTCAAGCCCTGTCATTACTTTAGTAAGTTTCGGCCGGCACAATATACCCTTCTGTGTTATAAAGAGCTGCCTGCTACCTCACTCTCGATTCGTTGCTTTAAAACAGGTAAGGGCATGTTTCCCAAGGCATGTGCCCGCAGCTGACCCATCAGCCAGTCCGTTTCCACGCGTTCACCCCCATTTACCCGGATGCTGGCAAATTTTTTCCGCAAAAAAGGCAGGTTCGCCAGCACTTTTTCTTCTTCCAAAGGCATGAAACCGATACTGGTCAGGATGGAGTCTGCATCCATTTTGGGATGCTGCCATATTACAGGCAGCATGGGAATGATCAGCTCCCGGGCAAGCCTGCGCTCCCGGAGTGTTTTAAGGATGTCCGCCACCAGTTCGAAGCGGAAACCAGGTGCCTTTTCATAATGGCCTTCCACAAACTTCAGACGATGCCCGAAAAGCGTGGCTGCAAACACAGCATCCTCCCCGTCTTCTACCATTTGTTCAATCAGGGGAAAGAGGTTGTTTCGAAAGATATAGGTATGCGTATCTTCAGGAACACCCCACTTTTTCAAAGTATTGTATGCTTTGATGTTTTCCGTTGGCAGATTACGCCCGAGCCGCTCAATATCCTCATCCAAAAGCGGTATAGGGGGTGAATCGGTATCGGGATACATGCGGTCGGCGCCGGGAAGGACCCTTTCAAACATGGTTGTGCCATCTTCAAATGACTTCCTGGTTTCATTGGGCACGCCTTCAAAGGCCATCCTGCAACGTTCGTCTATGGTTTCAAGTGCCGTTTTGATATCGTCTTCCGGACCCCAGAAAAGCATCACAGCATCCTGCGAATCCGCTTTAAGCATGTCACGTAACTGGCTGTAGGTGTTGCCGTGCTCCATTGGCTGCAGGCTGTCCTGGGCACACATGTTCGGTTTTTCAATGCAGGCCACCACCTTAAGCCGGTCGCTGATCTCGTCAGCGAATGTCTGGCCGGGCTGGGTAAAATGCGAAAGGATCCCTTCAAAGCAAGGAAGCTTCACACCATAGAGCTTCATGCCGGCATTTTTGATGCTCTTTAGTGCCTTTGACCGGAATTTGAAGTCGCGGGGATTCATTTCCAGTGAATCCATCTGCCATTGCTCGGGCTTTTGCACCCGTTTATTCAGCTCGTCGCGGATATGCAGCAACGCCCACTGCCTGAAGGCTTCGTTATGCGTCAGCTCCGGTATCCATTTGATGTGTGAAACTCCTTTGATCTCAGCACGCGTTCCGCCACGGCAACTCACATTCACGTCCTGCCGTGCAGCCCCCATTCCCGTACGCACCTTGCCGGTACTCCTGTTCAAAAAACGAATCACCTGGCAGGCCTCCGCCACCTCATCAGGATTTACCATGTCAGGATAGGTAACCGTCTCAATCAATGGCATACCAAGCCTGTCCGTCTTATAAAATCGCCAATGCCCAACATCAGAAATTTCCCGGCACGAGTCTTCCTCGAGGCTTAGCTGAATAAGTCGAACCGTCTTGTTTTTCAGCTCAATGGCACCTTCTACGCCGATGATGGCCGTCCTTTGAAAACCAGTTGGAATGCTGCCGTCCAGATACTGCTTACGGGTGATATGAATCTCACCTACGATGTTCAGTTTCTTCAGCAGGGATATTTCTATGGCAATGTCCACTGCCTTCCTGTTAACGGTGAATGGCGGGGTATCATCTACCTCATAGGTACAGGTAGTCTCGTTCTTAATACGATATACAATGTTTTTCCTGGTTTTAAACTCCATGAGCGCTGTACCATCATACTCGCCAAGTTCGCTGAGGGTAGGACGCATGTGCCGGATCACCTCTGCATCATAGTTGTCATCATCATGGTATACCCCTGCAGGGCAACGACAAAAAAGCTTTTCGCCTGTATTTAACTGCTGATGAACCTCAAGACCCGACATGAATCCTATGCGGTCATAATCATCCTGTGTGGCTTTTTTTCTCGGCACATAGCCGATAGACTTCATGGTGTTCCGGTAATTCTGGCTGGGGCTAGGTTTTTTCTTCATTTAACAAGGGCTATGGGCAGATAAATCTTCAGGAAAGGTTGTGTTATCATTCCCGTATGTCACAAAACACTTTTCTTAAAATGCAAATTTCTTTCTTTAAGATACGCCATCACAAAATCGAAGCATTCCTCATCCAGGCCTATAAGCTCAAGCGGAAACACCCCTTTGCCGACAAACCTTCCGCTAAGGATAAGTTCGGCGTTGGCGGTAGCTGTAAAACCAGTGGTACGGGCCATGGATGAGATCTTTTCCTTCTCATCATACTCATCATAGAGCTCATATATTATTTTTTTTTGCTCCCCTTCCTCCAGGCCTTCCAGATGGATGCGCATCACAGTAAATTCCTTCTCATCAGGCTCAAGCTGCCAGTCACGAATAAGGACATTGCTTGTAAAGTCGATAGGTCTCACAGAGGTATTGTTAACGGAGATGGGCTCGGTGTCGAAAAAGCCTGCTTTTTTCAATGCCTGAATGAGTTGTATATGGCCGGGATAGCGTAGCGTTTTTTCGCGCATGTTGGGAATATGATCCATGTTACGCAACAGAGACCGCAGTCCATCGGTATAAAAAGCTTCCAGCGTGCCGACCTGGTCAAAGAAGACCATCTCGGGCTCACTCATGGCAGGCTTGGTCATGTGCTTGCCCTTCTCTTTGTAACGGGCCGGCCTGGTATACTCCTCCACCACATCAATGGGTGAGAAAGGTGCTTTGTAATAAAAGGGGTACACCTTCACCTTAGGGAGGCCTCCCACACAATAGGTGAAGTCTTCAATTTCCATAGATTCGTTGTGGTGGCCTGCGATAAGATTAGGAAGGCCGGGGGCGACACCACAATCCGTAATGGCGGTAACCCCTTTTTGCGCAGCCAGGGTGTTCAACTCCATGAAGTCTTCAGGCATAAAAGATATATCTACTACATTCTTGCCAGCTTCGATGACCGTTTGGACAATATCGAACCCCATAAAACCGGGGACCGCTGAAACCACAAGATCAAAATCCGCCACGAGCGACTCAATGCTTTCCTCCTCCATAAGGTTGATGCCAACTGTTTTTATCGGATAGTTAGCGGAAAGGAAGTCTAATGAACGCTGATCGATATCAGCTGCCCATACTTCATGCTTTTTTGACAGGTCAATGGCAATGGCTTTTCCCACCATACCGGCACCCAAAACAACTATTTTACTTTTCTTCATAGATGAGCCTGTTAAGTTATGAGAATACATGTTTTTAAAACCAGAATGGAGCCATCAGCTGCTAAAAAGGAGCATGTTAATGCCATCCGGGAACGGCTTTCCGGCAAAGGCAACCCTGCCGTCCTCGGCGAAGTTAAAAAATGTTTGGAAAAAACAACACAGGTTAAAGCGATTCTTTAATTTTGTATCAGAATATATGCAAGTACTTTAGCCCCTTTTCCTGTATCATGCAAATCCAAGGTAATACAAACCCTTACACACACCGGAAAAATGTAATTTCTGCAATCATTGTAATTGTAGGGGTAATATTACTTATTCGCCTGTTCACCTTGCAAATCCTTGATCCTTCATACAAAGTTTTTGCACGCAGCAACTATTTACGGCATGTAACAGATTATCCGTCCCGCGGATTAATATATGACCGCCATGGTGAATTGCTTGTGTATAACGAGGCCCATTATGATCTGATGGTTATTCCCGGACAGGTTGGCGAGCTTGACACGCTTTTGTTTTGCGATATGCTTGGCGTAAGCAAGGAATCTTTTGAAAGCAGATTGCTGCAAGCCAAACGTCACTCCCGTTTCAGGCCATCTGTCTTTGAAAGGCAGATTTCTAAAACCACCTATGCTGCTTTTCAGGAAAAGCTTTTCCTCTTTCCGGGCTTTTTTGTACAGCCCAGGAATCTGCGAAAGTACAGTTATCCTATTGCCACGCATACTTTTGGTTATGTGGGAGAAGCCGGGCCGGAGATCATCAACAACAACCCCTATTACAGGCCTGGAGACTACATTGGAATTAGTGGCATCGAGCGGGCATACGAGGAGGATTTACGTGGAGAAAAAGGGTTGCGCATCAGGATGGTAGATGTGCATAACCGGGAGATAGGGTCTTTTCAGGATGGCAGGCACGACACCCTGGCCCGGGCTGGAAGGGATCTGTATGCCACTTTGGATGCTGGCTTGCAGAAATACGGTGAAAAGCTCATGCAAAACAAGCGGGGCAGTATCGTAGCCATTGAGCCATCAACAGGAGAAATTTTATCCCTGGTATCATCGCCGTCATTTGATCCCGGGCTCCTGGTGGGGCGACAGCGTACACGTAACTACCGCGCATTGCAAAATGACACACTCAACCCATTGTTCAACAGGGCTTTGATGGCTCAATATCCTCCGGGTTCCGTGTTCAAAATTATCAGCACTGCCATAGCCCTGCAGGAAGGTGTGATAGAGCCATCAAGCAGATATGGATGCGCGGGCATCTACCACACCAGCGGCATCAGCATCCGTTGCAGGGACCATCCCAGCCCGGTGGATGCACTCACAGCAATACAGCACAGCTGCAATACCTATTCAAGCATAATCTTTCAAAACACCATCAACCAGCCACGTTTTGAAAACATACAGCAGTCTTTTGACCACTGGCGCGATTACCTGACAAGCTTTGGTATCGGGCAAACCTTTGGAAGTGACCTTAGCTATGAATTGCCCGGCATCATAGCTACTTCTGACTATTACAACAGGATTTACGGTACGCGCGGATGGAGGTCACAAACAATATTATCATTGGGAATCGGCCAGGGAGAGCTGGGTGTGACACCGCTACAGCTGGCAAATATGACTGCGGCCATTGCAAACCGCGGACACTATTACACGCCTCATATCGTCAGAGCGGTCGGAGAACCAGAGAACACACAGAGCAGATTCGCCCTGGCCAATAACATCCCGATAGAAAAAAGGCATTTTGAAACCATTGCTGAGGCCATGAAGCTGGTAGTTGAAGACGGCACCGCAAGCTTTTCACAGATCCCGGGCATATCATTTGCAGGAAAAACCGGCACTGTACAAAACCCACATGGTGAAAACCATTCTGTATTCGTGGCTTTCGCTCCCGCCGACGATCCCCGGATCGCCATCTCCGTAATCATCGAAAATGCAGGCTATGGCTCGGTGTGGGCAGCTCCGCTTGCCAGCCTGATGATAGAAAAATACCTCACCGGTGAGATCAACAGAAGCTGGTTTGAGCAAAGGATTTTAGAAGCTGACTTCATAACAGATGCACCATGAAACCGCAATTCAACATATTTCAGAATGTAGACAAAACAGTCCTGATATTGTACCTGCTGCTCATTGCCATCGGCTGGTTTAACATCTATGCTGCCGATTTTATTGAAGGACAGAAGGGTATTTTGAATCTTGGAACCAGCCACGGGCGCCAGCTTATCTGGATTGCCAGCTCCATGGTGGCCGGAGCCGCCATACTGATGCTTAACACAAAGTTTTTCAGCAGCTTTGCCTGGTTAATTTACGGCTCGGCTCTCCTGCTGCTTGTGGCTGTCATTCTTGTGGGAGTAGAAATAAATGCCACCAGGGCGTGGTTTCGGATAGGTGGCTTTGCCATACAGCCATCAGAGTTTGCAAAATACGCCACAGCATTGGCCCTGGCTGCATATGTAAGCAATGTGAGAACGAAAAAACCCGGCACAAAAAACATGATAAAATCATTTCTGATCATCATGACCCCTGCTGCATTGGTCATGTTGCAGAAAGATATAGGCACAACCCTCGTGTTTTCAGCTTTCTTCCTGGCCCTGTATCG
>SL_3KL_010_SEDDRAFT_10004169_pt1 | contig 13070 bp, 10 predicted proteins | sample SodLakKL_010_SED_2_FD_10381 | JGI IMG/M metagenome (IMG submission 10381)
AACAAGAAGAGCCGTTCGACTTTCCCATGGCTAACCCTACTCACTGCAAGGGATGTGCCAGGTGTGTAGCCGTCTGTCCTTATAAGGCTATAGAGTTAAACTAAACCGGGGAGCAATTTTAAGCAGGGATTGCATCCGAATAGATACAGCAATTCATGAGAGGCACGTTTAAAACATAAACATCGAATTTAAAACACGCCATTTTGGCATATTAGCGCTGCCAGGGCAAATTATCCAGGTTAACGTTACCACCGGAGATAATCAGGCCAATGCTTTTTCCCTTAATGCTTGCTCTTTCTTCCAGCAGCACCGCAAGGGCTACTGCTGAGGAAGGTTCAATGATTATTTTCATCCTTTCCCAAACCAGGCGCATGGCATTAATTATCGCATCATCAGTTACTGTTATTATTGCAGAGACATGCTTGCGGATAATAGGAAACGTCAACTCGCCAAGAGAAGTACGCAGGCCGTCGGCAATGGTATCCGGCTTTTCAATAGGGATTATTTGTCCTGCCTGCATTGAACGGAAAGCATCGTCTGCCCCAGCAGGTTCTGCTCCGTATACAACTATCTTTGGGTTCAATGCTGATACAGTCAATGCAGTGCCGCTTAAAAGCCCCCCTCCACCTACAGGAGCAATAATTGCATCGAGAGCGGAGACCTGCTCCAGCAGTTCAAGGGCAGCCGTCGCCTGTCCGGTAATAACCCGATAATCATTATAGGGATGGATAAAGACAGCACCTGTTCGTTCTACTACCTCACCAAGTGCCGCTTCACGAGCCTGCTGCGTCGGTTTGCAGTAGATGATCTCAGCCCCGTACTCTCTAACCGCTGCTATTTTGATGGGGGAAGCATTATCCGGCATTACAACATAAGCCTTAGTATTCCTGCAGCCTGCGGCATAAGCAACCGCAGCTGCATGGTTCCCTGATGAGTGTGTAGCTACCCCTTGATTGAGCTCTTTTTCTTGCAGGCTGAATAGAGCATTAACGGCTCCCCGGGCTTTAAATGCTCCCACCTTCTGAAAGTTTTCACACTTAAAAAACAGGCGGGCCTGACATATTTGATCTATGCTCTTGCAGGTTAATACGGCAGTTTTATGAATCAGCGGTTCTATCTTTCGGGAAGCAGCCCTGATCTGTTCGATTGTCGGGTAATTAGACATTTATTAAGACCCCTTTATATTTACTTGTTTATTGCATAACAACAGAACAATACAAATATATTTTTGGAACCTGTAGCCCTAACAAGTTAGATCCTGTGCTATACCTATTTTCCCCGGTTAAAGGCAGCCTTACCCTGATCTTGAGTTCCGACCGATCATGGGAACAGCAGAAAATTAATTATGCAATTTAATACTATTTTATCATGTAATGATTAACAGGTCCTGAAGGGAAATAGGCAATATCGGCGAATTATTCTATTGAAAGGAGCGATCTCATTGAAAATACTTGTATGTATCGATGGTTCAGTTAACAGTCAAAAATGCGTTGAAGTAGCCGCCCAAATGGTTGAGGACTGCAATGTTAATGAAATAGCGCTTATACATGTCCATGAAAACACACAGCTTTTTCCCGATTACTGGCAGGGCAAATACCCTTTTACTGCCGAAGAAAAGGCCCAGATCAACAAGTTGGATAAGAGAGTTAAAGAAGAGAGGAAAAAGATATTCACCGAAGCCTTGAAACTGCTTGAAGGTAAAAATATTGAGGTTGAAACCATTTTTAAAATCGGCCATCCCGCCAAAGTAATCGCCGAAACAGCCGAAAGCGGCGGTTTCGATCTCGTCATTATCGGCAGAAGAGGAATTGGAGGCGTAAAAAAACTATTTATGGGCAGTATCAGCAGTACTGTCCTGCAGTTAGTAAAAACAAATATATTGATCGTCAAGTAAACCAGGTGCATGCGCCGAGAAGACACGAGCAGCCTGAACTTTCATCGCATAGATTACTGCCGGCAGATAGACTCTTTAGAAACATAACGGGGTTTTCTTTCCAGCTTATGAGTTGCATAAATATTACGTATCGTCCTGGTAATCCCACGCATTACCAGGGAATGCGTTTCTGCTGTCTGGCCGCTGTAACGAACACCGCTTAGCATATCTCCGTCGGTAATACCGGTTGCAGCAAAGAAAAGATCCTCTCCCCTGGCTAAATCTTCCAGATATAAAAGCCTGTAAGGATCATCAACACCCATTTTTTCTTTATCCCCCGGCTCTTTACCATTCTTTGGAATCAGGCGGCACTGCATATCACCGCCTAAAATTTTCAGGGCGACAGCAGCGATTACGCCTTCAGGCGCTCCCCCAATTCCAAAAAGAATATCAACTCCGGAAGTACCGATACATGTCGAAATAGCCGCTGAAACATCTCCGTCAGTAATTAGCTTAACCCTGGCTCCGGCTTCACGTATCTCGGCGATCAATTCTTCATGGCGCGGTCGCTCGAGAATAATTGCAGTTAAATCACGCACATCCCGATCCCTGGCTGCGGCTACCGCTTTCAGATTTTCGGTGGCAGAAGCATCCAGATCGATACAACCGCTTGCTTCAGGACCAACTGCAATTTTATCCATATAGAACACATCAGGCGCCTTTAACAAACACCCCTTTGGAGCAATGGCAACTACAGAAAGAGCATTAGGCAGCCCTTTGGCTACAAGGTTGGTTCCTTCCAGAGGATCCACGGCAACATCAACACAGGGCTCTTCTGAAAGCCCAAGTTCTTCACCAATATATAGCATGGGTGCTTCATCTTTTTCACCTTCGCCAATGACAACAGTACCATTAATGTGAACTGTATCAAATACAGAACGCATTGCATCAACTGCAGCCTGGTCAGCTGCCTCTTTATCGCCACGCCCCATTAAGCGCCCGGAAGCGAGTGCTGCTGCTTCTGTGACACGGGCAAATTCCAGTGATAACTCTCTTTCCATTTTTAATCCTCCGTTCCGTTTAATCGATCAATCTGATTCAATTCTTACTCTGGACTCTCACGATCGAGAGGCATACTCATGCAGCGAGGGCCACCCCGCCCGCGGACAAGTTCTGAGCCGTCTATTTCAATAACTTCGATGCCGTGCTTTCGCAGGGTTTCATTGGTTACTTCGTTACGATCATAACAGACCACCACTCCCGGCCTGATCGCCAGGGTATTGGTGCTGTCTCCCCACTGTTCTCTTGCTGCGGTTATTTCATCATTTGCTCCTGAATAAATTATTTCTACCTGCTTAAGTCCCAGCGCTTTTTTGAGAGCTCCCTGTAAACTGTAACCGTTGCTCGCATTCACACGATTATCGCTGTTCTTTTCCAGCCAGTAAACATTTGCCAGATCCCTAACCCCGGGATACATAAGAAATTTATCATGATCTACCATGGTAAATACAGTATCTAAGTGCATGTAAGCTCGTCTGCTCGGAACCTGGACCACAATAATCTGCCTGACCAGTTTTTTTTCAACCAGGTATTTCTGCGCTATCCATTCTATTGCCTCTTCTGTGGTTCGTTCACTCAAGCCGATGATTAAAGTATCTTGATTTACAACAAGGACGTCCCCACCTTCTATACCATAGGGTATTTCTTCATGAAAAGACAATTCAACATTTTTAAAAAGCGAATGATATTTTTGGATAAAACGCAAAAAAATCGTTTCAAGACGACGAGCAGGATTAAACATACTACTGATCTGCAGTTTATCACCGATCATAGCGCCATGATCCCTGGTAAAATACATATTGGGCAAAGGAGGAAGGTAAAAAGGATAACTGTCTACAGTCAGATCACTCAAGGTCTTATGCTTTTTTAAATGCTGCACCTCCTGCTTGGGAAGGCCGGCCATCAGGGTAGAAACAAGCTGTGCAGGAGACTGCTCATTAAGATAATTATATATCGCATCGATTACTTCAGGCTCAATAAGTGGGCTTGATTTCAGCTGTTTTTTGATCAATTCGCTTTTAATATCAGGATCCCCGGCAATATCAGCCAGCAAATGGTCTACGTACAGAACCTCTACCCCGTTCTCCTCCAGGGCCCGGGTAAACCCGTCATGCTCAACCTGGGCCTTGGCCAGCCAGGGGATTTCATCAAAGAGCAAATCTTCAAGGTAGCGGGGTGTCAAATTTTTTAACTCCAGCCCGGGCCTGTGAAGCAGTACCTTTTTTAGCTGTCCTACTTCTGACCAGACCTGCATAGATTCTTTCATTGCGCGGACCTCCTCTTAGTGATCCTGATCCTTATTTTTAATTGCCTATAATAAGATTTCCGCAATTAAACAAATAATCCTGCTAATGCTTTGATCTTAACTTTACAAAAGACAGAATTACTTCATAATTACTTCATAAATATTTTCATTGGCTTGCAATAATCTTTCAAATATGCTAATATATTAAGCAATATTGAGAAGACGGGAGAAAGCAAACTGTCTTAATGCCTATGCTTGGGATGGGGATAAGAGTTTGACAAGAATTCCGCTTTTTGATTCATTCTAAATCTGAAGGAGAATTAATCACATGCAAGGTAAAGTAAAATGGTTTAATCCTGATAAAGGATACGGTTTCATCGAAACAGAAGAAGGCGGAGATGTTTTTGTTCACTTCTCTGCAATCCAGAGCGAAGGCTTTAAGACTCTTGATGAAGGACAAGCTGTAGAATTCGAAGTCGTTGAAGGCAACCGCGGCCCACAGGCTGCGAACGTTGTCCCCCAATAGATAAACCGAACAAGATATAAAGTATCCAGTAAGGGCATTTCCGGTCGTTATGGGAAATGCCCTTGTTTTTACTTGAAATTGCTAAGATATACTTAAAATAGTATTACCAAACAGTGAAAATAGCACTTGAAGGGGTTAATTTTTTTATGTCGACATTTTATCAATTTGGTTTAAGTGATGCAGTTATCAAGGCTACCGCACTTATGGGCTTTGAAGAAACAACTTCCATTCAGGACCTGGCTATACCGATAGCCATGGCCGGCAATGACATTATCGGACAGGCCCAGACAGGCACAGGTAAAACTGCCGCTTTCGGGATCCCAATGATAGAAAAATGCATTGAAGGTCAAAGCAACATCCAGGGTCTGGTCATTACACCGACAAGGGAACTAGCCGTCCAGGTAGCCGAAGAAATCAATACTCTCGGGCAATTTAAAAATATCAGGGCTCTGCCTGTTTACGGCGGTCAGAATATAGAACGACAGATCAAAGCTCTCAAAAAAAAACCGCAGATAATAGTAGCCACACCCGGCCGTTTAATGGATCATATGCGCAGGAAATTAATTCGCCTGCAGCAGCTTAACGTTGTAGTTCTGGACGAAGCCGATGAAATGTTAAACATGGGCTTTCGGGAAGATATAGAAACAATCCTCACTGATGTTCCCGAAGAGCGTCAGACCATGCTTTTTTCTGCAACAATGCCCCAGCCGATCCAAGACCTGGCCCGAAAATTTATGCGTGACCCGAAATTTGTAAAGATGAAAACAAAAGAGGTAACTGTTCCCAACACTGAACAGTACTATTACCAGACCCACGAAAAAGAAAAGTTCGATGCCCTATGCAGACTTTTGGATCTTCACTCACCCGAAGCTGCCATAGTTTTCGCCAGGACAAAACGGCGTGTGGACGAACTGCTTGAAGGTTTAAATAAACGAGGTTATTCAGCGGAAGCTATTCACGGAGACCTGACCCAGGCAAAACGAGACAGCGTGATGCGCAAATTTAAAAACATGTCCACTGAAATCCTGGTTGCTACAGATGTAGCTGCCCGTGGTTTAGATATCGGATCTGTAACCCACGTCTACAACTTTGATATCCCACAGGATCCTGACAGCTATGTGCATCGAATAGGGCGGACAGGCCGACTGGGCAAACCTGGCATAGCAGTAACTTTTGTATCGCACCGGGAAATCAACCATCTCGAGCATATTGAGCGTTCAATAAAACGAAAAATTACCCGCAAACCTGTACCGACTATTAATGAAGCAATAGAAGTACAGCAGCGCCTGACAGTTGAAAAACTGATGCAAATCATTGAAGACAGAGAACATCTGCAGTATAATGAGTTAGCCGGCGAACTTATTGAAAATGCCGGCGCTACATCCCTTCTGGCTGCAGCATTAAAAATGCTGATTAAAGAACCCGACCTTACTCCTGTTAAAATTACAGCAGAAGAACCCCGGGCCAAGAATAAACCGAAACATTTTGATAAGCGCAGCCGTACCGTTCATCGCCAAAAGCCTGTCAGCAGTAAAGGGCGAAGCGGACATAAAAGGAAACATAAGTATTATTAGGTAAAGTCCGCATTATGAACGGTAATTATGAATATTTATGTTTTTTGACAAGTCAATTCTAAGGAAGGTTAATCTAATGCTTAACATTTTTAAAAACATGTGTTTGAAATACCCCATTATGCAGGGAGGTATGGCTGTACGGGTTTCTACCGCACCGTTAGCCGGAGCAGTAGCCAGTGCAGGAGGAGTCGGGATCATCGCCGCTACCGGGATGACCGTTGATGAATTGCGTAATGAAATCAGGGAAGCCCGGCGTATCGCTATGAATGGAACGATCGGCGTAAATGTGATGTTTGCAGTGCGAAATTTTGCAGAACTGGTTAAAACAGCCCTGCAGGAAAAAGTAGACCTGGTAGTTTCCGGAGCCGGTTTTTCCCGAGACATATTCAGCTGGGGCAAAGAAGCAGAAATCCCGATTTTAACGATTGTTTCTACATCCAGGCTGGCTAAAATCGCCGAAAAATATGGCGCTTCTGCTGTTATCGCCGAAGGTTCCGAAGCAGGTGGTCACCTGGGCACAGAACTTTCAACAGCTGCAATAGTCCCCGAAATAAAAAGTGCCGTGAATATCCCGGTTATTGCCGCAGGCGGTATTACTTATGAAAATGACATAGTTGAAATGATGCGCCTGGGAGCCGATGGTGTCCAGATGGCAACCCGGTTTGTTTTAAGCAAGGAATGCACAGTAGCTGACTCTTTTAAAGCCCATTATTTAAACGCCCGCGAAGAAGATGTAGTGATCATTAAAAGCCCGGTTGGGTTACCCGGGCGGGCAATACGAAACGTTTTTTCAGAAGCTCTCGCCCGTGGGGAGCACCCCACTATTAATTGCGATAACTGCCTTAAAGTTTGCTCACATGAATACTGTATCCTTGAAGCGCTTGAAAATAGTCGCCTCGGTNACATTGACCAGGGAGTTGTTTTTTCCGGTCAAAATGTTTTTAAGATGAAGGAGATTCTTTCNGTTAAAGAAATCTTTCAGAATCTGAGAGGTGCATTTTCAATTAAATCGAAATAGATTTAAAAGCTATTTAACTATTAAGACCTTGTTGAACTTAACTGAACAAAAAATAATGCCAACCTCGAACCAGGTTGGTTTTTACTTAAAATACATTTTTTTATGCCACCATGTAGGAATTCAGCATCTAAGGTCAAATATTATAATATTAAATATAATTTCAGGCAGTTGGTCCTTATCAGCAAATATAGTGATGCCATCAATACTATATCCAGGAAACAGATTATCAGCGTGATTGGAACACTGGTTTGTTTCCTGCTGCTATACAGACTGGCTGTTCCGACCCTGGGACAGGAAATGGGCGCGGCCCTGGCTGTCATTATCGCAGGCGTTCTGCTCTGGGTGTTTGAACCACTGCCCCTGTCTCTGACCTGTTTTATAATTATATTCGGCTTAATGGTAACCGGAGTTGCCTCAACAGACGTAGTGTTGAGCGGGTTTAGCTCCAGTTCGACATTTCTGATTTTAGCCGGGCTGATGATGGCCCGTGGTATCAGCAATACAACCCTGGGCGAAAGAATAGCTTACCGTACTATTTTAAAGTTCGGCGCTTCACCGCGCGGCAGCCTTATGGCTCTGTTAATAGCCCTGCAGCTTCTCGCTCTTTTTGTTCCGGCAACTGCTGTTAAAGCCACCCTGCTGCTGCCGATTATCTTCACCCTGGGGAAAAACCTGGTTCAAACTGGAAGCCACCCACGCGTTCATAAGATGCTGCTTTTAGGCCTGGCTTACGGTACACATGTTACTGCCCTCGCCGTACTGCCGGGAGCAATTGGCAATGTTATTACTGCAGACTTAATATCAGCCAATTTAGCTTACGAAATGACCTACACCCGCTGGTTGGCTTACTTCGCCCCGATCAGCCTGGCTTTGATCCCCTGCACTTGGTTAGTTTTAACAGCTGCTTTTCCGGCTGGCAATGAAGGCAGTTCCTCTCAACGTATCGATTTCCTGAAACAAAAACTCAAAGAATTTGGTCCTTTAAAACAGGGCGAAAAAAGACTAATGGCAATCCTGTTAATAACTGTACTTCTCTGGATGACAGATTTTATTCACGGTTGGCCGACTTTTGTCCCCGCCATCCTGGCCGTGATCCTCATGTCCCTTCCGGGTGTGGGCTTTATTCCCTGGGACAAACTCCTGCAAATCAACTGGGGCAATGTCTTAATGGTCGGGACTAACCTTTCAATAGGAATGGTAATCATTAACACCGGTGTTGCCGGTTACATGGCTTCGATTCTTTTCCCCGATACAGTTCTGCCGGCTATTTTTACTTTTTCTGTGATCGGGTTTATCATTATGGGAAGCATGGTCCATTTCTATCATCTTTTCATTGGCAACGTGGCAACCCTGATCATTATCATGGTGCCCATTGTTTTAGAGCTGGGGACAAAAGCAGGAATTGACCCTTTATACTGGGTCCTGGTAACCGGGGCATCCGGACTTTTAGGCTTTATCCTGGTAATTCAGACCATGCCGTCGGTTATTGTTTACGGAACAGGCAAACTTAATGCTTTAGATTTTATTAAAGCCGGTGTTCCCCTGACCCTGATTAGCATAGTAGTGGTAGCCCTTGCAGCCCGTTACTGGTGGCCTTACTTAGATCTTGTATTTAAGAATTAGATCCGTTCAACAATAACCGGAACTAATTGGCCAGATAAAACATCTTAGATGATAGATATCCTGGACCACATTCACCAGCTAGTTACCTGTAACATGAATAAACACGATTAATTGAGGATTTTACCCGAAAGCTTGTAAATACACCAAAGAAAAGGTGATTTCATGTCTAAACAAATTAAAGTTCCCGAATGCGCGCTTTGCAAAACACTGGCCTGCAGCAGCGGTTTGAAAAACAAGGCCCCTGACAACTGCCCAATGGTCAACGAGAATAATCTTTTAAAAAACTCTTTACACGAATATGAAGAAAATATGGTTCAAAAGGTTGCCTGCACTTCAGCGCTTGTTGAAGCTGAAGGATACTGCAGCTGGACCAGGATTGAGGAAATTATTGCCTTTGCTCGTCGCGCAAATTATAGCCGAATCGGTTTAGCTTTTTGTATCGGGCTGCGCCGTGAAGCAAATCGTTTTAACGAGATTATGACGCAAAACGGCTTTGAAATGATTTCTGCTATCTGTAAGGCTGGATCTGTGCCCAAGGAAGAACTGGGGCTCAAAGATGAAGACAAAGTAAGGCCGGGCCGTCATGAAGCCATGTGCAACCCGGTAGCGCAGGCCAACCTTTTAAACAAGGCAGAAGTTGATTTAAAAGTTATTTTAGGTCTTTGCGTCGGTCACGACTCACTTTTTATCCACTACGCAGATTCTCCTGTAACCGTACTGGCAGTAAAAGACCGCGTTCTGGCCCATAATCCACTGGGAGCACTTTACGCCGGTCATTATTTTGACAGACGTTTCAAGTAACCGTCTAATTTTACACTTGCAATGTTTTCATCACTTAGTTTTTTTTTCGACTAACAGTAAAGGCTGCTGAAGGCTACAAAGTTACAAATTGTAATATCTTTATAATATTTAGAATAACTTTATCATTTCTGCTCTTGCATATATTTAAACTCTTAGGTATAATAGACACATTATTTAAACTGATCCCTCAATTAGACTAAGCATCAAATAGTTGAATGTAGTGGCTTTTGTTTAATATTAAGACCCTGATCAAATAAGTTGATTCGCTACCAAGCGATGATCACAAAAGTACCAGCTCCTGCTATCTGCAAATACGCACAACAAGAACTTCAGGCTACAGTTTCAGGAGCTATTTTACTCTAAGCTGTGGGGAGGTGAGAACTGGCCTGGATATTTAAAAGATAATACCATGTCATTAGTACGGACAACTATGAGTAAGTAGCTAATTAAAAAACTGGGGGTAAGAAAATGCTTAGTAATTCTAAATTTAAAGTGATGTTTGGATTAATACTGGTGGGGTTAATGCTTTTTGCGTTTACAATCGCCGGTTGTGCCCCGGCAGAACCGCCTCCACCTGTAGACCCTGATGAACCGGTGGAGGAACCCGTTGGTCGAATCTCTATCAGGTGGAACACTGCCGATGTCGGTTCATATGGTTATTCTGTCGCCAGCCTGATGGTTGAAGAATTAAACCGCGAACTTCCTGAGCAGTATGTAGTTACCATTCACCCGTTCCCGGCAACCGGCGCCGGTATGAAGGCAGCCATGGAAGGGGACGGCGATATTGCCTACACCGCTGATGTAGGAATGACCCAGGTTTATGCCGCGGAAGCCGCTTACAGCTATGAAGATTGGCCGGCAAGAGAAGATGCTGAACTGCTGGTTCACAGCTTTTACGCTTACCCAATGGAGACTTCACTCGCTGTTCACAAGGATCGCGCAGATGAATTCCAAAGCTGGGGCGACCTGAGTGGAGAACCTGTTTTCTTCACACCTGCCGGTTACATGAACTGGTTGAATATGGGCCGTATCTTTAACGCTTTAGACTTAGATTTTGCCCATGAAGAGATAGACTCGGGTATGGTAGCAGATGCCCTTAGAGACGGCTCTATCTCGGGCGCAGCTATTTATACTACCGCCGGCCTTTCCCTGCCAACCTACTTACGAGAAGCAGAAATGAGAATGGCAGACGAACTTTATGCAGTTAGCCCAAGTGATGAAGAAGTGGCAACACTTGAAGCAGCGGGCCTCTCGGTAGTAGAAATCGATGCAACGGTTCCGTTCTCCACCGATGTGGGAACAGATACCTATAAAGCGGTACCTATTCTTTTCGCTTACAACGTAATGGCAGATACTCCTGCTGAATTTGTAAGAATGAAGCTGGAGATTTTCGAAGCGGCAGCCGACCGGCTGGCAGAATATGAACCCGGCTTCGGACCACTGGCCGCTGATTTCGTCGGCATGCAGGTATCCGGAATTCGCGCGAATCCCGATATCCCTGTTCATGAGGGCATGGCCCAGTTCCTTGAAGAAAGAGGCGCCTGGGACGACGCCTGGGAAAGGGTTGGCAATTAAGCCGTTATTCCATAACGAGTCAAGATGGTTTAAGGCTCATAAGCCCTGAACTTAGAACCTGAAAGTTAACTGTTTCCATGCATGCGGCTTGTGCTTTTTATAACAAACGCATCCGGCCGCATGCATGGAATTTCGATTAAAGCAACAAGCACCTAAAGGGGGAGAGCTATAAACATGCAAGAACCTTTTTTTGATCGGCTCAAATCAAAATTGACCCTCCGCAATTTATCGTTCGTTGTTTCAGCATTCTTTTTTGTCTACCTTGTTCAATATTTTCTTACTGGCACCGGGGGGCCGCTGCTGCTTGCCACCCGGATGGTCCCGATAACAATTATTATCTTCGTTTTAAACACCCTGCAAGCCAAGAATATTTACCCGCGCCTGGGAACTTTATTGAACAGAATAATTGGCGTTATCTATATTGGCATCGCCCTTTTCGCCTTTATCTACTTTTACTTCGAATATGAAAATATCTTCATGTATCGGGCAGGTTCGTATAACCAAATGGATTTTGTGGTTGGGACACTGGTATTTTTACTGGTCATGGAAATATCCCGCAAGATTCACACTATCCTGTTTGCAGTAAACGTGGTTTTAATATTTTATAGTCTTTTCGGCTACCTGTCACCACTGGACTTTTTCTGGCATCCGGGGGTATCCTGGTCCCGTCTCGTCAGCTCAACAACCCTGGAGCTCGCTACAGGCATATACGGACGCTACGCCCAGATGGCCCTGACCCTGGTTGCCGCTTTCCTGCTGCTGGCCGCCGTAGCAAAAGCTTTCGGGGCACAAAGTGCAATCATCTCCTATATCTATGGTGTCTTCGGTAAGACCAAGCATAATATTCCCCAGGTTGCTGTTTTAAGTTCAGCCTCCCTTGGTGCAGTCAGCGGCAGCGGAGCCGCAAATACCGCAGTTACCGGAAGTTTTACCATTCCCTTGATGATCAAGCACGGCATTCATCCGGTCTACGCAGGCGCTGTGGAAACTGCCGCTTCAATGGGCGGATTAATCATGCCACCTTTAATGGCTGTAGCAGGTTTTATTATGGCCGATTTTATCGGCGTACCCTATTGGGACGTGGTTATTCGCGGGTTTTCCCTGAGTTTCATTTACTTTTCCGCTGTTGTCATGTCTGTCTACCTGCTCAGTGTCAGCTCAGTCTCACAGGAGCAAATTGATCCGCCTGCGGTGCCAACTTATGACAAGCTAAAAACCTACTCCTTTTTTGCCTGCATATTCTCATTGATTATCTTGATGGGTGTAGTCGGTATGGGGCCAATGCGTTCCGCAGTATATACAGCGGCTATTCTCGGCTTGCTACTGTTTGCTATCCACCTGTATTACAAGTATAAGGTACAGGATAGCACCTTTAAGGATCAGCACCTGCCTTCCATGCTGAGGGAAATAATTGAAACTCATGCCGATATGGCCTGGTACCTGGTGATCTTGATGTCGACCCTGGGAATCATGATTGGCCTTTTCACCGTAACCGGCTTTATTATGCGCATGGGGGCCCTGATGATGCAACTTGGAGCAGTTAGTATTTTCCTAACCATCCTGGTTGCCTGGGGGTTCGGCTGGCTGGCAGGAACCGGGCTGCCGCCCACTGCTACCTATATTGTTGTGGCTGTTATTGTCGCCCCACCTCTTATTCAATGGGGTGTCAATCCCTGGATTGCCCATGTTTTTGTCTTCCTGATTTCAGTATGGGGTGAGCTGTCACCACCGACTTCGCTGACAGCAGCAGTCGCTTCACGTTTGGCCAACGCCTC
>SL_3KL_010_SEDDRAFT_10004170_pt1 | contig 13066 bp, 8 predicted proteins | sample SodLakKL_010_SED_2_FD_10381 | JGI IMG/M metagenome (IMG submission 10381)
CAGATAAAGGTTTCCGGAATGAACTTCTACACTTACCTGAAACTTACACCGGGTACCGATGTCCAAGCCCTTGAAAGCAAACTGGATGATATTGTTGATGAACACATCCAAACAAACCCGCTTTATGAAGGCCTCCGGTTTACCGTTGTCAATGAACTGATGAAGCTTGGCGATATTCATCTGCACTCTAACCTGATATGGGAAATGAAGGACAACGGTAGTTTCCGCAATGTGGTTATATTCGGACTGCTTGGGGTTTTTGTCCTTTTCCTGGCCATTATCAATTATGTGAATCTCGCCACTGCCCGCAGCACCCTGCGCTCCAAAGAAATCGGCATGCGTAAGGTGGCCGGGGCAAGCCGTGGAGGGCTTATTCGACAGATCATTATTGAATCAATGGTTATCACCTTAATTTCTTTTATGCTGGCATTTGCCATTACAGAAGTTTTTACTGGGTTTTTTACCCAGAACCTTGGCGTGGATTTTAAAACTTCCGTTTTAATGAGTCCCTCCGGTATTCTCGTTATCCTTTCGGTTCTCCTGCTCACCGGATTTCTGTCGGGCTTGTACCCGGCATTTTACATGGCGGCTTTTGATCCGGTAAAAATCCTTAAGGGAGAAGTTGTAAAAGGCAGCAGGGGGAAAAGGCTCCGACAGTCCCTGGTGGTTTTCCAGTTTGCCATTACCATTTTTATCATCAGTTCCCTGTTTGTGATCATCAACCAGCTTCGTTATATGCAGAAACATGATCTGGGGTTTGAACAGGAGCAGGTACTATTGGTGCGCAATGTTTCCTCTGGCATCTGGCGATCCACACAAGAGGTCAATGCCGAATTGGAATCTCTTGCCCGGGTCAGGAAAGCAGCCGGGGCAAACTTCATTTACGGGGGATCCAACCGGGTTGACCTGATCTCCGAACAAGGGGCCGCAAAAGAATCGGGAGTTACGGCAGATATCCTAACTGTTGATGCAAACTTTCTGGAAGTGATGGGTATTGAACTTACCGAAGGGAGAAATTTTCACCCCGGGTCTGAAGCAGATGCCGAAAGTGCTTTTATTCTCAATCAAACTGCTGTTAATGCCCTGGGCTTCAAAAACCCGGTGAATAAACAATTGGACCTTTTTACCCGGCAGGGCCCTCTGGTTGGTGTGGTCAGGGATTTTCACCTGAAATCCCTTCACCAGCCTATCGAACCCCTGGTCATGATTTATGCCCAAACCGGATTCCCTCATATCTACATGCGGGTTACTCCCGGTGATTACCGGCAGCTACAGGAAGATATTGCCGGAGTGCTGAATTCTTTTGACCCGGCATATGTTCCTGATATTATTTTCCTTGATGAAAGGATACAAAATCTTTACCAGCAGGAACAAAACTCCTCCACACTGCTGTCTTCCGGTGCTTTGCTGGCCATAATCATTTCCATATTGGGCGTGTATGGGCTGGCTTCATTTTCAGCGGAAAGAAGGGTCAAGGAGATCGGGATCCGCAAAGTGCTGGGTGCTTCCCTTCCTGGTTTGCTTTGGGTGTTCAATAAGGAGTCGGTTATCCTGGTGGGCGTTTCATTTGTTTTGGCTGCCCCCCTGGCCTGGGTCGCCATGGAAGGCTGGCAGAATAATTTTGCTGTACAGGCTCCTTTAAATCTCTTGTGGTTTATCCTGCCAGGAATCATCACCCTGGTTTTAAGCTCGGCAACCATCAGCCTTCAAGCATGGCTTACGGCAAGGGCAAACCCGGTTAAATCCTTAAGGTCGGAGTAATGCATCACTAATATTTATCCAATGTTTCCATTATTATGTAATTGACGGTTGCCCGGGTTGCAACCGCCTTCTTTTATTAACTTTGGGCAACCAAAGTTTTAGTTGAAATGATCCCCTTCCGCGGTATTCCGGTTAAGTTCAATACCTTTCGCCAGATATTCCGGGCATTGAAGTACCGCAACTACCGGTATTACTATTTCGGGCAAAGCATTTCCCTGATCGGTTTATGGGTGCAGAATATTGCCATGGGCTGGCTGGTTTACCGCCTAACGGGATCGGCATTGCTTTTGGGTACCATTGCCTTTGCCCTGCAAATCCCTTCCCTTTTCATCACTCCTTTTGCCGGAGTGCTGGCCGACCGCTGGAACCGCCGAAAGATTATCATCCTCACCCAGGTGCTGTCCATGCTGGTGGCTTTCGTGCTGGCCTGGCTTACCCTGACCGATCAGATCACCGTAGGCATGATCATCGGCCTTGCCCTGATCAATGGAGTCATCCTGGGTTTTGACACCCCCTTCAGGCAGTCTTTTGTGCCGGACATCATTACCCGCCGCGAAGACCTTTCCAATGCCATTGCCCTGAATTCTTCCCTTTACAATCTTGCACGTTTTGTTGGACCCCCGATTGGGGGCGTTTTGATTGCATTGGTGGGAGAAGGCTGGTGCTTTTTTATCAACGGGGTGAGTTTCCTTACGGTCATTTTCGGGCTGCTGGCCATGCGCATCGAGCGTAAAAGGGCCCAACGCCGCTTTGGCTCCCTGCTTTCACAGCTTCGGGAAGGAATCAGTTATGCCTGGGACTGCAAATCCATCAGGTACCTGATCACCCTGGTGGCCCTGAGCAGTTTTTTTGGATTGCCCTTTCAGGCCCTGATGCCCCTGTTTGCAGCTGAAATACTTGAAGGAGACTCCCAGATGCTTGGCATCCTTACCGGCGCTCTTGGGGCTGGCGCCCTTACCGGGGCCTTTTTCCTGGCAGCCCGGCAGGACGTAAAAACCATTCCGGCCATTACCTTCCGAACCTCTATGATGTTCGCCATGGGACTGGCTATATTTGCCCTGTCTTCCTATACCTTATTATCCATACTGGCCCTGGTCATTACAGGGTTCGGCATGATCGTGCATTTTAACAGCACCAACACCCTCATACAAAGCATTGCCGATGAAGACAAGCGCGGACGGGTGGTTTCCCTTTACAGCCTGACATTTATGGGTATTACCCCTCTTGGTAGCTTGCTGGCCGGAAGCCTGGCCGAATACATCGGGGTGCCCTTTACGGTGTTCACCTTTTCCCTGATCTGCCTGGGTTCCGCTTTACTTTTCGGGAAAAGGGTGCGTACCGTCTATGCAAGCCTCATCCGGAAAATGAGCCTGGATGCAGGAAAGGAACAATAATCGCCTTAGAGGATTTTTATTTCACCCGTCCGTGGTATTTCTTCAGGTAAAACTTACAAAAAGAATGGAAAAGGTGCATGTCGTCCCGCCCCAATAGCATGAGGCGCTCCATGATGCGGCGGTAAATGATGTGGTCTTCGGGAAGCTCCACATCGGCCAATACTTTCCGGGCTTTTTCTCTTACGATGGAAAGCTCGTCCCGGGAAGGGGGAATCATTGTTTTGCGGGCATAGTCCAGGGTTAGCCTGGAAAGCGTTGCCGCATATACCATCACGGCCTGCCCAAGATTAAGGGAAGGGTATTTCCGGTACATGGGTATGGTGGTCAGCAAATGGCACAAGTCCAGTTCCCGGTTGGAAAGGCCGGATTCTTCTCCCCCAAAAGCAATACCTACCTTATGAATGGTATCTCCTTTGGCTTTCAGGATGCCGGGGAGTTCTTCCACGGGGTGGGCGTCTTCACGGATATTGCGTTTTTTTGCCGCCGAGCCAATCAGCAGGGAGAGGTCTTTTCTGGCTTCTGAAAGGCTTTCAAAAATTTCGGCCGTCTCCAGGATATCCCTTGAGCCATGTGCCGTGGCACGGGCCCTTTCTCCAAGATGGTCGCAAAGAGGGTTAACCAGGCGCAGCTGAAAAATACCCATGGTCTTTAGTGCGCGGGCGGCCGCCCCCACATTTTCCTGCCGTGAAGCACCGGAAAGTATGAAAACAATTTCCACTTTTTTTCTGCGAAAATAACCATTCCATGGTTTACCCGGGCAGATAAAGGATTAATTTTTTCACGCACCCTGGCTTTACCGGACCACAATTTTTTCAAACAATATACGATCCCTGCCATCTGAAACTTTTAGCAAATAAACCCCTGAATTAAGATGTCCGACATTTAGAACCATTTCATGACCGGGGGCCGCTGCATGATCCTGATGGAAAATTAAACGTTGTCCGCTGAGGTTAAAAACCTCCAGGGTAAAATCACCGTTGAGGCTGCCAAAACCAACTGTTAAGCTTCCTGATGCCGGAACCGGGTATATGCTTAACTTTTCCTGATCTTTAACTAACCCAACACCGGTGGAAGGTTCAAATATGGCTTTTGCGTTAACTTCCTCTTCCAAAACAATTTCCTGCTGGGCTTCATCATAAGATTCCCCGTTGATCTCCCATTTCACAAAAAACCAACCCTCATCAGGTATGCCCTCCAGGCTTACTTCTTCCCCGTAGGCATATTGGTAGGTTCCTTCGGGAGGCTGGGTGGTGCCCTGCCCTTCAATGACAATTTCAAGTTGAAGGATCTGTATGTCCATTAAAGCCAGCAGGCCACGGTCAGAAAACACTTCAAAAACAAAAGGATTCTCTTCTGAAACGCTCTCCCCGTTCTCTTCCCACCTGACAAACTCCCATCCGGGTGCGGGTATAGCCATAATGGTGGCTTCCCCACCATAAGGGTAAACACCCTCTCCTTCTGCAATACCGGCCTCTTCCGGATCGACGGCGAGAATGACCTCGAAGTTTTTTAGCTGAAAGTTTGCTGCCAGGTGGCGATCCCGGGTAACTGTTATTTGAAAAACAGGACTGGTGGAGATCACCACCCCGTCCTCTTTCCAGGAAACGAAGTGATACCCGTAAGGTACATCTGTGGAAATCTCCGCAACATCGCCATGGTCGTATAGCCCGTCACCAGAGGGTTCGGTAATCCCTTCGGGGTGGGTTGACAAGGTTACTTCATGCTGGTCAATGTCAAAAACTGCTGTAAGCGTGCGGTCCTGGAACATTTCAAGAAAAATGGAAGCGTCATCAGAAACAACGGTATCGTTCTCAAGCCAGTGAGAAAAAGAATGATGATCTCCTGCAAAAGCTTCCAGTTGGGCCTGCGACCCCTCATTATACTGATGGCTTCCCGGTTCCGGAAGGGTGGTCCCCTCTCCCATGGTTTCGATGGTGAGGGTGAACAAAACCGGGTCAGGCAGCACCTCCACAGTCACAAGGTTGGTTGGATCCGATAATCCGCCGGGACTATGGTAAAGTGCCGAAACAAAATAGTCATACACTCCAATGGCCAGACCGGTATCGGTAAACAAGGTATTATCAGAATTTTCCAGAAAAGCGATCAGGTTGTCGTTACGGTGTATCTGGTAACCTGAAAAAACAGGCCCGTTTTCATTCAGGTCAGGTGCATCCCATTCCAGGTCTACCGTATTCCCTTCCAACTGGGCAACCAGGTTAGCAGGGGCCGGAAACTCCGTATCGTAATATCCCGAGATGGAAATGGCATCCAGTGCAACGCCATGTCCTCCATTGCTTTGTGCTTCAAAGGCAATCTGATATTCTGCAGATACTTCCGGCAAAGCAATCATTGCCTCTGTCCAGATGGGGGTATCCTGGTCAAAAGTATCCAGGATTTCCCAGGCCAGGTCTTCGGCAAGACGGTAATAAACCCTGAGCACATCCTGATGGTTTCCTTCTGCTGCATTGGCATAAAAGAAGGTCAGCTCCCCAAAGTCAAAGTCCCCGAAATCCAGAAAAGGGGTAATCAGCTTTGTGGATTCTCCGTTACCGTTTGTGCCCGGGCTTTTGAAAAACACATTGTAGTCTCCGGTATAAGGTGCATCAGGGTTGCCGGCATCGTTGCCGCTGCCCACCTGCCACATAACTTCACCTGAAACAAATTCCTGCCACCAGCATGAAGGGATTTCCCCTTCATCAAAAACTTCTTCAAAAGGAAATTCAGAAAAAACAGGACATGGGGTGGCAGCCGAATCTGAAATACCTGCGGAATAATTTAATACATTGCTGTATGACCATGTCTTATAATAATATGTGGTGGCATAATCCAGGGAGGGGTGAAGCATTTCCTGATCATCTCCAAGGTAGATCACGGTGCCCCCATCGCTTATTTCTTCTCCCAGGGTATAGGGTCCGGAAGGAATTCCAAAAGTATTTTCGGAATTAACGGCAATCATCACCGGCTGCTGCATTGGGTTGAGCTCCCAAGTAAGGGAGATGGTTTCGGAGTCGACAGGCTGCGCAGCAAAATTATCCGGAGGGTCAATGATCTCTCCGAAAGGATCAAAACCGGGAATGGCCACTGGATCGGTTCCGTCGGGGTCAAGCCAGGTGCTTAGCCTTGTGGAGTTGGTGCCCCCTCCGTTCCAGGAAAGGCCAAAGCGCCCGTACCAATCGGGAAGTGTATTGCCGCAAGCGGCATAACCTCCGTGCAGCTGGCCCAGAATGCGGCCTTGCGCATCAAAAATGGGCGATCCGCTGGAACCCGGCTCTGTTGTGGTGCCGCCGCTCCAGATGATATGCCAGTGGGAAGTACCCGAACCAGGAGACCCGAGATAACTGGCAGCCTGAACACCCCCCTCGGCATAACTGAATTTTTTAATGTCTCCACGTGGGTGATGGATCCCGATGATGGTGTCATTCAGGGTGCTTTCCATGGTACGGTTCCAGCCGGCAAAATAAGGATTGTACTCTTCCGGAACCGGTTGATTTAGCTCCATCAGCCAGAAATCGGAAGAAGCGTGACGGGCCCTTTGCATGGCCCCGCTCATGGCATCATTAGGAGGGGAAGATGGCGGATTGCTGCAGGTTTCACTTTGCCAGTTAAACCATACCACCACCGTAGAAGGATTGCGATAACAGTGATTGGCAGAAAGCACAAAAGGGGTCGCATCATTGTTTGCGTTGTTGATCAGCACCCCGCTGCAAAAACCACTGCTTCCGGTTACCATCATGACCACGGAATTGATCTGGTCTTCCCAGCCATCTGCTTCATCACATGCCACGTTGAGGTTGCACCATCCCGAATCCCCAAAGCCAAGGGTAAAATCCATGGGATTGCGGTAAGCATGGGTTACCAGCTCAAGGTTCAACTCTCCGGGAAAATTAACACGGGAAGGTTCGATGTACTCGATTACCACAGCATCACCCGGCAGCAGGGTGGTGGCAAAATACCCGTCGTCCTGGTTGTTGTAATCGGTAAAGGCGCCAATCACAAAACTGGTGTCAATATTGTAAACATACAATTCCGCTCCGGGGGGCAAACGGTACTTATCGAAAGTAAGGTTAATGGAATAGGCCCCGGGGGACTGAATCCCAAGACGCCATATTTTGTCGCCATTTTCCAGGATATCCCATACCCCGGAGTTTCCGGGATTGAGGTCAACCGGTATATTTTCTCCGAAACGCCAGGGAATATCACGGATGGTGTCTAAAACCAAATCTTCCTGTCTGAGCATTACCACATCAACTTCGGGCATTTTTTCAAATGGCACTGCCGAAAGTTCTGTTTTTAGCGAAAAACTCCCTGGTACTCCCGGATGGCTTATCTGAGCCTGGGCAGCAAAGGGGAGGAAAAATAAAAAAACAACAGCAAAAGAAAAGTTTTTCATGGGAGCCTGGTTTATATGGCTATCCCGGCGCTTAATCTTCCTTATACCGGAAGACCTGTTAAAGCCGAAAAAAAAAATCAGCTATTTTGATAGAACCACCGGATGCAAATCAAAAAAATTACTTCATTACTCCATTTACAGGTCTAAGCAGTATTAACAAAATTTTTCCAAAAAGGTTAAAAAAGGAGTTTATCTATCCTTTAAAACCATAACGAATTTATTTGTGAAAAATTCACACGGTTTGTAGAAAATGCTCAACATTTTTCCTGTGTGCCAACAAATACCCTGCGCTGCAGGTAATTCCTGCATCCGTCAATTCACGGCAAGCGCAGGATTTTAAATCAGGTTTTGCCTGCTTTACCGGTTGTTGGAATGATTATGGAGAAAACCAAATTCCGGTTTGATGAACAGCCCCGGACCGGTCTTTATTCCTGAAAAACCAACCGGTTTTTTTAAATGTTTTTTAAAAATAATTTAACCCCTATGAAAAAATGGAAAGTTGAACAAAAAGACCTCTTTATCCCCTTCAATCTAAAAGATCTGGATTTCAAAACCACTGACGATCTCAGAGATATGACCGATTCTGTAGGGCAGGAAAGGGCTTATCAGGCAATGGATTTCGGATTTAATATCAGGCAAAAAGGGTTTAATCTTTACGCTATGGGCCCGAGCGGATCCGGAAAATATGCTTCCATTAAAGCCTTCCTTAACAAAAAAGCTGCCGATGAAAAGGTTCCCTCTGAGTGGTGTTATGTATACAACTTTGAGGAATCTCACCGACCCCTTTATTTGCGCTTTCCGGCGGGGCGTTCCAAAGAGTTCCATGAGGATATTGAGCATTTGCTTAGGGATCTGCGCGGGGCTATCCCTTCTGCTTTTGACAGTGAAGAATTTCGTAACCGCCGTCAGGAAATTGAGGAGGAATTCAAGAACAAACAACGGGAAGTCTTTTCAGATTTAAAGGAAAAAGCCAAAAAAGAAGGCGTTTCTGTGATGGAAACTCCCGCAGGGATTGCTTTTGCTCCCATTAAAAACGGGGATGTGTTATCCCCGGAACAGTTAAATAAACTGTCAGAGGATGAACGAAAAGAGATTGAAGAAAAGGTAAACAAGTTTCAAAAAGAATTTGGTGAGTCTATTCAGCAGCAACCGAAATGGCAGAGGGAAGCCAAGAACAAAATAAGGGAATTAAGCCGGGAAATCGTCAAGGCCACTGCTTCTTCTTTGATTGATGAGCTGAAAAAAAAGTATGAGGATTTGCCGGAGGTAGCAAAACATCTCGAAGCAATACAGGATGACCTGATCGAACATGCAGAACAGTTCCATGAGGCAAAGGAGGGGGGGCAACAACCTATGCCAATACCCGGCATGCAGCAGCCTGATCCCACCGAATCCATTTTTCACCGGTATAAGGTTAATGTACTGGTAGACCACAGCAAAGCCAAAGGGGCCCCGGTAATTTACGAAGATGATCCTGCTTTCCAGAACCTGGTAGGCCGGATAGAGCATGTCGCCCAAATGGGGGCCCTTACCACAGACTTTACCCTGATAAAGCCCGGAGCATTGCATCTTGCCAATGGGGGTTACCTCATACTCGATGCATTAAAAGTTCTCATGCACCCCTATGCCTGGGAAGGCCTGAAGCGTTGCCTTCAGGCCGGAGAAGTGCAAACCGAAAGCCTGGGCCAGGCCCTGCACCTCATGTCAACTGTTTCCCTTGAACCCGAACCGATCCCCATGAATGTAAAGGTGGTTCTCATTGGAGAACGATTGATATACTATCTTCTTTATCAGCTTGACAATGAATTTGCCGATTTTTTTAAAGTAACTGTTGACTTTGAAGAAAATATTGACCGCACAGAAGAAACCATGTCTCTTTACGCCAGATGGGTTGCCACCCTTGTCCGCCGGGACAAGCTTCAACCGTTTGACAAGGATGCCGTCGGCCGCGTGATTGAGCAGGCCTCCCGTATTTCCGGGGATGCAGAAAAAATATCAGTCCAGATGCGTGGGCTTACCGACCTTTTGAGGGAAGCCGATTACTGGGCAAGCCAGGGAGGCCGGGATGTTGTTGCTGAACGAGATGTTCAGAAAGCCATCGACTCACGGATTTTCCGGACCGACCGCATAAGAGAGCGGGTAAGGGAAGAAACCGATAAGGGCCGCCTGCTCATTGATACCGAAGGAGAAAAAGAAGGACAGGTTAATGGTCTTTCTGTGTTGCAAATCGGCGAGTTGATGTTTGGAAATCCGAGCAGGATTACCGCAAGGGTGAGAAGTGGCCCCTCCAAAGTGATTGATATTGAGCGGGAAGCAAAGCTGGGAGGAGCAATTCACTCAAAAGGAGTTCTGATTCTAAGTGGATTCATTGCCGGTCGATACCTGCCCGACCAACCCCTTTCTATGTTGGCCAGCCTGGTATTTGAACAAAGTTATGCGGGGGTGGAGGGTGACAGCGCCTCCTCCGCCGAGCTTTATGCTTTGCTGTCGGCCCTGGCAAAGGTCCCTGTCCGCCAATGGATTGCTGTCACCGGTTCTGTCAACCAGCATGGACAGGTGCAGGCTGTCGGAGGTGTTAACCAGAAGATCGAAGGATTCTTTGAAGTATGCAAGCAACGCGGCCTTACCGGACAACAGGGAGTACTTATCCCGGAAGCAAACAAAGGACAGCTCATGCTTCGCAAGGATGTGCTCGAAGCCACCGAACAGGGAAAATTCCATATATACGCGGTTAAGCATATTGATGAAGGTATTGAAATTCTTACCGGTGTTCCTGCTGGCGAACGAAATGAAAATGGTGAATATCCCGAAAAAACCATCAATCATAAAGTTGAGGAGAGGTTGAGGTCCTTTGCCCGGTCTGCCAAAGAGTTTTCCGGACAAGGGGGAGGGGACGATAAATAATACATGTTATCCGTGCCGGAAAACCGCTTATTGGGTGCAACACGGTTGTAAAGCTTTGCTACCGGGAATGTTTTCTGCTGACCCAGTGATTTTTTAGCCTGGTTAAGCCTTTTAAAATTCGGGGTTTTCCGCGACAACTGCCTTCTCTGCATGAACCTCCAAAGCCATTTTGGGGGTTCTCTTTTTTATTGGCAAGGCCAGGGCAAAAGAAGATGAAATGAAATATTGAAGAATTATGAGCAGTTCATTCAGAGGGGACTGAAAAACATTTTATCGGTTCACCACAAACTTCTGGGTAACCACCACCCTGTCGTCCAGAACCAGGGAATAAAGAAAAATGCCATTTCGGAAAGAAGAAGTGTCAATCCTTAACGAACTGGCACTGGGATCCAGAGGGGTCTCTTTTACCAATGAGCCCGTAATGGTACGAATAACTATGGAAGCATTGCGGGTACCCAAAGGAAGCTCATAGTTGAAGCGGGTAAAATCTCTTGCAGGATTGGGGGCCGGGCTGGAAAGGCTCCAGGAAGGATTCGAAGCTCCTGCAATACCGGTGGTTTGCTCGGTGATGAAAACCAATGTCACCCTTACGGTATCAAAATCACCTTCATTTTCGCTGAAAAACTCAAACTCAAGAACAGTAGAACCTTCCTGTCCCTGGGGGTAATAATACACATAAAAATCATCTTCTGTGGAAACTTGTCCTGGTGCCAGCGTCATGGGTACTTGTGACACATCCGTTCCCGGGTCATAACAGGAACCAGACCAACAAAAAGTATTAACGGTGCCGGAAAGCAGGTCAATATCAATTCTCCTGGCCATGATATGAATATCTTCGTCGGTATCATTGCGAAGAAATATTATTTTTTGGATAGGGCTCTCATCAGCGTCTCCCGGTATTTCAAGGGTGTCGCCGGTAACTTCGTTTTCATCCGTGTCAAGCAAAACAAGGCCTTGCCCGAAGGTCAGTGAAGTTAAAAGAAAGGTGCTTATAAAAAATAGTATCAGATTTTTCATGTGTGAAAATTACGTTAAACAGAAATCTAAATACAAATTTAACTATAATGTTATTAGCTGCAACAGTGAAACACGGTTTTTCAAACAAATATAACAGGGGCAATCTATTGGAAAAAACCACCGAAATCCTTTTATCTTTAAATTTGCTCCTGGTTTTTTAGTTAATAAAAAGAATGTCCGATTTTGTAAAGGATCAAAATATTTATAAATTTACATTCCTTAATGCCCGTTTTCTTTGATCCGGGTTAAACCATTCAAAAAACGTGCAAATTCTGACACCAAAATCCCAAAAAAACCAAACATTTCTGAAATGAAAAAAAGTTACTTTTCCTTTCTTTTACTGATATTGCCCTTTTTTATTTTAACCCCCTACGGATTGAATGCCGGAACAGATCTGCGGAATGATATTCGCCTGGATCGCTTTTTCGGAGGGCCCCTTGCAATTACCGACTCCGTCTATCCTATAAAAGGAGAACTGGCCTATATCGGTTCGGGTATATTTGAGTCCATTTATCTTCACTATCAGGTAAACGAAGGGCAGGTGGAAACCACCTTTTTTGACGACCTCAACCTGAATCCCCAGATCCCGTTTTTTTATGAGGCAGAAAACCCATGGATGCCCGCAGAGGAAGGTCAGTACCAACTGAGAGTATGGTTTTCAGGACTGAATGGTGCTCCTGAGAATGAACCCGCAAGCGATACCTTGCAGGTACAGGTTAATGTTCATGACACCCTGCCTGCACGACAACTTTCTTTGCTGGAAAGTTTCTCCAGCCAGAATTGCGGAAGCTGTGCCATCGTAAATCCGACCATCAAACCCGACCATTAGGGCCATGATAGAAGAAAATGATGAAAAATTTGCCATGATTTTTTACCATCCTTTCGCTTATGAAGGCAGTCCGCTTTACCTTCTTAACCCAAAGGACAACGATATCAGAAGAAATTTTTACCAGGTAACTTATTCCCCTTTTGCCGTGATCGGGTCCCTTTTTCATGGAAATACACAGGAAGTGAATGAGTCCATCATGGATATGGAATTTTTTAAACCTGCAGGTTTTGAAATAGCGGCTTCTTACCACATCGAAGACGAAATGCTTTATGCCAGTGTGAAAACGGAATCCTTTTCCGATTTTTCGCAGGAAACCTTTAATCTGTATGTGGTGCTTACAGAAGATCATGTGGGCTTCGAACAGCCCCCCGGCAGCAATGGAGAAAAAGACTTTTATCATGTGATGCGGGCTTTCCTCCCAGACGGGCAAGGTATCCGTCTTGACAACCAGTACGAAGGTGCCACTTTTTCCACAGAACTTTCCTATCGCCTCCAGGATACCGGCATTGACAGTACCGGTATCCGCCTGCTGGCTTTTGTCCAGGACCCTGAAAGCCTTGAAATTTATCAGACAACAAAGCTGGTTTACAAGGTACCCGAAGATGACGACGATGATGACAATGGAGATGATGATAACGGGGACGATGATGATTCCACCTCCANTACCGCTAAGCCTGAAGGATCAGGATTAAATGTTTACCCGAATCCCTCTGCCGGCATTTTAAACATAACTTCATCTGAACAGCAAACTGTAATTAAAATCCGTATTTT
>SL_3KL_010_SEDDRAFT_10004171_pt1 | contig 13063 bp, 11 predicted proteins | sample SodLakKL_010_SED_2_FD_10381 | JGI IMG/M metagenome (IMG submission 10381)
CCGGCCCAGTTCGTCTTCCATGGCACGGCGGAGCGTCATGTCCTGCAGGGTGCCCACCACCCGGGCCGGCTCGCCCCCCGTGTCCTCCAGTCGCTGCCCCTGCATCTCCAGGTGGGAGACCGTGCGGTCGCCGGGCCCCGCCCCTCCCGGCACCAGGCGACATTCGAAGCGGAAGGCCCGCCCGTCGTCCAGGACCTGGAGGACCGTCTGTCGGGCNCGTTCCCGGTCGTCGGGATGGACCCGCTGGAAGAAGTCGAAGAGGGTGGGGTCGGGTTCATCGGCTCCCATCCCCAGGAGGTCGCGGGCCTGCCTCGACCACCAGGTGGACCCGGTGGAGGGCTCGAACTCCCATCCGCCCACCTGGGCGATCCGCTCGGTGCGCATGAGGCGCTCCTGCATGACCCTCACCTGACCCAGGATCTCCTCCCGCTCCAGCTCCCGGGTGGCGATGGCCGTAATGATGCGAAGGGACTCGCTGGTCCGGTCCGACCAGTCCCGGGTCCGGTCGAGTTGGTCGAAAGCCATGAATCCCAGAAGCTCCCCGGAGCGCCGCCGGAGAGGAAAGGCTCGGACCGCCTGGATCCCCTGTTGCGCCATGAGCTCCCGTTCGGCCTCGGCCTCGGGAGGGAGGTCTTCGGGAGCGGTGACGCGAATGCCCTCGTCGGTGGCCAGTCGCTCGAGCCCCCACCCGTAGAGCTCGGTGGGGATGGACTCGAGCTCCTCCGTGAGGGACTGGACTCCGGGGGCACACCACTCGTGGGTGCTGTGCATCCAGCGGCCCTCGTCCCGGAAGCAGACGAGATAAGCCCGACTCACGCCCATTTCGGATCCCACGAGGGCCAGCAGCGACTCCAACGGGTCCTCCACCTCCGACGAAAGCAGGAGGTTCAGAGCCCGGATCAGGGAGGCTTCCGTGAAGTCGTCGCCCCCAGCACCGCTCGCCGGGGTCTTGTGTTCGGATGACGCGGGCACGGGGTCGCCGTCGCCGCCCTCCTGCCTTTCGGGGGATCCGTCCATGACTTCCTCGTGTGGTCCAGCACAAGCTTCGGCGGCTCGGAGATGGCCCCCGGAACGAGGGGGGGGATCCCGGATGCCTGGGCCCGGAAGGACGTCGTCTGAGTGGAGGTGTGGAGGTCTGCCTGGATGACGCTACGCCGCGGACCGCCCCGGGGCAAGGAGGTCCCTGGGAGGGCGGGCCTGCGGTTGACATCGTCCAGCCCTGCCTATAGCTTATCCAGTCTCTGCCACGGAGGCTTTCCCAAGCGGTCCCACGCCGGAAGGTCCCACCTCTGCAGACGACCGGAACCCCCGCGCTGCGGCAGTCGAGCTAGCGCGGTTTTTTGACCACTGGGATGTGAGTTTTCATGCCGACGATCAGTCAGCTAGTACGAAAGGGCCGTAAAAAGGTCTCGAAGAAGAACAAGTCTCCGGCACTCCAGGGGAATCCCCAGAAGCGCGGAGTCTGCACGCGGGTCTATACCACCACCCCGAAGAAGCCGAATTCGGCGCTTCGAAAGGTGGCCCGTGTCCGACTCACCAACGGCTACGAGGTGACCTCGTACATCCCAGGTGAGGGACACAACCTACAGGAACACTCCATTGTTCTTATCCGAGGCGGTCGTGTGAAGGACCTCCCAGGTGTTCGATACCACACCATCCGGGGCACGCTGGACGCCTCGGGGGTGAGTGACCGCCGCCAGGGTCGTTCCAAGTACGGCGCAAAGAAGCCCAAGGGTTGAGCACACAGGATCTCAGGGTCGAGGACTAGAAAGTTATGAGCCGTCGTTCCAGGGCTGGACAGCACGTCGCAGGTGGCGATGCCCGATTTGAATCTCCCGTCGCCCTCAAGTTCATCAACAACCTGATGATGGGGGGAAAGAAGTCCACTGCCGAGAAGATCTTCTACGAGGCCATGGACGTCATCGAGGAGAAGTCGGGCCAGCCGGGCCTGCAGGTGTTCAATCAGGCCATCCAGAATGCCAAGCCGTCGCTCGAGGTGAAGAGCCGCCGCGTCGGGGGGGCCACATATCAGGTGCCCATCGAGGTTCGCCCCGAGCGGCGGACCGCAGTGGCCATCAAGTGGCTCATCGGATTCTCCCGGAACCGGCCCGAGCGCAGCATGGCCGAGCGGCTGGCCGCCGAACTCATGGCCGCCGGACGCAACGAAGGGTCCACCATCAAGAAGAAGGACGACGTGCACAGGATGGCCGAAGCCAACAAGGCCTTCGCCCATTACCGCTGGTAGGCGACCCCCAAGACCGGCCAGGGCGCGCAGGGGGCTCCATCCCTCTGCGCGTTTGTGCGCAGTGAAACCGAACCAATTGGCAACTCAGAGATAGATCGATGCCCAGGCAGACACCGCTAAAGAAGCTCCGGAACATCGGCATCATGGCTCACATCGATGCCGGGAAGACCACCACCACCGAGCGGATTCTCTTCTACACGGGGAGGCTCCACCGGATGGGGGAGGTCCATGACGGCGGTGCCACCATGGACTGGATGGAGCAGGAGCAGGAGCGGGGGATCACCATCACCTCCGCAGCCACGACTGCGTTCTGGACCCGGTTCGACACCGAGTACCGGATCAACATCATCGACACCCCCGGCCACGTGGACTTCACCGTCGAGGTGGAGCGCTCGCTCCGGGTCCTCGATGGTTCGGTCGCCGTGTTCTGTGCGGTGGCGGGTGTGGAGCCCCAGTCGGAGACCGTCTGGCGGCAGGCCGACCGCTACGGAGTGCCCCGGATCGCCTTCGTGAACAAGATGGACCGGGTGGGCGCCGACTTCGACAACGTGGTCGAGATGATGCGCGACCGGCTGAAGGCCAACGCCCACCCCGTCCAGTATCCGGTCGGGGCCGGCGAGAGCTTCACCGGGATCATCGACCTGGTCAGCAGGAAGGCGATCATCTACGACGACGAGCTGGGCTCGGAGTGGCACGAGGAAGAGATTCCGGCCGAGCTGCAGGATCGCTGCGCCGAGCTGCGCGAGGCGGTCATCGAAGAGGCCATGGGTCACGATGACGTCCTCATGGAGAAGTACCTCGAGGGCGAGGAACTGACCGACGACGAGATCCGCTCCGCCATCCGGAAGGCCACCCTGTCCGGGGACATGTTCCCGGTCTTCTGTGGGTCCGCCTTCAAGAACAAGGGCGTGCAGGTGCTCCTGGACGGGGTCATCGACTACCTCCCCTCGCCCCTCGACGTGGAGGCCATCGAAGGTCACGCGCCGGGAGCCGACGAGGAGGACGAAGAGCCCGAGATCATGTACCGGAAGGCCGACGACGACGAGCCGTTCGCGGCGCTGGCGTTCAAGATCGCCACCGACCCCTACGTGGGGAAGCTGACCTTCTTCCGGGTCTACTCCGGCTCGCTGCCCTCGGGCTCCTACGTCTACAACGCGACCCAGGACAAGCGGGAGCGGGTGGGCCGGATTCTCCAGATGCACGCGAACAAGCGGGAGGAGCGCGACGAGGTCTACGCCGGCGACATCGCGGCGGCCATCGGGCTCAAGGAGGTTCGGACCGGAGACACCCTCTGCGACCCGGACCACCTGATCGTGCTCGAGAGCATGAACTTCCCCGAGCCCGTCATCGCCGTGGCCATCGAGCCCAAGACGAAGGCGGACCAGGACAAGCTCTCCACCGGGCTTCAGAAGCTGGCCGAGGAGGACCCCACCTTCCGCGTCCACACGGACCCCGAGACGAACCAGACGATCATTCAGGGGATGGGCGAGCTCCATCTCGAGATCATCGTGGATCGTCTCAAGCGGGAGTTCGGCGTCGAGGCCAACATCGGTCGCCCCCAGGTGGCCTACCGGGAAACGGTGCGCAACCCCGTGGAGAAGATCGAAGGGAAGTTCGTCCGGCAGACCGGTGGTCGTGGACAGTACGGCCACGTGGTCATCAACCTGACGCCAGGTGAGCCCGGATCCGGCTTCGTCTTCGAGAACAAGATCGTGGGGGGCTCGATCCCCCGGGAATACATCCCCTCGGTCGAGGCCGGCGTGAAAGAGGCCATGACGACGGGAGTCGTGGCCGGGTATCCGATCATCGATCTGAGTGTGCAGCTCATCGATGGTTCCTACCACGATGTGGACTCCAACGAGATGGCCTTCAAGATCGCCGGTTCCATGGCGCTGAAGGCGGCGGTGAAGCGGGCCAAGCCCGTGCTCCTGGAGCCCATCATGGATGTGGAGGTGGTGACGCCGGCGGATTACATGGGCGACATCATCGGAGACCTCTCGGCGCGGCGCGGGAAGGTGGAAGGGATGAACGACCGGGCCGGTGCCCGGGTCATCTCGGCCTTCGTGCCCCTGGGCGAAATGTTCGGCTACTCCACCACCCTGCGCTCCATGAGCCAGGGCCGGGCGGCGTACACGATGCAGTTCGCCCACTACGAAGAGGTTCCGAAGTCGGTCTCCGAGGAGATCGCGACCCAGAACGGCGGCAGCAACGCATAACGCAGCGCCCCGCCGACCGGCGGGAGCGACACAGGACACCAGGACCCGAACCAGGAAAGAGGCAGTCATGGCCAAGGCGAAATTCGAGCGAACGAAGCCCCATGTGAACGTGGGAACGATTGGACACGTGGACCACGGAAAGACGACGCTGACGGCTGCGATCACAGAGATCCAGGCGGCGAAGGGACTGGCCGAGTACGTATCGTTCGAGAACATCGACAAGGCGCCGGAAGAGCGGGAGCGAGGGATCACGATCGCGACGGCGCACGTGGAGTACGAGTCGGACAACCGACACTACGCCCACGTGGACTGCCCGGGCCACGCCGACTACGTGAAGAACATGATCACGGGAGCGGCGCAGATGGACGGGGCGATCCTGGTGGTGAGCGCGGCGGACGGGCCGATGCCGCAGACGCGGGAGCACATCCTGCTGGCGCGTCAGGTGAATGTGCCGCACATCGTCGTGTTCATGAACAAGGTGGACATGGTGGATGACGAGGAGTTGCTGGAGCTGGTGGAGCTCGAGGTGCGGGAGCTTCTGAGCGAGTATGAGTTCCCGGGCGACGACCTGCCGGTGATCAAGGGTTCGGCGCTGAAGGCGCTGGAGGCCAACGATCCGGACCACCCGGACGCGGCGTGCATCCAGGAGCTGATGGAGGCGCTGGACACGGCGATTCCGCAGCCGGAGCGGGACACGGAGAAGCCGTTCCTGATGCCGGTGGAGGACATCTTCACGATCACGGGGCGAGGCACGGTGGCCACGGGCCGGATCGAGCGAGGGGTCGTGAAGCCCCAGGAAGAGGTGGAGATGGTGGGGCTGAGCGCGGCGGCGGGCACGAAGACGGTGGTGACCGGGGTGGAGATGTTCCGGAAGCTGCTGGACGAGGGCCGGGCCGGAGACAACGTGGGGCTGCTGCTGCGGGGCGTGAAGAAGGAGGACGTGGAGCGGGGGATGGTGCTGGCGAAGCCGGGATCGATCAAGCCGCACACGAAGTTCAAGGCGGAGGTGTACATCCTGACGAAGGAAGAGGGAGGTCGCCACACGCCGTTCTTCGACGGATACCGGCCGCAGTTCTACTTCCGGACGACGGACGTGACGGGATCGGCGCACCTCCCCGACGGAGTGGAGATGGTGATGCCGGGAGACAACGTGCAGATGGAGGTGGAGCTGATCAGCCCCATCGCCATGGAGAAGGAGCTTCGGTTCGCCATCCGCGAGGGTGGCCGCACCGTGGGCGCCGGCGTCGTCACCGAGATCATCGAGTAAGGGAGAGGTCATGCGAAACCAGATCACCCTCGCATGTCCAGAGTGCGAGGAACGAAATTACACCCAGACGAAAAACAAGCGCCTGCATCCAGAACGGGTGGAGTATCGGAAGTTCTGCCCGCGCTGTCGCAAGCACACCGTGCACAAGGAAACCAAGTAGGTCTCCATGGTTGCCCAGTTGAAGCGGGCCAACGAGTTCGTCCAGGAGTGCTGGGTCGAACTCCAACGGGTCACATGGCCCGATTGGCCCCAGCTCAAGAACGCCACACTGGTGGTGATCGTATTCTGCATTCTGGTGGCCGGGGTGATCTGGATCATGGATGTGGCCTCCCGCTTCCTCATCGATTTCATCATGGGAATCTTCGGAGCCTGAGGGCCCAATCATGGCGGAGGCAAAGTGGTACGCGGTTCAGAGTTATTCAGGCCACGAGAACAAGGTCCAGAAGCTCATCCAGCGGAAGATCGACGAAGAGCCCGGGGAGACTCCTGAAGAAAAGGAGCTCCAGGCCGTTCTGGTCCCGACCCAGGAGGTCATGGAGATCAAGAATGGCAAGCGGGTGGAGGTCACCAAGCGCCTGTACCCCGGCTACATCCTCGTGAAGATGGTCCTGAACGACCGGACGCGTCACGCCGTGAACAACATCCAGGGCGTGATCAAGTTCGTGGGTACGGGCCGCGACCCCCAGCCTCTCCGTGAGGAAGAGGTGAACAAGATCCTGGGCGTCAAGGTCGAGGGTGAGGCAGAGAAGGAAGAAGAGGTCCCCTTCCGCGCCGGACAGGTGGTGGAGGTGATTTCGGGTCCCTTCACCGACTTCTCCGGAAAGATCCAGGAAGTCTACGCGGACAAGGGTAAGGTCAAGGTCGAGGTCTCCCTCTTCGGGCGACCCACCTCGGTGGAGCTCGACTTCACCCAGCTCAAGGGTTACTGACGTCCGGCGGAGATCGATCCGCTGCGCCTCCCCTCAGGGGTCGGCGCCGGCGTCCACCATACTGAAGCACGCGAACGAAACTCGGAAGGGAACCAGCGATGGCGAAGAAGGTCACGGGATTCATCAAGTTGCACGTCCCCGGTGGGCAGGCCAATCCGGCACCCCCGGTGGGGCCCGCCCTGGGTGCCCACGGCGTGAACATCATGGAGTTCTGCAAGCAGTTCAACGCGCAGACCCAGCAGAAGGCCGGTCTCACGATTCCGGTGGAGATCACCGTCTTCGCCGATCGCTCCTTCACCTTCATCACGAAGACCCCGCCCGCCGCGGTCCTCCTGAAGAAGGCGGCCGGGCTCGAGAAGGCGTCCGGAGTCCCCAACCGGGACAAGGTCGCCACCGTGAGCCGGGAGCAGCTGCGTGAGATCGCGCAGACGAAGATGGAAGACCTGAACGCCCGGGACGAGGACGCGGCGATCCGGATGATCGCCGGGACCGCCCGGAGCATGGGGATCAACGTAGAGGGCTGAGGCCCTCACCCACCGCTGCGCTTCGCGTTCCCCGGAAGGGGAGTGGAGGGCGGCGTTCTTTTCCGGCCCAGACGGGGCCGGCGTCCGCTGAACCACCCGGTGCGAACCGCCACGGGTGGGAGGACGACACACGACGGTTCACCGCAATGCCCAAACAGGGAAAGAAGTATCGTGACGCTCGGGAGAACGTCCCGGTTGGCGTCAAATTCGCGCCCGGACAGGCGCTGGAGCTCGTCCGGGACCTTGCCTACGCCAATTTCGACGAGTCGGTGGAGGTGGCCACCCGCCTCTCCGTGGATCCCCGCAAGGCGGACCAGATCGTCCGCGGCACCGTGGTGCTTCCCCATGGAACGGGAAAGTCGGTGCGGGTCCTGGTCATCGCCGAGGGTGAGAAGGCCGACGACGCCCGCAACGCCGGCGCCGATTACGTCGGCTCCGAGTTCGTCGAGAAGATCCAGGGAGGCTGGCTCGACTTCGACGTAGTGGTCGCCACCCCGGATCAGATGGGGAAGGTCGGGCCCCTGGGTCGGNTCCTTGGCCCCCGAGGCCTCATGCCCACGCCCAAGGCGGGCACGGTCACGATGGATGTGACCCGAGCCGTCTCGGACATCAAGGCGGGTAAGATCGAGTTCCGGGTGGACAAGTCCGGGAATCTCCACGCCCCCATCGGGAAGGTGTCCTTCGAGCTGGAGAAGCTGGAAGAGAACCTGGCGGCCTTCATGGATTCCGTCGTCCGGGCCCGTCCCGCAGCCGCCAAGGGTGGCTACGTCCAGAGCGTCACGGTCTCGAGCACCATGGGACCGGGCGTTTCCATCGAGCCCAACATCTACCGGCGGAGGCTGGCATGAAGCGCTCGGAAAAGGAAAGCTTCGTCGCTGAGTTCCAGAACCGGATCAAAGAGAATCCGACGTTCTATCTCACCGACTACAGCGGGCTCGACGTCAAGTCCATCACCGTGCTCCGCGACCGGCTCCACGAGTCGGGTGCGGACTATGTGGTGGTCAAGAACCGGCTCCTTCTCCGGGTCCTCGAGGCCTCGGAGACGGAGCTTCCGGACCTGTCGGAGCACCTGAAGGGACCCACGGCGGTGATCCTGGCCGGCGACGGCCCGGTCGGACCGGCCAAGGCATTGACCGAGTTCGCCAAGGATCACGACGACAGGCCTTCCTTCAAGGTGGGAGTCCTGGATCAAGCTCTGCTCGGTGCGGACAAGTTCCAGCGGCTGGCCAAGCTGCCCTCGAGAGAGGAGCTGCTGAGCCAACTGGCCGGAGCACTCCAGGCGCCCATGGCCGGACTGGCCGGCGCCCTGGAAGCGAAGCTGCAGGAGACCTCGGGTCTCCTGGAGGCCCTTCGGGAGAAGAAGGCGGAGGAGGAGTAGGCTCCACACACTGGGGATCGACCCCAGGGAGCTCTCCAGATCGTTCCTTCCGCGAGTCCGGGGCCGTCCACGGTCGAACGCAGGTTCGCAGGAAGGTGAGAAGCCCAACCCCCCGGTGAGAAGTCCGGGATCATCAAGGAGACACTGGTAATGGCTACCAAGCAGGAAGAACTGCTCGACACCATCGGGAACATGACCGTTCTCGAGCTGTCCGAGTTCGTAGAGGCGTTCAAAGACAAGTTCAATGTGACCGCCATGGCTGCCGCTGCGCCCGCTGCGGCCGCCGGCGCCGCCGCCGAGGTCGAAGAGGAGAAGGACGAGTTCGATGTCGTCCTCAAGGAGATCGGTGGCAAGAAGATCCAGGTCATCAAGGTGGTCCGCGAGGTCACCAGCCTGGGCCTGAAGGAGGCCAAGGAGCTGGTGGACGGTGCGCCGTCCACGGTCCGCGACGCCGTCTCGAAGGACGAGGCCGAGCAGATCAAGGCGAAGCTCGAAGAGCAGGGCGCGACGGTCGAGCTGAAGTAAAGCGGGAACGTCAACCCGCACCCGGGGTCCAACCACTCCCGGGGGGTACGGGCATTCGGGGGGGCGGCATGTGGCCGTCCCCCCCGATTTCCCCGGCCAATGTAACCCGGGCCTGCGTGGATCCCCGGCGCCGTCTGGCGCAACGGGGATCTTGGCGCTTGGCCTCATCTGTGTTTCAAATCACCGGACCGCTTTCCGGTCCGGACCTCAAGGGGGGTCTTAGTTGGAACTTCGCAATACTTCCCGTCCAGTGGTGGATTTTGCCAAACTCCACCCCATCATGCCGATGCCGAACCTGCTCGACGTTCAGCTCCGGTCCTTCGAAAAGCTGATTGAGCGGGAGGAAGACCCGGACAAGCAGTGGGATTTCAGCCTGGACCGAGTCTTCGGCGAGATCTTCCCCATCTCCGACGTCAACGAGAACTTCACCCTCGAGTACGTGTCCGCCGAGCTCGGCGACCCCAAGTACTCGGTGGAGGAGTGCATCGAGCGCGACATGACGTACGCGTCGCCCCTGAAGGCGACGCTGCGGCTGGTCGTCTGGGAGGATGTGGAAGAGGACGAGCGGCGGCCCAAGGACATCATCGAGAAGGAAGTGTATCTCGGTGATCTCCCCCTCCTGACGGAGCTGGGCACCTTCATCATCAACGGGGCGGAGCGGGTGGTGGTCAGCCAGCTGCACCGGTCCCCGGGCGTGGTGTTCGAAGAGAACATCCATCCCAACGGTTCGCGGCTGAACAGCGCCCGGATCATTCCCTTCCGGGGGTCGTGGGTGGAGTTCACCATCGACATCAACGACATCTGCTACGTCCACATCGACAAGAAGAAGAAGTTCCCGGCCACGGCCCTCCTCCGTGCCTTCGGGTACGGCGAGGACAGTGACCTCTATGCGCTCTTCTTCGAGCCCGAAGAGGTGAAGCTGTCCAAGTCCCACTTCGAGTCGGGTTCCGACATCGAGGGACTGGTCCTGGCCCAGGAGATCGTCAACGATGAGACGGGCGAGATCCTCCTGGAGCACGGCACCGAGCTGAATCAGGAGATGCTCAAGCGCCTGGAGCGCGCCGGCGAGAAGAAGATCCTCGTCTACCGCTCCGATGCGCCCTCCGATCGGGGCCAGAGCCCCATCGTGAAGCGGACCATCGCCAAGGACCCCACCACGAACGAGGAGGAGGCGCTCTACGCCATCTACTCCCTCCTTCGTCCCGGCGAGGCTCCCAACGTGGAGACGGCCCGGGAGGCCCTCGAGCGGGTCTTCTTCAACCCCAAGCGCTATGATCTGGGCCGGGTGGGTCGGTACAAGATCAACCAGCGGCTGGGGCTGGACACGTCCCGGGCGATCACGGTCCTGACCCGGGAAGACTTCGTCGCCATCCTCCGTTACCTCATCGAACTGAGCGAGGGGCGGGGCTTCACCGACGACATCGACCACCTGGGCAACCGCCGGGTCCGGACGGTGGGTGAGCTCATTGCGAACCAGCTCTCCGTCGGACTCTCGCGGATGGCTCGCCTCGTGCGCGAGCGGATGTCCATCAACACCGATCCCGAGAAGATCTCCATCGACGACCTGGTGAACGCCCGGACCGTTTCGGCGGTCATCCAGGCCTTCTTCGGCTCGTCGCAGCTCTCCCAGTTCATGGATCAGACGAATCCGCTGGGCGAGATGACCCACAAGCGCCGGGTGTCGGCGCTGGGACCGGGCGGACTCTCCCGGGAGCGGGCGGGCTTCGAGGTCCGGGACGTGCACTATTCCCACTACGGGCGCCTCTGCCCGGTGGAGACCCCCGAGGGGCCGAACATCGGCCTCATCTCCTCGCTGACCACGAATGCCCGGGTCAACGAGCTGGGCTTCATCGAGACGCCCTACCGGAAGGTGATCGACGGAAAGGTCACCGACGAGATCGAGTGGCTCTCGGCCAATGAGGAGGAAGAAGTCCGGATCGCGCAGGCCAACGCGCCTCTCCGGCCCGACGGCAGCTTCGTCAACGAGTACATCCTCTGCCGGGAGCGGGGCGACTTCCCCCTCCTGCAGCCCAAGGACATCGACTACATGGACGTGGCCACCGACCAGCTGGTTTCGGTCGCGGCCGCCCTGATCCCCTTCCTGGAGCACGACGACGCGAACCGGGCCCTCATGGGTTCGAACATGCAGCGTCAGGCCGTGCCCCTCCTGTTCACCGACGCGCCCCAGGTGGGCACGGGGCTCGAGGCCAAGGTGGCCGAGGACTCCGGTGCGGTGATCACGGCGCGGCGAGGCGGAGAGGTGATCCATGTCACCGCCGATGAGATCGTGATCGACACCGGAGCGGTGGAGGTCAAGGAGGCGGATCAGCCCCTGGCCAAGCTGGCCCAGTTCGACCGGTACAAGCTCCGGAAGTTCTGGAGGACCAACCAGGACACCGCCATCAACCAGCGTCCCCTGGTCAAGAAGGGCCAGAAGGTGGACCAGGGCGAGATCCTGGCCGACGGCCCCTCCACCGATCACGGCGAGCTGGCGCTGGGCCGGAACCTGACCGTGGCCTTCATGCCCTGGTTCGGGTACAACTTCGAGGACGCCATCGTGCTCTCGGAGCGGCTGGTGAAGGACGACGTGCTCACCTCGATCCACATCCAGGAGCTGGAGCTCCACGTCCGCGACACCAAGCGGGGGATGGAAGAGATCACCCGGGAGATCCCCAACGTCTCGGAGGACGCCCTCACCGACATGGATGAGCGGGGGATCGTGCGCATCGGCGCCCGGGTCAAGAGCGGCGACGTCCTGGCCGGGAAGATCACGCCGAAGGGCGAGACCGAGCTCTCTCCCGAAGAGAAGCTCCTCACCGCCATCTTCGGTGAGAAGGCGAAGGACGTGAAGGATTCGTCGCTCCGCATTCCCCCGGGAATGAGCGGCGACGTCATCGACGTGAAGGTCTTCAGCCGCCGCATCGACGACCCCCTCCTGGAGAAGGAGCACGGGGCCCGGATCGGTGAGCTGCGTCAGTGGGAGCGCGACGAGATCCAGCGGATCAGCGAGGCCCGGGACGAAGAGCTCATGGAGCTGCTTCACCTCCAGACCGTCTCCCTCTGCCTCAGGAAGGGCACGGTGGAGCCCCTCATCTCCGAGGGAACCAAGCTCACAAAGGACGAGCTGGAGAAGCTGAAGCTGAGGGAGACCGATCTCTCCACACTGAAGGTGGAGAACAAGGAGGTCTCCGAGCGGGTCCGACGCCTGGTCGACGAGGCCCAGACCCGGATCGACAAGGTCCGCACGCGCACCGAGGAGCAGATCGACAAGGTCTTCCAGCCCGACGAGCTCCCGCCGGGTGTGGTCCAGCTCGTGAAGGTCTACATTGCCGAGAAGCGGAAGATCGCGGTAGGCGACAAGATGGCCGGCCGACACGGCAACAAGGGCATCATCGCCCGGATCGCTCCGGAAGAGGACATGCCCTTCCTTCCCGACGGCAGCTCGGTGGACATCGTGCTGAACCCGCTGGGCGTACCCTCACGGATGAACGTGGGGCAGGTGCTGGAAACCCACCTCGGGTGGGCTGCCAAGGTCCTGGGCTTCGAAGCCAAGACCCCGGTCTTCCAGGGCGCCTCGGAGAACGAGATCGGCCTCCTGCTCAAGCTGGCGGCACTCGCCTGGCTCACCGAGGCCCAGGGCCTCGATGTGGAGATCCCCTTCGCCGACATGTCCGCCCTCCGGCGGCTCGTCCTGGCCGCGCAGCGCGTGGACGACGACGCGAAGTCCAGCCTCGCCGCCGCCGCCACCAACGGTGCGTCGGCGGAGGTGAAGGAGCCCGAGGCGGCCGAGGACCGGTCTACCCTCCGGGGGATCGGGGCCAGCCTCGACGCGTATCTCACGGCCGACCTCCCTGCGGAGGAGGCCAAGGACGTCCAGGCGATCCCGGGCTTCGTGGAAGCCGTGGCCAGGGCGTGGGCCGAGCGGGAGGGGCAGAGCCTCGAGGAGGCGTTCCCCGCCGTTGCGGCCATCGCCGGTAAG
>SL_3KL_010_SEDDRAFT_10004172_pt1 | contig 13061 bp, 11 predicted proteins | sample SodLakKL_010_SED_2_FD_10381 | JGI IMG/M metagenome (IMG submission 10381)
CCCTGACTCTGGATAGGGTGCTGATCGAGGACCTTGCTGGGGACAGCTTGGCCAGCCTGGGTTCGCTGCGTGTCGGCGTCGAGTACCGCGAGGTCGATCTTCCGGCGATCTCGGGATTGGCGGACCTGGCGGCGGATCCGGAAGCGCTGATGGAGCGGAATCCCGAAGCGTTGCTGGCCGACGTGCTGGCGGCACTCGGCGGATTCGAAACCACCCTCGAGGTCCTTGACCTTCGTGGCGACGAGCCAGGTGGCGGGGGTTCGTTTCAGTTGGATTCCGTACGTCTCGAATCCGGCTTCGTTCCAAGCGCCGACGGCACGCTGGAACGCGACTTCTGGATCGGCGCACAGGGCCGCGACTGGCGCTTCGCCGACGCCGGAGGCGCGCACGAACTGGCTGGCTTCGGCATGAACCTGCGCCTCGACCGCATTGCGCCGGAAACGCTGCTGCAGCTGGGGCTGCTCTCGCTGATGGCCGACGAGCTTCCTGCGCACGAACTCGCCGGCCTCTCTCAGGAGATTCTCGGCAGCCTCGCGCTCGGACTTTCGTTCCAGGGGATCGGCGGTCGCCTGGGTCCCGAGGGCCCGGCCGCCACCGTCTACGGGCTCGACCTGCTGGAATTCGGGCTGAGTCTTCTGGATCTCGACAGTCACGCGCCGGGCCTGGCTTTGAGCTACCGCCAGCAGGGCCTCACCGCATTGTCGGAGGGGATGCTCCCGGTCCCCGCGGAATTTGTGCCGCGCGCGGTCGTGCTGGACCTCGAGGCCTCCGGACTGCCGGCCGGCAGCCTGCTGGATGGCGCTGGTGCCGGAGCGGACGTGGAGCCGGGTGACGTCTTCATCGCGATGCTGGAGAACCGGACCCGGCTGGATGTCCACGAGATTCTGATCGATCTTCCGATCGCCGGTCTGCGCATGAACGGGCAGGTGCGCGTGGACGATGCCGACGGCGACGATCCGCCGGTGCTGCGCAGCCGCACCGAATTGGAAATCCGCAACCTCGACACGCTGATCGAGTACGCGCTGGCATTCAGTCCCACCGACGAGGTGCGGCAGCAGGTCGTCGGTGCCGCGACGATCCTGAAGCTGGCGGCCGAGCAGCGCAGCGGACCGGACGGCGAGGCGATCCACTACCTGCTGGTCGAGGCCAGCAGCGAGGGCGAACTGCTGATCAACGGCACCGATCTCGCACCGCTGCTGATGGGCGGCGGTTTTTGAAGGACAACGAGCAATGCCCCTTCCATGGCCCGTCCCCACCAGTGGGGGCGGGCGTCCGCGTGTGTTCCCTCAGTCCTCTCCCGGCGGGATGCGGGCGGAGAAGCGGCGCATCACGCCTTTTGCCACGCGGTCTTCGGGGTCGATCGCGAACCCTGCGCGTTCCACCGCAGCCTCGGTGTCCCGGTTTGGGTGACAGCCGCCAGTGACCCAGGTCCAGGCCGGCTGCACGCCGTCCTGCATCCGGGCGAGGGTCGGGTGGTGGTGGCGTACGTGTTCGATCATGCGCAGCTGGCCGGTCGGCTCCAGTACGCGGCGGATCTCGGACAGGCCTTTGTCGGGGTCCTGCACGCTGCAGAACACCAGCCCGCTGACGACCACCGGAAAACTCCGGTCCCGGAAGGGCAGGGCCTCCGCGCGGGCCACGACCAGCAGCGCGAGCGGTGCCCGTCGCCGCGCCCTGCGCAATGCGCCCAGATCGGGGTCGATCGCGACAGCCTGGGTGTGAGTGGGGTACAGCGGCAGGTTGCGTCCCGTGCCGCAACCCACCTCCAGCGCGAGGGTCTGCAACTCTCCGACGAGCCTCCGCCGCCAGCGTCTGAAGCCGGTGGCATCCATCACGCTCATCAGCGCATCGTAAAGCCAGGGGATGTGTTCGATCCCGCGCATGTCGGCCTCCGTTACAGTGCCTTTCCGTTGATGGACCACAAACCCTGTGCCGGGTTGCCCGGCCGGGCTTCCGTGCGCACGAAAGCGCTTCACGCGCCAGTTGACGGGCTCGGACCCGTCCCACCATGATGGCAGTCCTGCAGGTCACCGGCAGGAACCCGCCATGCGCCGCTTTGTACTGGATACCAGCGTCTTCACCAACCCCCACGTGTTCAACCAGTTCGGCGAGGATCCTGCCGAGGGGCTGCACACCTTCCTGCAACTGGCCCGTCGCTGCCCGGCGGAGTTCTACATGCCATTGTCGGTGTATGACGAGTTCAGGACCATGCGCGATCTCGAAGAGCTTGCGGCCGATTTCGAGACCGTGGTCTGGATTCGGTCGCCTCGCAGGTTCTCGCTGACGATCCCGAGCGACGTGCTGTACGAGTTCATCTACGAAGTGCGGCGCCGGATCGACCGTGGGCTGCGCATCGCCGAAGAACACACGAAGCGCGCCGGGGCGGCCGCCGATATGCCTCCGGAAATCATCACCCAGCTGCGCGAGCGCTTCCGCGAGGCGATGCGCAAGGGGTTGGTCGATTCCCGGGAAGACGTGGATGCGGTATTGCTGGCGCTGGAGTTGGATGCCGAGCTCGCGAGTGCCGACGAGGGCATGCGCAAGCTCGGCAACCGCATGGGCATCAAGCTGATCACTGCCGACTATCTGCGCCGCGTGATGGAAAACCTCGCCGACGGGCAAGGGGCCACGCAGGCCGGCTGACCGCCCCGGACCCGTCTGCGCTCAATCGAACTGCGTGGCCCCGGACAACGCGGTGGACAGCGTGCCGGTCATGCGGTCGAACACGCGCTCGAACTCCAGCCGCCAGTAGCCGTCCTCTTCCCGTGGCATGCCGGGCATGATGCGCACGCGCTGGCCGCCCGTCGCGACCATGTGCGCGATGAAGTGCAGCGCATTGCGGCGCTCCCGGAAGCGGCAGCGGTAGCGATGGTCCACTCGGCCGTGTTCCCGGCTGGCGGTGACCGCGCGGTCCAGCCCGGATAGAAATGCCTGGCCGAGGCTGCGTTCGACGTTCGGGTCGCCCTGCTGGCCGTGCTCGGTCACGAACATCGCGAGCCGCATCAGGCGGTTGGTGAAATACTCCGGGGGCAGGTCCAGCAGCTGGGTGCTGCAGACGTGGATGTCGATGATGTTGGATCGCCCGGTCACGTACTTCGCCCGCGTCTCGCCGAACTCGGCCTTGAGCACCAGCCCCTCCGCGCCATCGCCGTCGAGTTGCAGGATCAGATCCCGCAGGGGCTGGACATCGGAGGGCAGAAAGCGCCCGAAGATGCGCGTCGCCGGCAGCCCGAATGTCTCGATCCGGCGCATCTTCTCGGCCTGCTCCAGGAAACCGGGGCGGCTCTTGCGCATCATGTCGAACACGAAGAGCTGCACGTCCTCGGTGACGAACGGCGGCGATCCCTCGAGGTAGGGATTGTCCGGGCCGGCGATCTCCGCGCAGAGCACCAGGTCAGGCTCCCGCTCGAAGATTCCGGGCGGCAGGAAGTCCGGCAAGCGGTCGGTGCTGAACGCGCACACGAAGCCGCCGCGGCTGAACGCGTAGGCCCGGCCATCGTGTTGCAGCACGCGGATGTTGTAGCCGTCGATTTTTTCTTCGGCCCAGAAGGGCCCCTGGAACTGCTGACGCAACCCGCTGGACAGCGTCTGGATGCGCGCGATCGAGGGATAGCCGGGGACCACCACGCCGTCCGGGAGCACCACGCTGCCGCGTGGGAAGCCCGTCACTGTCTCGGTCAGGCGCACGTATTCGAGGCCTTCGAAGTGATGGCGTTCCGCTCGCCCCTGGGCCAGTGCATCCGCGAGTAGATATCGGTCCATGCCCCAGTGTAGTGCCTGTGCCGGCGAGTTGGGAGTGTCTGCTGCACCGGGACGGGGCAGTGGTCGGGACTGCGCGGTTCGGCGGTTGCTGCTAAGCTTCAACTGTCAAAAATGGCAGATGAAGTTGGCATGAAGAGAATCGGTGCAGCCGCCGCGGAAATCCCGGCGGAGACCCTGGCGATGCTGGAGGTTCATACGGACCCGGCTGTATTGCTGGATCTCAAGTACAACATCCTGGCCGCCAATCCCGCGTATCTGAGCATCTTCGGCGACACCCCGGTCACCGGGCGCCGGCGCTGCTTCGAAGTTTCGCACGGGTACGACCGGCCCTGCGATCAGGCCGGCGAGAGCTGTCCGCTGCGGGCGACGCTGGAATCGGGGCAGGTGACCCGCGTGATGCACGTGCACCATACCCCCCGGGGCGAAGAACACGTGGACGTGGAGACCCGAGCCATCCCGGGGGATGATGGGCGTGTCCGGTATGTGCTTGAAATCATGCGGCATACGCGGATGGCGAGCCCGGGCCCCAGCGCCGACAGGATGGTCGGCCGATCCCCCGCGTTCCTGCGCATGCTGGAACTGGTGCAGCGCGCGGCACCCAGCGAAGCGGCGGTACTGCTCCTCGGNGAGACCGGGACGGGAAAGGAGATGGTCGCGCACGCGATACACGAGGCGAGCCCGCGCAGTGGCGGGCCTTTCGTGCCGCTGGAGTGTGCCGGTCTGACCGAGTCCCTGTTCGAGAGCGAACTCTTTGGCCACGAGCGGGGGGCGTTCACCGGCGCTACGGCTCAGAAGACCGGGTTGGTCGAGTCGGCGCGCGGCGGGACGCTGTTCCTGGACGAGGTGGGCGACATCCCGTTGTCCATGCAGGTGAAGCTGCTGCGACTGCTGGAGACGGGGCGCTTCCGCCGGGTTGGCAGTACCGTCGAGCAGGAAGCGGACTTCCGACTGATCTGCGCAACCCATCGCGACCTCAGGGCACAGGTCGCGGCCGGAGAATTCCGGCTCGACCTCTACTTCCGGATCAGTGTCTTTCCGATTCCGCTCCCGGCGCTTCGCCAGCGGCGGGAGGATCTGCCGCTACTCGTGTCCGCATTGCTCAACCGGGTGCGCTCGGCCCGTGGCAAGCGGTTGACCCCGGCCGCGCTGTCCATTCTGGAGCGCATGGATTTTCCGGGCAATATCCGTGAGTTGCGCAATGTTCTGGAGAGGGCGAGCCTGCTTGCGGACGGTGACGCAATCGGTGAACGGGAGATCGCGGTCGACCTGGATTTCCAGTCGGCACTGGACATCTGTCCACCGGGTAGCGAGGTGATTCCCCTGGAGGAACTCGAGCAGCGCTATCTCGGGCGGGTGCTCGCGGAATTCTCGGGAGACCGTCAGGAACTGGCCCGCAAGCTGGGTGTCTCCGAGCGCACCCTGTACCGTAAGCTCAAGGGTGTAGAACGCCAGCAAGGAAGATAGGGATATTCGGGTCTTCGTCGCCTTTCCCCGGGCCGCTTCAGAGGGTCGCATTGCCGGTGCCGGCTTCCGGCTGGGCGCGTCGGAAACTGTCAAACAATGTCGGGAACCTGACAGATGTGGCGCCTGTGCGCTTCTCTGTGTGAAAATACCACACTGAGAACTCTGTGGTTTTCCAAAAAAAGAAACCCAGAAAACAAGAATATAGGAACTTTGCTGTTTTTGATGCCTTAAATGGCACGCAATGTGCTTTGACTCCGAGGGAACACAAAACGCCTTTGGACGGTCTTGGGTTACAGGAGCAAAGCATGAGGATTCTGGTCGCATCGGGTATGGCATCGCTGACAATCGTTGGAGCGATGATCCTCGCCTATTCGATCTAGTCGGTTCGGGGTATCGCTGCGGCGAATCGGTAACGCCACGTCCCCAGTTGTCGGGGTTTCGGGGTCCTATCCAGGGCGAGGCCATCTGCGGATTGGCCGGTGTACCGATGTCACCGCTGCATTGGACTTGCGTGCGCGATTCTCCTCCATCGCGCTTTCACCGCCCTTTCGGGCGGTTTTTTTTCGCCTGGCATGCATGAGTTGGCCGCGGCTGCTAGGCTTCGGGGCGTGTCCCCGGGGATCTCCGGGATTACCACGGTCCGCGCTGGACGGGCGCGGCCCATAACGTCCAGGAGTTCTTGGCCGAATGGAGAAAAGGCTTTCGGTGATTCGGGCGGCAAGGCTTGCGGGTGTGACCCGTGCCGAACTCCAGTCGTTGATCAAGGGGGGGCAGCTGGCGAGTTTCGATGGGCTGGTCGAAGTCGATGACCTGCTGAGACTGTATCCCGAAACCCGGCTCGCGGATGACCGGACGCTGGAGCGCGTGGAACAGATCAAAGCCGAGGCGCTCGGCAAGGACATCGCGGGGCGTAGTCTGCCGGATCCGCAGGTGCTGGCGCAGCGCCTGGCGCGCCTGGGCACCCAGCTCACGCGCACCCGGCAGCAGGCCGAGCACTACGCGGCGGTGCTGGAATCGCTCGAGACCCGCCTGCGAGCGCTGGAGAAAAGCCAGGACGCGGAGACCCGCGCAGTGGTTCAGGACATCAAGCATACGGTGCAGAGCGCGCTGCACGAGCGACGGGTGCTGTCCTACGCTGCCGGCAGCGGGCTCGATGGAGGGAGCTGGTGGATGAGCGTGCTCGCCCCCCAGGTTCGCCTGGTGCCGGATGACCACGAATTTCTGGTGGAGGGTGCGGACACCATCCTCGAGGCGGCCTTGCGGGCAGGGCTTTCGATTGGGTACGGCTGCAGCAATGGCAACTGTGGCGAATGCAAGGCGCGGATCGTCTCCGGCGAGGTCCGCGACGTGCGTCCGCATGATTTCGTGATCAGCGAGACGGAACGTGCGGAGGGCTACGCGCTGCTCTGCTCGGTGGCTCCGGTCACCGACCTGGTGATCGAGGTGGGCGTTGCGCGCAAGCCGGAGCAGATCCCGGTGCAGAACATCGACGCGAAGGTCCGTGAGATCGTCCGGCCCGGTCCACACGTGCTGGTGCTTAAGGTCCAGACCCCCCGGACCAGGCGGCTGCGGTTTCTCGGGGGGCAGTACGCACGTCTGCAAATGGGTGAGGATGCCGTNGAGGCCTTGGTGCCACTGGCGAATTGTCCCTGCGATGACCGCAACCTTGCATTCCACATCACCGAGAACCGGGAGGATCCCTTCGCGGTGCACTGCTTCGAGCAGCTGCGCAAGGGCGCGACCGTCCGGGTCGAGGCGCCGTTCGGGACCTTCGTGATCGAGGACGAGATCGAGCGTCCGCTGGTCTTCATTGCCTGTGACGCCGGGTTTGGTCCGGTGAAAAGCCTGATCGAACACGTGATCGCGCTGGACCGGGTGGAGGCGATGCACCTGATCTGGGTGGCGAGCGGGGCGGTCGGACACTACGAGGACAACCTGTGCAGATCCTGGGAGGACGCACTCGACCATTTTCACTACCGCCCCATCCGCGTCAATGCGGCCAGCGACGTGGACAGCTGGGCGGCGACGCTTGCGGGCAGTCTCGAGAGAATTCAGGATCCGGGCCTGCCCAGCTACTACGTGGCCGGCCCGGAGCGGTTTACCGACGCCGTGCGCGAGCTTCTCGGCCGCCTCGGCGTGTCGAACGCGCAATGCCGTTACCAGGCCCTGCCGCCCCGACCGGTCGCCCGCGGACACGATGGCGGCGACGCGATCGCCGGTTGATGCGCCGGGTCTGTCGGACCGGGACCCCGCGCTTTCGGTGGTGATTCCCTGTCTGAACGAGGCGGATTGCCTGCCACGACTCCTGCGCGACCTGGAACCGCTGCGCAGGCAGGGTCACGAGGTCGTCGTGGTCGACGGCGGGAGTACCGACGCAAGTCCGGAATTGGCCAGCCGAGGCGCTGACCGCGTGCTTCGAACCTCACCCGGTCGGGCGCACCAGATGAATGCCGGGGCTGCACTCGCCCGTGGCTCTTCACTGTGGTTTCTGCACGCGGACAGCCGGGTCGAAGAGTCCGTGTGCACGGCCGTGTGCGCCGCGCTCGGGCAGGGCCGGCCCTGGGGCCGTTGCGCGGTCCGCCTGTCGGGTGAAGGCCTGTTGCTGGCGCTGACCGCCAGCCTGATGAACCTGCGCTCCTGCGTCACGGGCATCGCGACCGGCGACCAGGGGATCTTCGTCACGCGGTCGGCCTTTGACGCGGTGGGCGGCTTCCCGGAGATGCCGTTGATGGAGGATGTCGAGATCTCCCGGCGCCTGAAGGGGCGGGTCGGGAGGCCCGCCTGCGTGCGCGCAGCGCTGGTGACCTCCAGCCGGCGCTGGGAGCAGCGCGGCGTGCTGCGCACCATCCTGCTGATGTGGAGCCTGCGTCTCGCTTACTGGCTGGGGGCAGACCCCGCCCGGCTGGCGAAGCGCTACCGATGAGACTGCTGGTGTTTGCCCGGGCGCCGGTGGCGGGGCAGGCGAAGACACGGTTGATCCCCGCCCTCGGTGCGGAGGGTGCCGCCAGATTGCACGGCCGCCTTGTTCGCAGGGCGCTGGAGGCGGCTTCCGGCTCGGAGGCGGGCCGGGTGGAACTCTGGTGCAGCCCCGACTGCGGTCATGAATTCCTGCAGGACTGCCGGCGGACCTTCGGCTGCAGGCTGCACCGACAGCCGGATGGCAATCTGGGCGAGCGTATGCGTGGGGCCCTGGAAGCCGATTTGCCAGCGGTCCTGCTGGGGTCGGATGCCCCCGGTCTGACCGCCGCCACCGTGCGGGCCGCGGCCGATGCCCTCACGCGGGGCAACGACTGCGTGCTGGTGCCTGCGCTCGATGGCGGGTATGTACTGATCGGACTTGCGGTGCCCGCGCCGCGGCTTTTCGAGGGCATCGGCTGGGGCGGGTCCGATGTGCTGGAGCAGACACGCCGACGAGCCGTCGATCTCGGGCTGCGGCTCGTGGAACTGCCACCCTGTCCCGACATCGACCGACCGGAAGACCTGGTGCACTGTCCACCGGAGCTGTTGCGCGGGTTGATGCCGGAGCGTTGATGGCAAGGCCGCGCCCCCCTCCCCAAGCCTCCCCCGAAATCGGGGAGGGAGCTTTCCCTCCTCTCCCGCAGGCAGGCCCGAAGGGCGAAGGGCAGGATGCCCGGAGTGACGGGGTCGGGGTGAGGGCCGGGGATGTGCCGCTTCAGCCCTGCAGCTCGGCCTTCTGCACCGCGCGCCAGTAGTGCAGCAGGGGCTCGGTGTAGCCCGAGGGCTGTTCACGACCCTTGAAGATCAGGTCCGACGCGGCCCGGAAGGCGATGGAGCCGGCGAAGTCGGCGGCCATCGGGCGGTACATCGGGTCGTCCCGGTTCTGCTCGTCGACCACCGTGGCCATGCGCTTCAGCGTCGCCTGCACGCGGGCCGCGTCCACCACGCCGTGATGCAGCCAGTTCGCGATGTGCTGGCTGGAGATGCGCAGGGTCGCACGGTCCTCCATCAGACCGATGTCGTGGATGTCGGGCACCTTCGAGCAGCCGATTCCCTGCTGCACCCAGCGCACCACGTAGCCGAGAATGCCCTGGCAGTTGTTGTCCAGTTCCTGCTGGATCTCCTCGTCCGACCACTCGGGTTTGTCCACCACCGGCACTTCGAGCAGGTCATCGAGCAACTGCGCTTCCATCTCCGGCTTGAGTTTGGCCTCCATCTCCTCCTGCAGGGCTGCCACATCGACCTCGTGGTAGTGCAGCGCGTGCAGAACGGCCGCGGTGGGGGAGGGTACCCAGGCGGTGTTCGCGCCCGCCTTCGGATGGGCGATCTTCTGTTCGAGCATCGCGGCCATCTTGTCGGGCATCGCCCACATGCCCTTGCCGATCTGGGCGCGTCCACGCAGACCGCAGGCGAGACCGGCGACTACGTTGTTGCGCTCGTAGGCGGCGATCCACTTTGCACCCTTCATGTCGCCCTTGCGCAGCATCGGACCGGCTTCCATCGCGGTGTGCATCTCGTCGCCGGTGCGATCGAGGAAACCGGTGTTGATGAAGACCACGCGTGCCGCGGCCTCNGCGATGCAGGCCCGGAGATTCACCGAAGTGCGCCGCTCCTCGTCCATGATCCCCATTTTCACGGTGTTGCGCGGCAGCTTCAGCAGGTCTTCGACCCGCGAGAACAGTTCGCCCGCAAAGGCCACTTCCTCGGGGCCGTGCATCTTCGGTTTTACGATGTAAACCGACCCCGTGCGCGAATTGCCCTTGCCCTCGCGCTTCAGGTCATGCAGCGCCAGCAGGCTGGTCATCACGCCGTCGAGGATGCCCTCGGGAACCTCGGCACCCTCGGCGTCGAGCAGCGCAGGCGTGGTCATCAGGTGGCCGACGTTGCGCACGAACATCAGCGAGCGGCCGGGCAGGGTCAGGGTCTTGCCATCCGGCGCCGTGTACTCGCGGTCGGGGTTCAGGCTGCGCGTGACGACCTTGCCGCCTTTCTGGAAGGACGTTTCGAGCCGGCCGTTCATCAGCCCGAGCCAGTTGCGGTAGACGTTCACCTTGTCCTCCGCGTCGACCGCGGCAACGGAGTCCTCGCAGTCCATGATCGTGGTCACCGCGGCCTCGACCAGGAGGTCCTTCACCCCGGCAGCATCGGTCTGGCCGATCGCGTGCGTGCGGTCGATCTGGATCTCGAGATGCAGGCCGTTGTTCACCAACAGGATTGCGCTGGGTTTCTCCGGAGCTCCCTGGTAGCCGACCAGTTGTCCGCGATTTGCCAGCGAGGTGTCCTCGGCGTCTTTCAGACTCGCGACGAATTCGCCGTCGTCGATGCGGTAGCCGGTGGCATCGCGGTGCGATCCGTCGGCCAGCGGGACCGCCCGATCGAGGAGGTCGCGCGCATAGGCGATCACCTTCTCGCCCCGGGCCGGGTTGTACTCGGAGCCCCGTTCCGCGCCGTCGCTATCGGGAATCGCGTCGGTACCGTAAAGGGCGTCGTAGAGGCTGCCCCACCGGGCGTTTGCAGCGTTCAGTGCGTAGCGGGCATTGCTCACCGGCACCACGAGTTGCGGTCCGGCCTGTATCGCCACCTCCGGGTCGACGTTGGCGGTGCTCGCGCGGGTCTGCGCCGGCGGATCCACCAGATAACCGGTTTCGCGCAGGAAGGCCAAATAGCCCGAGTGGTCACGCACGGGGCCGGGATGGGCCCGGTGCCAGTCGTCCAGTTTCTGCTGCAGCGCATCCCGCGTTTCGAGCAGTTTGCGGTTGCGGGGAGCGAGATCATGAACCAGCTCATCCACCCCGTTCCAGAAGGCCTCCGGGTCCAGATCCGTGCCCGGCAGGGCTTCCTCGGCGATGAAGCGGTCCAGAACGGCGGCCACCTGAAGCCGCCCGCGCGTCACGTAGTCAGTCATTTCAGTCCCTTCTTCCTGTTGGGTGATGGCGTCCCGGTGGCAGTGCGCACGCGGGGACGGATTCGCTGCATGATGCCACGTCCGAGTGTTGCTCCCAACGCGCTGGCGAGCGCCGCGTTAGCCGTTTAGCGCGGCGATGCCGGCACGGGCGACCTGCGCGTCCTGTTCGGGTTTCACGCCGGACACGCCGACAGCGGCAATGACCTGGCCTTCGTGCACGACCGGGATGCCCCCGGTCAGCAGCCCCTGCAGCACCGGCGCGGACAAAAAGGCGGTCCGGCCGCCGTTGATCATGTCCTCGAAGGCCTGCGTCTCCCGCCGCCCCAGCGCTGCGCTGCGCGCCTTTTCCGGGGCGACGTAACTCGCCATCGGCGCACAGCCATTCAGGCGCCGAAGCGCGAGCAGGTGTCCGCCGTCGTCGGTCACCGCGATGGTCACCGGCCAGCCGTTGCCTTCCGCCTCACGCTGCGCCGCGTCGAGGATGCGGTTGACCTGTTTCAGATCGAGCACTGCCTTCTGCTGCATCGAATAATCTCCATCGTTTGGCAACACGGACCGGCGGACTGCAGCGCCGGTTCCTCAGATTCTGTCTGCGTCTCGGCTCATGGCCTCGTCGACGATCTCGATCCAGTGGCGCACCGGCGTGCGGCCGGCGCTCGCGAGGTGATTCTGGCAACCGATGTTCGCAGTCGCGATCAACTCCGGGCCACCGGATTCGAGGGACCGGAGCTTCTGATCGCGCAGCGTGCGCGACAGCTCCGGCTGGGTGATGGAGTAGGTGCCGGCGGAGCCACAGCAGAGGTGCGCGTCGGGAACCGGGGTCAGGCGGAAGTCGAGGCGCGTGAGCACCTGCTCGACCGCCCCCGCCAGGCGCTGCCCGTGCTGCAGGGTGCAGGGGCTGTGGAACGCGATCTCCCGGTTGCCGCGCACCTGCAGCCGTTCAAGCGGCTCCTCGCGCAGGACCTCGACCAGGTCCAGTGCCCGGCGGCTGATTTCGGCAGCGCGGTCGGCGTATTTTGGGTCGTCGGCCAGCAGATGCCCGTAGTCCTTCACGAAGGCGCCGCAGCCACTTGCGGTCTGCACGATCGCTTCGGCCCCCGCCTCGATCGCCGGCCACCACGCATCGATGTTCGCGCGCGCGCGATCGAGTCCGTCGTCCTGGGCATTGAGGTGATAATCCAGCGCGCCACAACATCCTGCCTTCGGGGCGGCGATCAGGCTGATCCCCAGGCGGTCCAACACCCGGGCGGCCGCCGCGTTGGTGTTCGGGGAGAGCCCGGGTTGCACACAGCCTTCCAGGATCAGCATCGTGCGGGGGTGCCGGCCGGCTTCGGGACGCCGGCCCGGATCTGCCGGGCGCGGAGGAATCTTCTCACGCAGGCTTCCCGGCAGCAGGGGTCGCGCGACACGCCCCAGCGTGAAGAGCAGCGACGCCACCTGCGGCTGCACCATGCTCCGGCGCAGCAAGCCCCGGAACAGACGCTCGGGCAGACCGCGCGGAACGCGCGCCTCGATCTCCGCACGCCCAATGTCCACGAGCTTCCCGTACTCGACGCCCGAGGGGCAGGTGGTCTCGCAGTTGCGGCAGGTGAGACAGCGGTCCAGGTGCAGACGGGTCTGGGCGGTCGCAACGTCGGGGGCTTCCGGGTTTTCCAGCAACGCCTTCATCAGGTAAATGCGCCCGCGCGGACCATCGCGCTCGTCGCCGAGCAGCCGGTAGGTGGGGCAGGTCGCGTTGCAGAACCCGCAGTGCACGCAGCTGCGCAGGATACGGTCGGCCTCGCGGATATGCGGCTGGGCAAGAGCCTCGGGGCTGAATCGGGTCTGCATCTCAGAGATCCGGGTACAGGCGGCCGGGGTTGAAGATCCCGTTCGGATCCAGCCGTGCCTTCAGTTGCCGGTGGTACTTGAACAGCACCGGGGTGAGCGGGGTGAATGGCTCGGCGGCTCCCGGCGTGTAACAGGTGGCGTG
>SL_3KL_010_SEDDRAFT_10004173_pt1 | contig 13060 bp, 11 predicted proteins | sample SodLakKL_010_SED_2_FD_10381 | JGI IMG/M metagenome (IMG submission 10381)
ATATAATTCAAATAATATATAAAACAGCCTACCAAAATCATTACTGGGTTTAAACCGGCTTAACCCAGGAAGTCACTCAGAGATAGGGGAGGATATCCATGCAAACAAAATATGATCTTTTAATCCGTAATTCACATTTAAGAGGTCGTCCGGATGAAAGATATGACATTGCCATCGCCGATGGTAAAATTGCCGCTGTCGGTAATGAGGTGAAAGGTGAAGCAATTAAAGTAATCGATGCCGGTGGGAACCTGGTCACGGAATCTTTTGTTAATACGCATCTTCATTTATGCAAGGTCTATACCCTGATGATGATGGATGACGAAGCGATGAAATCTTACCACAGCGCAGATAAAACCATGGGTAGTGCTATGACCGGGATCGAGCTGGCCATGCGGGTAAAAGAAAAGTATGATGAAAAGTGGATTGTCGAAAATGTCCGCAAGGCAGTGGCCCTGGCCGCCTATTACGGCAATACGCACATCAGGGCCCTGGCTGATGTCGATAATAAGGCCCGGTTGGAAGGGGTTAAAGCCTTAGTCAAGGCCCGGGAAGAATTTCAGGGAATAGTAGATATCCAGGTTGTGGCTTTTGCCCAGGACGGTATCGTCCGGGAAGATGGTGCGGCCGACCTGGTTCGAGAAGCGATGAAGCTGGGAGCGGATGTGGTTGGCGGTATACCCTGGATTGAATATACGGAAGCAGATATTGCCGAACATGTCAAAGTAATTTTTGATATTGCCGAGGAATTTGATGCCGATGTATCGATGCTGGTTGACGATGCCGGTGATCCCGGCCTGAGGTCGCTCGAGCTGATGGCGGTTGAAACAATCAAGCGCGGGCGCTTCGGGCGCTCCCTGGCCCATCATGCCCGGGCCATGGCCCTGTATCCCAAGCCATATTTCCAGAAGGTTTCAGCCCTGCTTAAAAAAGCGCAGATGGGCGTTGTCAGCGATCCCCAGACCGGTCCGCTGCATGCCAGGGTTCACGAGCTTTTAGAAGAAGGAAACCTGGTTTGCCTGGGACAGGATGATATTTCCGATGCCTACTATGCTTACGGCAGGAATAATATGCTGGAAGTTGCCTTTTTGGTATCGCACCTGTTGTGGATGACAACTCGCCCTGAAATGGAAGTTCTCTACGACATGATTACCACCAAGGCGGCAGAATGTATTGGTATAAAAGATTTTAAAATTGAAGCTGGCGCACCTGCCCACCTGGTTGTTTTAGATGCTCCAAACGTACTGGAAGCGCTGCGCTACCACGAGGCTCCCCTGCACGTGATCAGCCACGGGAAGCTGATAGACCAGGAAAAGATGCGCAAAATGGGCCGGAGTTAGAACGGTTAGCAACACTGTGTATCAAGTCGGTTAGCAACACTGTGTATCAAGTTATCAAGTTATTCTATCTGAAGTATCTGGAGGTGCTATTTAAAATGTCTGCTGAGATGGGCTGGAGCAGTGATCCCGCCGTGGAAATTATCAAAACTACCTGCAGCGGCTGTCACTGTGAATGCGGCTGCCTGGCTTATGTGAAAGAAGGCAGGCTGATATATTTAGAAGGAGATCCAGATCACCCACAGAACGAGGGGGCCTTTTGTCCGAAGGGTTTTTCCTTTGTGGATTTTCAGAATCACCCCGACCGGGTTATCTACCCTTTAAAGCGTCTGGGTGAGCGTGGTTCCGGGCAGTGGGAACGCATCAGTTGGGATCAGGCTATGAGTGAAATCGCCGGGCGAATTGAGGAGCTTGTAGATCAATCTGGCCCAACCAGCATCGCCTGGGGAGTAGGGGACGGTGACCGGGATAATAATCTCTGTAATCTGGGATGGCTTTTTGCCCTGGGCAGCCCTCATCAAATTGGTGGGGATGCCGCTTACTGTCTGCGACCTGGCTGTATTGCCGACCGGTTGACCTGGGGGCAGAATAACACCTGGGAAATGGGTCCGGACCTGGCAAATACCAGCCTGGCTGTTTGCTGGGGTTCAAATCCCATGGAGGCTCACCTTTGTTCCAAGGGGCGGGAGCTGCTGCGCGGTTTGGAAAAGGGATCGCGCTTGCTGGTTGTAGACCCGGTCTTTACCAAGACGGCCAACAAGGCTGACCTCTGGCTGCAGCTTAGACCTGCTACCGATGCTGCCCTGGCCCTGGGTATGATCAACTATATTATTGAAAACAGGCTTTATGATCAAGATTTTGTTGCAAACCACACCACCGGCTTTGAGGCCCTTAAAAAACGTGCTGCCGAGTATACTTTGCAGCGGGTAGCAGAAATTACCTGGGTTCCGGAAGAAAAAATTAAGGCGGCTGCCGAGATGATAGGCCGGTACCGGCCGGCTGCACTTTATCACCGCATGGGCACAAATATGAACACTAATAATGTTCAAAATCTGCGGGCAATTGACTGCCTCTTTGCCCTGATGGGCGGAATAGACGTTCCCGGGGGCAACCTGCTTCATGCTCCTTCGGCGAAGCCGCGACCGATCAGTTTCTTTTCTTTTCAGATTGGCGATGAGCCGGTTAGCTGGGCGCCGCCCAAAGAGGTATGCATGGAGCGTCCCGGTGCGAAGGAGTATCCCCTGAACTATGACCCTGCCTCGCCGGTATCCTGGAAAGTAGATGAACACCCGCATATGGCTCTCGATTACCTGCTCGACGGTCGCATCAAGGCGGTTGTCTGGTCTCATGATCCGGTAACAGGCCTGCAAAATTCGCTCAAGGTAACCAGGGCGATCAAGGCCCTTGATCTTTCCGTGGTCATGGATTTTTTTGTTACCCCCACCGCCGAAGTTTCCGACTATATTCTGCCGCTTGCAACCTGGCTGGAAAGAGAGCGGATTCATGATCAGCACTATATCAACTTTATCGGTTGCTCTCGCCGGGTTCTCAAGCCGCGGGGAGAAGCGATGGATGAACGTGAAATCTGCGGTATGCTGGCCAGAAAGCTAAAGCTAAATACCTTTGTTGAGCTTTCATCTGCAGAAAGTTACAACAACTGGCGGCTGGAACCGGTGGGTATAACTTTTAACCGTTTAAAAGAAAAAGGCTTGATTGGACCCTGGGATTTAGAGTATCGCAAGTGGGAGAAGGATGGTTTTCCAACACCATCAGGAAAGGTAGAATTCTACTCGGGTTTGCTTGAAAAGCACGGTTATGATCCACTGCCCTCTCATACTGCTCCACCGGACAGCCTGGAATCGGATTTTGCCGAAGAGTTTCCCCTGGTTTTTATTTCGGGAGGCCGGAACATTGAATTTCTGCACAGTATGCAGCGTAATCTACGCTATCCACGTCAGCTGTTCAAGGATCCCCTGGTAACGATGCACCCTGAAACTGCTGCGAAATACAAGATTGAAGAAGGAGACTGGGTCTGGATTAGTACTGCTTTCAGCGAGTCTAACGGGATTCCCCCGGTGCGCCAGCGAGCCAGGTTCAGCCGGACGATGCATCCCATGATCATCCATGCCATGTCGCACTGGTTCTATCCAGAACAGGATGCCGGGCCTTCAAAAAGACTTGAATTCAATATTAATACTATTATAACCGACCAACCGCCCTACGATCCGATTACCGGTTCCCCCTTGATCAGGGGCGGTGTCTGTAAAATTGCCAGGGTTAAAGAGGAGGATAGCTGGACATGTTCGGAATAAGGTTGTTTGAAGAAATGTGTGTGGGTTGCCGCAGCTGTGCTGTTGCCTGCCAGGCTGTACGGGGGCTGGCGGCAGAGGCAACTCCACTGGTTGTAGATATTAGCGAAGAAATAAATAATGAGGGCGAACTTAAACTGCGTTTTGCTGCCGAGGCCTGCCGACATTGCGCTGATGCGCCATGTGTGGAAGCCTGTCCCGTTGAGGCAATTTATATTGAAGAGAGCGGGAAAGTGTCTGTAAACGAAGAAGAGTGCACCTCTTGTGGAGACTGTGTCGAAGAGTGCCCCTACAGTGTGATGTTTTTAGACCAGGAGCGGGAAACTGCGGTAAAATGCAACCTCTGCTCGGCCAGGGTAGCGATGAACCTAAAACCGGCCTGTGTTGCTGCCTGCCCCGGCAAGGCCATTTATGCCGGGGAACTAGAGTATATTGAAGAAGCAATTGATGAAAGAAGAAAAGCTTTCAGAAAAAGGTATCTTCCATAAGTTGGCGTGTTTTGCAGGCACCAACGGCACCAACACTGTGTATCAAGTTATCAAGTTATTTAAGCTGCCTTTCTCTCCAGCCACTTGCTGCCAAAGGTGAAGAAAGCCAGGCCGGCCAGGGCCAGCCATCCCGTCCAGTCCCCTAGGCGGGTGTTTACAGTGCCTTTTCCGTCGCCAATTTGCACATCTGCAACTAAAGTGGCTTCGCCGCCTTCGGGGTAGACAGCCAGGTCTACAATGCGTCCGTAAGGGTCGACTATGGCCGAGTTATAACTGCCATCAGCCTTGACCATGGCCACGCGATTTTCAATAGCCCGGTAAACTACATGGGTATAATGCTTGTCGGCTATGCTGCTCCAGTCGTTTGAAGGAACGCCGATTAGCTGTGCACCCTGGGCGACCATCTTCCTGGTTGTATCTGTATAGTCAAGGTCGTAACAAATAATGGTGGCCAGTTTGCCAAGCGGGGTATCGTATACAGGGTAAGTGCCGCGGCTTAAACTGGTTTCACCTCCGAAGATGACAGGGTGATCCTTGCCGAATCTTCCCAGGAATTCTCCTTCCGGGTTAATCACCGTTGCTTCGTTGTAAAATCCTGCTTCACCTGCCGAGAATACGTAACCGGCAACCAGGTGTGCATCAGTTTCAACAGCAAGTCCGGCTAAATCCAGCCGGTCATCTTCCTGCGGATCCCAGTTGAAAGAAGCTTCCGGCCAGACTATAAATTCTGCGCCCTCTGAGCCGGCTTCACGGGTCTGCTCAATCATTCGTTCATATAGTTTATCCATATCTTCACCCCGGTTAATACTTACTATCGGTGAAACTTCGGGTTGAACTGCTGCCACCTTTACTTCAGCGGTATCAAGTGAAGAGTTCCAGATAGCCAGGCTGAGTACAATCCATCCGGCCAGAACGGAGCTGCCTATTATGGACCAGCGCCGGGTCAGTGCGGCATCGAGGGGTAGAGTAGTTTCAACGCCAGTACTTTGTGGCCACCACCTTTTATCCAGCCACCCGATCACCAGCAGGGCCAGAACATAATTAACCATCATAACCAGCATGCCGGTCCCGATAATACCGAAGATGCTTGCCGGCTGAATCAACCACAGCTGGCGGTACAGGGGGTAGGCAATAAAAGCCCAGGTGCCGGCAATAGGAATAAAGAGTCTAATCATCTCTATTGCCGCCCAGGTAATAACACCGCTTACTATAAACCAACGGTAACCGGTGCGGCTGTGGAAGGACCTGTCACCACGGTCCGTGAGAAAGCCAATAAAGAAAGCAATTAACGGTAGCCAGACCATGTAGGTACCGATGGGCGCAAAGACAGGTCCCAGGTAACCCTGCAGCCAGACGGCAATTCCTACAGCCGTGGCCAGGGATGAAATCTTAGGAGGCATAATTCTGTGCTGGGCTACCAGGACTGGCACGAAGCCGAACAGGGCCAGGGGCCAGATTTCATAAGGCGGAAAGGCCAGCACAAAGGCAATGCCTCCGGTTACAGATAAGATAAGTCCGAGTATAAGACGGCTCAGGTAAGAAATGTTTAGCTCTGACATTTTTGCCCCTCACTTTTGTTGAACACTGTGTATCAAGTTATCAAGTTATTTGAAGCGGGATAGAGAGAAACTTCACTTTGTCCCACCAGCTTTGTCCCACTATGTATTCTATAAATAATTGAGAAGCTGGGCAAGGTACGATGGTCATCTTTTAAAATGACCCAGGTCATGATTTGCCTTTGTTCCGTTATTATCAATTGCTCCTTAAACTACTATGATAAAAAGTGTAAAATAAAGATATTCTATGGGTAGGAGTGATCAATAATGAAACGAGAGTTTAATTATGAAATAATGACTGAGATAAAGGAAAGGTGGTCTCCGCGAGCTTTCAGTGAAAAAGCAGTTGCCGAAGATGATCTAATGGCCCTGCTTGAAGCGGCCAGGTATGCCCCTTCCTGCAATAACGAGCAGCCCTGGCGTTTTCTTATTGCCAATGATGAAGAAAAACTTGCCAGGATGCGTGAAGTTTTGGATTCTGGAAACCAGAAATGGGCCAACCGGGCACCGGTTTTGATTCTAATTGCAGCTGAGAAAAAGTTTCTTAAGAATGGAAATGATAACCGCTTTAGCTGCTTTGACAGTGGTACCGCCTGGGGTTACCTATCACTTGAGGCTCAGAGGCGAGGTTTGATTACTCACGGCATGGGCGGTTTCAGCGTGGAGAAGGCACGTGAGGCATTTAATATTCCTGAGCGCTATGAGATTATCACAGTTATCGCTGTCGGTTATTATGGCAGCAAGGATCAGTTAAGTGAATATAACCAGGGCCGCGAGCACCCCAACACCAGGAAAGAAATCGAAGAGCTATTGCTGTAGGGAAGGATATAAAGTCTGGTATTGAATCAAGATATATGGTTGCAGGGTTTATTATCGGCTTTGCAGAAATCATCTTCTAATTATTGATTTAAGATTTGGGAGGTTATACGTTGCAGGAAAATGTAGCAGAAGTCTATGAAAAAAGAGAGAAGGATTTTTCTCAGCAATTAGTGGAAATAAGAAAAAGGCTTGGTTACCTGGCTCACCTGCGGCTGTTCACTTTTATATTAGCCGCTTTTTTGATCGGTTACAGTGTTTATTCCGGCCGCGGAGAGTTCCTTTTATATGCCATATCCCCAGCGGTTGCTTTTATTTTCCTGGTAATAAATTACCGGCGACTGGCTAAGTCCGCTGCATACCTGGAAAATATGGTCGCTATTAATCAGAAAAGCCTGCAAAGGTTGGACTGGCAGTGGCCGGCTTTTTCTGAAAAAGGGGAACAATATGCAAACCCTGAGCATCCTTACAGCACGGATCTAAACATTTTCGGCCAGGGTTCGCTTTTTCAGTATATTAACTCCACTATCACGCGCGGCGGAGAGGAAGCCCTGGCAGATATTCTAAAGGGGCAGAAGGATCCGGCTTCAATTTTCGAAAGACAGGAAAGCGTAAAAGAGCTTTCGGTAGAACTGGACTGGAGGCAGCGCTTCCAGGCTACCGGTATGGAAACTAAGGTTAAGCAGGAAAACCCAGAAGAACTCCTGGCCTGGTCTAAAGATCAGCAGGTTGGGGTAAATATCCCGGGTTTCTTGCTTTTTTTACCCTTTATCACAGTTTTGCTTTTTCTCCTTTATTACCTGCAGTATCTTCCGCTACCCCTGCCTATTGCTTTTATAGTCATTCAGTATGGAATCGTGTTTTTAACCGCAAAAAAAATCCACCGGGAATTTGACCGGACCCAGGTAGCTTCGGACCGCTTAAAACAGTATGCGGCCCTTTTAAAATGCATCGAAGGTGGCAGCTTTAAATCTTCCCGTCTCCGGCGCTTGCAGGAAAACTTAACCGGTAAAGAGCAAACAGCTTCGAGACAGATTAAGGCCCTGGCAGGCATAGTGGATTTAACCCAGTTTCGCCATAACCATCCGATTCTTTATGTTCCGGTTAATACTCTTACCTTCTGGGACTTACTTACGCTAAGAAAGCTCTCTGCCTGGAAAGAATTATCCGGAGCTTCCCTGGAAACCTGGCTTAGTGTTATTAACGATTTCGAGGTTCAGGTTAGCCTTGCCGGGTTGGCTTATGATAATCCCGGGTGGGTCTATCCTGAAATTACTGAAGAGCCCCCGGTATTAAATACTTCTTCGCTCGGCCATCCCCTGATAAATCCGGAAGAAAGGGTCTGCAACGATCTTGCAATGCCGTCACCCGGAACAGCTTTAATTATAACCGGTTCCAATATGTCCGGTAAGAGCACCCTGCTCAGGACTGTTGGCTTAAACCTGGTACTGGCATATGCCGGGGCTCCTGTCTGTGCCGCGAGCCTAAAGGCTGCATATATGCCCATCTATTCCAAGATGCAGGTAGTAGATGATCTGACCCAGGGAGTATCTACCTATTATGCAGAGCTAACCAGGATTAAAATGGTAATCGAAGCTGCCAGATCAGGTGAGCAAGTAATTTACCTGTTAGATGAAATATTTAAAGGCACCAATTCTAAGGATCGGATCCTTGGCACTAAAGCTGTTATCCGGATGTTATCAAGTTTACCTACCCTAGGGCTGCTGACCACACATGACCTGGAGCTGGCCGCCCTTGCAGAGGAAAATCCCCGGCTTATAAAAAACTATCACTTCGATGATCATATTGAAAATGACAAGATTAGTTTTGACTACAAGTTGAAACCCGGGGTTTCCACCAGCACTAATGCCATAGCGCTAATGAAAATGGTGGGAATTGATGTGGATAACTAAAAGTCTCCAAGCTGCTCGGCCCGCTTAAGAAAAATATGCTCGCTGATTACGCCGCCCTATTATCCTTTCGGCCTGACTTTAGCAGTGGAATGCCCTGCCTGCCAAGTTCTCCGGTAATCATAACCATGGTGACAATAAAAGCCAGGAAATCAGTAACCGGGCGTGTAATCCAGACACCGTCTAAGCCAAAATACCCAGAAAATACCAGCAGCAGGGGGATAAAAATCATTACTTCCCGCAGCAGGGAAAGGATTAGAGCGGGCACAGCTTTGCCGATTGCCTGAAAAAAAATACTTGCTATTAACTGTATGCCGATCAGGGGAAACATGAGAATCATGATCCGCAGGGCGTAGCTGCCCAGGCTTAAAAGTTCAGGGTCGGAGGTAAAGACGCTTAACAGGGTAGTCGGTATAAGGAAATTGATCAGGGCCAGCACAGTGATGAAGGCGGTGCTGATGGTAAAGCCCTTCACTACCGTTTCCCTGATTCGTTCTTTTTTTTCGGCACCGTAATTATATCCCATCACAGGCAGCAACCCCTGGGAAAAGCCGATTACCGGCATAATGATCAGGCTCTGCAGGCGGAAATAAAGGCCCATGGCGGCAATGGGGATATGGCCGTAGCCGGCCAGAACCATGTTGGTGGCAGCAAGGGAGAGGTTCTTAGCTACCAGGCGAAGCATACTGGTTAAACCGATTCGGGCAATTTCCTTAATAATGATCCCGTCGAGGCGCAGGTTTTCCCGGCAGAGGGTCAGGTTGCTGCGTCCGCTNATGAAGTGAGCCAGCAAAACAGCGGCACCCAGCCCTTTTGACAAAACTGTAGCTATGGCGGCGCCCTGCACTTCCAGGCCCAGGGCGAAAATAAAGATCGGGTCTAGGGCAATATTCAGCAGGGATGAGCCGATCATGACCTGCATGGATAATATAGGACTACCTTCAGCTCGGACTACGTTATTCATACCCAATATTAAAAAAAAGAACAATGATCCCGCGGTAATTGCTGCGGTGTAATCTTCTGCATAGCCGAGAACTTCGCCCCTGGCTCCAATCAGGGAGAGTAAAGGCTGCAGATAAAATATACTCAAAACAGCTACAAGTATGCCAAAAATTAAGGCCAGGCTGATGACCTGCCCGATTGCTTTTTCGGCAGTGCGAACATCGCCCGCCCCAAGTGAACGGGAAATGAGGGAAGCGGCTCCCACACCCACACCGACTCCGATAGCTGCCAGAAACATCTGGACTGGAAAAGCGATAGAAAGGGCGGCGATCGCTTCGCTGCCCAGCCTGCCGATAAAGATTGTATCGGCGATGTTATAGGTGGCAGCAACAACCATGCCGATTGTTGCAGGTAGAGAATACTGGTAAATCAGCCTTGATATATTTTCTTTGCCCAGTTCATCTGTATTATTGTTTTGCAAAAAGCTTCACCCTTAGCATAACTTGAGTTGATAATCAAAATATATTATAACAACCAGATTCTATTCTTGTCGAATTTATGAGGCTCAGAGCAGTTCAGGTAAATTGAAGCTATACTCTATAGGTTTCTATGTCGATTTTTTGAAACAGCCGGGTAAGAACAAACTGAAATAGCTTGTAATTACTGGTTACACTCTTCTTCGTCACCTTCGCAGTCCTCAAGCTTTTGCATGGTTATTCCGGTGTAGCCCCAAATTGCTGCAACAATAAAGGTAATCCAACAAAGGAATGCATAGGGGGCATAAGCGATAACAGGCACACCAAGTGCAGAATAAACAAATACAGCACTGCTATTCCAGGGAATGAGTGGTGAAGTTAGGGTGCCGCCGGCTTCCAAGGTTCGGGTCAGGTTTTTCAATTTTAGTCTTTTATCACGATAACATTCTTCAAACATTTGCCCGGGCAGGATAACGGCCAGGTACTGGTTAGCCCCAAAAATATTGATAAACAAAGATGTACTTAGTACTGTCAGGGTCAAGTTACCTACTGACGATATTATTGAAGTGATTGATAAAACAATGCTGTGCAGCATACCGGTTTGATTCATGATTCCTCCGAAAATTAATGCAAACATGGCCAGGGCAACTACATGGTACATGCTTTCCATGCCCCCGCGACTGAATAATTCATTTATTTCCTCATTTGGACCTTCAAGGACATAACCGCTGTGAATAGCAGTTAAAAGTTCACCCATAGTTCCACCCTGAAGAAGAAGAAAAGCAATTCCTCCAAGTATTACTCCTGATAGCAAGCTGGGAATGGCAGGAACTCTGCTTATAATTAGAGCAATAACAATAATTGGTGGAATTATCAGCCACGGTGATAAAATGAAGTTTTCCAGAATCCCTTCTGTGTAAATACTGATATCTCCACCATTATTACCGTTGCCATCAAGCAAGAATCCTATAATTGTAAAGATAAATGCTGTTATAAATAGTGCAGGAACTGTGGTGAAAAGCATGTGTTTTATATGTTCATAAAGGTTAACCCCCAAAACTGATGGGGTTAAGTTAGTGGTATCGGACATGGGAGATAGTTTGTCACCGAAAAATGAACCGGATACTATTGCCCCGGAAGTGATGTGCAGAGGAATTCCCAGTCCTTCGCTTACGCCTAACGCAGCAACTCCGATCGTTCCGATAGTTGACCATGAACTACCGGTAATAAGGGCCATTATGCAGCAAAAGAATAGGATGAGCGGTAAAAACCACTGCGCAATAAATACTTGCAGCCCAATATACATCAGGGCAGGTACTATGCCACTGGCTATCCATACAGAAATGAGCATGCCAATGATTAATAAAATAATCAACGAGGGTGCAGTACGGCTGATAGATCTTTTGAATCCATCTTTTATGTCCGACCATTCATAGCCCCAGGCATAGGCACAGATCCCGGCAGTTGCTGCACCCAACAGCAGGGAAAAGTGTGGTTCGGCGTCATAAAGAAAAACAGAAAGACCTAAGCTGATGCCTACGATCAGGATAGGGATAAGAGCTAGCCAGAGAGGCGGAGTTTTTTTTCTTCTTGTTCAGGCATTTTCGTTTATTGTTTAAAGTCCGATTTGGATCTTTAAATAGTTACCTCCAATTAAATAGATAATTAATTTCAGGACCGACTAGGCCCGGATATAGGGCATTAAGCAGATCTACGGGACTATTTATATAACTTTTAAAATACATATATAACGTTCAGCCTTCAGGTTATAGCACAAGATAATTCTATTCTCACTGCGAGCTACTGTTGAAAAACATAACCGGTGTACTGCTGACTGGTCTGTTCCAGCTTGTCATCAATTCTGCTTATTATTCGATCGGGTCTGTTTCCGGGAACTAATTTGTTATAATCCAATAATCCTGCGTAATACTCCATTGCTTCTGCAAAAGTGATGATCCTACTTAAATCTTCATCATTTAAATTGTCTTTAACTGCTTTGTCTAAGGATTCATTGATAAAATTCATTTGGTTGGCATGAATTGTATACATTAAATCGGAAGAGTTTATATGTCGACCTAACAATGACTCTGGAGCGATGATTTTATCTATTGCCCTGAATTCGCCTGCAGTTTTTTGAAGGCTTGTTATAAATGCATTATTATTACCGGCAATATGGTGTTCAACTGCATCGTTAAGGTGGTCACTGATATTATGTTGGGCTATTATGTACTGGCCCAGCATACTTTGCTTTATATTTTGATTCTGTTGGTACTGGTTTATAAAAAGCCCGGCAAGTACAAGGTTTGCTATCAGTAAGATTATAGTTAACCATTTATACAATTTTATCCCTCACTTTTTCTTTCTGCCAGCTAAATCGGAAGTTTACTTGCCAATCTTCAGAAGAACCCTGTCATCTTCATCCTCCATTAAAAGATAATCATCCTCCAAGTCAACCTTACGGACAGAAACAAGTGCTGAAGTAGAGGCTTCTTCTATTTCCATCACATTTTCTTCTTCGCAGTAAAACTAGGTCATGATTGGGCTTTCTATCTTGATTTGACTTCCATCCTGACTGTACTCTGAAGTATAGATATTGCAGGGCGCTTCACCGCCTACTGTCTCATCCGAAAAAACAGCAGTGATTTCAATATCTGTCGGTAAAGATTCATCAATAATTTCCAGCACATACCAGCTTGTGCCATGCAAATCCGGATCCGGATCATCGACTGCATTGCAGGCTGCCAGCAGAATTAACATTAATAGGGCTGCAAGCAGTGGGTTAAACTTTGAGATCATTAAAAAATCACTCCAAATTCAAAAAGCTGAAAAAGAAAACAGCTATTTATTATAATAATCTTATCATGTGCTGCTTTTAATGATCAAGCTAACCCTTAAAAAAACTGGTATTATCTGGCTGTTTCTACGGCATTACCACCTTGTTTCCCACAGGTGATATTATCATGTATGAATCACATTATCTTGAGCTGGGTTTACTTGCTGTGCAACTCTTATGATGCTATAATGTAACTATATTGCAACTACAGGAGTGATTTAGTCTTGGCTAATTTAACTATACGTAATATCCCTGAAGATTTGCTGGACAAGCTGCGCAGGTTGTCAAAAGCAGAAAAGCGCAGTTTAAACAGTGAAGTTCTGGTTGTTTTGGAAGAGTGCCTGGAAGGTTACAAGCCGGAAAAAAGGTATGATTATATACCGGTTGAAGCGC
>SL_3KL_010_SEDDRAFT_10004174_pt1 | contig 13059 bp, 9 predicted proteins | sample SodLakKL_010_SED_2_FD_10381 | JGI IMG/M metagenome (IMG submission 10381)
GGAAGAATGGTGATGCAAAGAGCCATGTCGGGCACAAGCATGAGCCTGGATGCAACCAGCCTCCCGGCCGGATTGTATCTCATCCGTGGCGTTTCACCCACGGATAATTTCAGCGTAACCAAACGATTGCTGATTCAATAGTTGATGTTGTTTTTTAGTATTACCTTGAGCCGCAGCTTGATTTCATGCTGCGGCTCACGTTTTAATATTAACCATTCAACAAATTAACAAACTTTGCCAGCGGCCCCGTTTGTGGAATCAGACAGAGCGTTGTATCTTTGTTAGATATTTCGCCAATACGGTAACGATTATCCGAATTTTATAAATAGGAAATAATGAAGAAACTCCTGATCATTTGCATCATTCTTTTTGCCTCTTCCACCATTTACGGACAACAGATCATCTCGCAATGGACATTCAACGGCACAACCCAGCCTGTAATCGGCCAGGGTGAGGCCTCCCTTGTCGGAGGAACAATAACCCACGACCTGGATAACCGCTGGCGAATGGTGGGTTTCCCAGACCAATTTGAGGACTCAGGTACCGCAGGAGCATCATTTATGTTAAGTACGGAGGGCTATGAAAACATCCTTCTGACATACGGACACCGATCTTCCGGCACCCAGAGCCGATGGGCAGAGGTGCATTACACCATTGACGGCGGCGCGTCGTGGGAAGTGCTGGGAAATAACAATGGAGGCCTCAGTCCGCACGACGTGATCTATGACTTCAGCTTTGACCTGAGCCACATCCCCGGAGCCAACAACAACCCCGGTTTTGGGATACGCATTGTTTCCATATTTTCACCGGTTCCTTTTAATCCTGAAGAACCTGATGAAGACTTTGACGCAGACACTGCTTATCACCGTGCCAGAACAGAGGGGACAGGAGGAAATCCCTATACCGGAGGACCGGATGGCGGAAATTGGCGGTTGCACAATGTTACCATCGTNGGAGAACCCCTTGAAGATGACGGGGATGACCTTGACCTGCTTCATTTCATGGTTTTCGATACCACCATGGCCAATGATACCCCCTTCGAAATGCTGATATTCACCCATTCAATCATCCACAACGCATTTATTCATTACCACTCTGCCCTTGAAGGTTACCCGTTCGATGAAGACCACGCAAACTGGCGTAAGGCATCGATGGAAAGAAGAAATGCGCCCACTCCAATAAACTATCATCCGGAAGGAAATAATGGGGTGCCTTATGAAGAATCAAACATGAGAGGCCTACAGATAAGGCAGCCATTTACCGGAGATGGTGGAGAAAATACAATGATTTTTCATATGCCCACCTTATTGCACGAAGATGTGCTTTTTGCTTTTGCAGCCAAGGATGAAGGTGCCGCCGATGCACTGGTTGTTGACTATTCTGTGTCACAAGGCGATCCTTTATGGATCACTGATGGACTGGAACATACGGTCCTGCCCCTTGCATCAAATTACCAGCTTTTTGCGATCGATTTTAAAAATATCTCTGAAGTAAACAATAATTCCGATTTCCACGTCCGAATCCGTTTTGATGGGGACCAGATGGGAGCAGATGATGGTGACAGGGTCACATTTAACAATTTCAGTCTGCACGGCAGGTTAATGGATGATGTGTCTGTTGATGAAGTGTATAAAGATCGCCAAATAAAATTGTATCCAAATCCCGCCACAGATTATGTTTTTTTGGAATTGCCGGAAGCAAATACTGACATCCGGATTTATCAGGTCAATGGTGCACTTGTTCACAAAGGAATTGTGGATGGCAAAACGTTTCATCTCGATGTTTCCGGTTTTAGCACCGGCATGTATGTCATCCAAGGCATTTGTCCTTCCGGGAATGTCGTCACAGGACGACTTTTAGTTAAACCCTAATGCTTTTTCTTGAATCATGAAAAAAAACATTGTCGTTGAAAAGCACAGCGGGGAAAAGGAAACCTTTGATCCGCAAAAGCTTCAGGAGTCATTGAAACGGGCAGGTGCTTCTGCCAAACTGATCAGCAAGGTTGAAAAATCGATAGCTCCATACCTGACCGATGGAATCACAACAAAAGAGATTTATAAAAGGGCCTTTCAGTTTCTGCGGAAGTTTCAAAGGAGTACGGCGGCAAGATACAGTTTGAAAAAAGCGATCATGGAGCTGGGACCTTCGGGCTATCCCTTTGAACACTTTGTTGGAGAACTTTTAAGGCATCTCGGATATGAGATTGAGGTTGGCCAAATGGTTAAAGGACAATGCATCAGTCACGAAGTGGATGTGGTAGCACACAATGACCATCAGCAATTTGTGGTGGAGTGCAAATATTACAACAGCCAGGGAAAATATTGCAATGTCAGGGTACCTCTTTACATTCACAGCCGTTTCAATGACATTGAAAAAAGGTGGCGGTCAACACCCGGACTTGAAAAGCGCAGCTTTCACGGCTGGATATTTACAAATACAAGATTTACTTCCGATGCAATGGACTATGGCAGGTGTGTCGGACTGCGAATGGTTAGCTGGGATTATCCTAAAAAAGAGAGTCTGAAGGACCTGATTGAAAAAACCAGATTGTTTCCCATCACCGTTCTTACCCATCTAAATAAAAGACAAAAACAAAGCATTCTGGAAAAAGACATTGTACTCTGCCGACAGCTTTATGATCATATCACCATCCTGGAACAGCTTGACCTTACCCCGGCAAAGAGGAAAAAAGTAAGTGATGAGATCAGAGATCTGCTTGACTAGCACGATTTTTGTATTTTTACACCTTTAAAATAATCGAATATCCATCAGAAATCAAATAATCATGCACAAATTTTTTACCCCGAAGTCCTTTGCAAAGATGCTTGCAACGGTGTTTTTATTTGTATTGATGGCTGCCGGCCACATTGCTATGGCACAAAGCCAGCCTGAACGTGTTGAACCTCCCTTTTGGTGGTCAGACATGTATCATACAGAGCTTCAAATCATGATGTATGGTGAAGACATCGGAAGGACAACCGTGGAGATTGACCATCCGGGCCTTCGCCTTAAGGAGGCTATTTCGGTAATCAGTCCGAATTACCTTTTCCTTTACCTTGACATTGCCGAAACTGCTCCGGGGGTTTACCCCTTGCGCTTTATGTATGGTGGTGAAACAAAGTTTGCATATGATTTTGAATTTATTGAAAGGGAACCTGGTTCCCGATACCGCGAAGGGCTGAATGCCTCCGATGCGATGTACCTGCTGATGCCCGACCGGTTTGCAAATGGGGATCCTTCTCTCGATGACCAGCCCGGCATGCTGGAACAGGCCAACCGTGAGGAACCTTCCGGTCGGCATGGTGGAGATATTCCGGGAATAAAGAAACACCTGGACTTCATAGCAGAAATGGGATTTACCGCCATCTGGTTGAATCCGGTGTTGGAGAATAACCAGCCCAGATACAGCTATCATGGTTATGCAACCACCGATTATTACAAGATTGACCCTCGCTTTGGCACTAACGAAGATTACCGAAACCTTGTTGCCAGTGCCGAAGACAAAGGGATTAAAATTATTAAGGACTTGATTCTCAATCACTGCGGACACCATCACTGGTGGATGGATGATCTTCCATCACCGGACTGGGTAAACCAGTGGGATGAATTTACACGAACCACTTACCGAATGACCACCATCGTTGACCCCCACGGATCTCGATACGATTACAACCGCATGGTGAATGGCTGGTTTGATACCAACATGCCCGACCTGAACCAGAACAATCGATTGCTGGCACACTACCTGAAGCAAAACGCCGTTTGGTGGATCGAATACAGCGGAATCCAGGGAATCCGTATGGATACACAGCCATATGCCGATCGCTTTTTCATGTCGGATTGGGCAGCTTACGTGATGGCCGAATATCCATATTTTATGCTGATTGGGGAAGCCTGGATGGGCATTCCCGCCATGGTAAGCTATTATCAGGGTGGACACCACAACCACGACGGTTATAACTCTAACTTCCCTTCGGTGTTTGACTTTGCATTGTATGATGCCATTGGCCAGGCTTTTACTGAGGATGAGGGATGGTCAACCGGACTGATGAGACTGTACAATACCCTGGCACAGGATTTCTTGTATCCCGACCCTTATAACCTGGTGGTTTTTGGTGATAATCATGATACCGATCGCATTTTTACCCGCGTAGGGGAGGACATTGACAACCTTAAAATGGCGCTTACCTTTATCTTTACAACCCGGGGCATCCCACAGGTTTATACGGGTACTGAGTTGCTGGAGTCGGCTTTTGAGCATGATGGCCACGGTGAGCTGCGAACCAATTTTCCGGGGGGCTGGCCTGACGATCCGGTCAATGCCTTTACCAGGGAAGGCCGTACCGATGAACAGAACCTAATCTTCGATCACATTTCCACATTGCTTAATTTCAGGAAAGACACACCTGTGCTTCATTATGGATGGCTGCTTCAATATGTTCCCGAAAACGAGATTTATGTTTATTTCCGATATGATGGGACAGAGACCATTATGGTGATTCTCAATAACAATGATGAAGAGACATTTCTTGAACTTGATCGTTTTCATGAAGGATGGGAGGGGTACAATCGGGCAGAAGATGTACTTTCAGGAAGGGTTTATAATGGGTTTGACACCTGGCAGATCCCTGGGAAGTCATCCATGGTTTTGCAGTTGAGGTAAACCAGTATCATGCGAAAGCGAAAATGTCCTAATCATTCAATACCATTTCCAAAATGGTGTGTGATTTGATTTCCTGCATCCCGTCGAGGTGATATCTGTAGAAATCAATGACGTAATGCAACAACTGCTTGCGGAGCTCTTTGGGGATCGATAGTGTGGCTGCATCCTCCATTTTGGTGGATATTACTTCGTGGAAGTACCTGCTGGAATTTTTGTCCATTTCCCATCCCTTCTGATATGTCATGGGTTGAAAAACTCCCTCCCTCAGATTGAATGCAAAGTTGTGCTTGTCATAGTTGTCGCGAGGTTGAAACCCAAGAAACCGACTGAGCTGCAGCAAAAAAACCAGGTGGAAATCTGCTACCCTTTCAGTTGTTTGATCGAGTTGCTCTACGGCATCATGAATGAAAGTGAAAAGGGGAGGGTTGGGCTCATGGTTTTTCAGGGAGTGATGCAGTATTTCTGCAAGGAAAATGGCTATTGAGCTTTTTGCAATGTCGTAGGGGATGTGATTGAACGGGTTAGGGCAGCTGATTTCTCGGATGTGCTGAAGCCCTCCCCGTTCTTTGTGGTAGGCCACAAGCTCCAGTATTGACAATGGCTGAAAAAGGTTCTGTTTGATCTTTGATTTTTGCTTTCTGACACCGGGTATGATATATGATTGCAACCCAAGGTCTTTTGTAAAAATCCTGACAATAATACTGGTCTCACCATACTTGAAACTGTGGAAAACGATGCCGGTTGTTTTCGTGATCATAAAACCAGAAATAGTTATTTGCCAAGAGAGGGCGATTCGTTGATCCTTACCTGTTAAACATGATTTTGGTTACCATGGTTTCCTCGCCATCATTGTTGGTGGAAAACACCAGGTATACTCCTGTGGCCGGACGGCGACCGAACAGGTCTTGTCCGTTCCAAACGGCCTGACCCCCTTCGGCAATCGTTTCCCATACCAAATTGCCGTTGATGTCGGTGATCTTTACGTTAGCATTTCTGACCAATCCTTTGATGGAAATAAAGCCTGCATAGCCTGACCGGACAGGGTTTGGGAATGCATAAACGTCTGTATGCCTGGCAGTTGCTTCTGTTGCAAATCCTCTATAGGAAACCAGTCCACGATCGGTAGCAAAGAACACCTCTCCGTTTTTCCCGTTTATAGAAATATCAAGAATATTGTTTGATGGAAGCGGGCTATTCTCTTTGTTGAAGTGAAAGATTGTTTCGCGGCCATCGGCAGAAAGAAGAAAGGCCCCGGACCGCTCTGTGCCAAACCATTTTTTGTTGGATCCATCCACGGTGATGGCAGTAACGGTTTCGGTTTCGAGCAGGTAGCCTGCAAAACCGTCTTCCTGCTCTACGATGATGCGTTGAGCATTAAAAGGGTCACCTGATAAGGCCTGGTGGGGAGAGTAGAAAACACCAACCCCCTCAGAAGTTCCTACCCAGACATATCCGCTGTGATCTATTGCCATGCTGTGAACGTGATTGGTAGGCAGTCCGCCGTTGTTGATCTGGTTTGTCAGGCGCCGGCCTTCAAAATTATTCGTATGTTCCAGGGTGTTTTCCCTGAAAACAAATACGCCGTTCCTTGGCAGGTTGATCCATTTCTGGTTACTGTTGTCGATGATGATCTCCCTTACGATCATTTGCGGTCCCACAGCACCATTGCTTCCAAAAGCCATCCATTCGCCATTCGGTTTTTTAACCGATAGCGGTTTGTCAACCTCTGAATTGGTAACCCAAAGGTTTCCGTCGCGGTCCACGGCAGCTCCTCCTATACGCAGCCTGTCTTCAAAACCCGCCCTTTTTTGCAAGGTGCTGTTTTCCTCATTATATACGTTCACCACCCCTTCATGATTCATTTCAACCAACCCTCCAAACCAGGATGCTGCGTAAGCTTTACGATTATCTCCAGGGTGAACGGTTATGCTGAAAATGTCAGCTACATCCTGTAAAAGGGGAAAATTAAGCCTGTTAAATGTTTCCCACTGCCCATCCTGGAAAAGAAAAACACCATTCTGATTCCAGCTGTTTACTCCTGCATAAGATAAAGCCCCGGGTGCTACCCATAATCTTCCACCTCCTGTTGCCAGTCCGAATACATTGGAATAGGGTGGCCCCGGCAGGATGATTCTTTCAAAGGTATTCGGACCGAGCTGACGGACGAGTCCCTGCCGACGATCCCCGATCCAGATCTTATCGTTTGAGTCATACACTGCATCAAAGGGGGTTGCTGATCCGGGATTATAATTTGTAATGGATTCAACCTGTGTCATTTCGGCATCATATACACGCACTATGTTGTCGTGACCCAAAATAAGTCGGTTTCTGCTGGTTCTTAGTACCCTGGTTTGCTCCAGTTCAGGTTCGGAACCAGGCACAAAAGGGATCCAATCTTCCCCTTCAGAAAAATAAAGCAGGTCTTGTTCTTTGTCAGTTCGGTTTACAAACAATTTTTGGTTATGAAAGGCCAGCATGTTAAAAACCTCATTGCTTTCACCTGTTACGACGATTTGATCCCATTGGCGGTAATCTGCAGGGTTTGGCGTATCGATACTGGTTGTCATTAAGCCTGCGTTTGTTGCAGCATAAATCATGTCGTTGGCAATCACCAAATCATAAACCCGAACCATGCTGCCAAATGGCCCGATATACCAGGTGTCGTAGATGAGCAAGTCGTCAAGGTTCATTTGAACGATACCAAAATTACAGGCAAGTAAAGCCCTGTCATCATCGATGAGGATGCGGTTGATTCTTTTGGAGCCAAGGATTGTTGCCTGCAATATATCCGTTATGTTGTAGAAATTTTTATTGATGATCGCGTCGATATTGCCATTTTCGTAACCGATGATGATGATATCTCTTTCTGCATCCCAGGCAATTGTGGATATGTCAAAGTCGGTAAGGCCATCCACTTTGTTGATGCGTGAAATGCTGTTATCCCGTTTGTCAAAAACAACTAATCCGTAAGGTGTTGCGCCGATTATGCCATTCGCGGTTTTTTCAACTTTTATGATGGTATTGTTTGGGAGATGATGACGCCAGTGACCAACGGCTATGTTTTGCTGTCCGTTATTTTGTAAGGCAATGATATCAGTGCTTGATATCAGAAAAAGAAGGAATAAAAATATTTTGGATGTAGTCATTGAGTGTAAAGTCTGGTTTTAGTGCAAATTTTTCGGTCAGAAAATATCTCTTCTGAAATAATCTCTTGGCGTTTGTTCTTGTTCGATTTTTGAACAGTCGGTTATGATTGCAGGGGGATGCAATGGTGGCTCAAAATCTTCTTTGCTGATGTTGAGTGTTTTGTCGGAATATATCCTGGTCATGAACTCTGCCCAAATGGGAAGTGCGGTATTGGCTCCCTGTCCCAAACTTAGATCACGGAAGCGAATGCCACGGTCTTCTCCACCCACCCATGCGGCTGCAACAAGATCGGGTGTGATACCAACAAACCATCCGTCGGAGTTGCTTTGTGTAGTTCCTGTTTTGCCGGCAATGGGGTGTGTAAATCCATAACGCCATCTTAACCTTCGACCGGTTCCTTCCGACACCACCCCTTTCATTAGTTCCAGCATCAGCCATGCGGTTTCTTCGCTCATTGCCTCTTCGCGATGTGGCACAAAGGCTTCAACCAGGTTCCCGCTCTGGTCTTCTATCCTTGTAACAAAGGTAGGTTCAATGTATACCCCTTTGTTGGCATAAGTTGCATTGGCGCCAACGATCTCGTATACCGAGAGGTCTGGTGTTCCCAACGAGATCGCATATACTGCCGGAATATGGCTTTTGACTCCCATCCTTCTTACAAGCCGAATCACTGCTTCAGGGGAGTATCGTCGCATCAGGAATGCTGATATGTAGTTTACCGAATTGGCCAGTGCCCACTGAAGGGTGACCATTTCACCCTCTCTGTCGCTGCTTGAGTTTTGAGGTGTCCAAAGCGAATCGTTCCAAAGTTCGAAGGTTACAGGTGTGTTGGGGACTTTTGTGCAAGGGCCGAATTCCCCCTCCTGCATGGCCAGGGTGTAGAGGAAAGGCTTAAAGACCGATCCCACTTGCCGCCTGCTTCCCGTTACATGATCAAATTTGAAATGACGGAAGTTATTCCCCCCTACGTAAGCTTTCACATGTCCGGTTTGTGGTTCAACAGCCATAAAGCCCGCATTAAGGAAATGCTTGTAATACCATATAGAGTCAAGGGGTGTCATAATGGTATCAATATCTCCTTGCCAGGAGAAGACACGCATTGGTCTGGGTTCTTTGAAAACCTCCATAATGGAGTCTTCTGCCATTCCGGATCGCCTGAGGCTCCTGTATCTGTCAGAACGTCTTATTGTATTTAGGATTAGCTGGTCAACAATACTGTCTGAAATGTTGGTGTCATAAGGAGCATTTCGATAACCTCTCCAGTGTCTGAAAAACTCCGGTTGCAGATAATTTGCCATGTGTGCTTCCACGGCCTCCTCCGCATGGCGTTGCATCCTGGCGTCAATAGTGGTATAAATTTTCAGTCCATCCCTGTATATGTCGTAATTGGAACCATCCGGCTTATATCTTGTGCGGCTCCACTGTGAAAGCTCCTTGCGCAAATGTTCACGAAAATAGGTGGCTATACCTGTATGATGGTCCTGAATTTGAAAGTCTGACATGTCAAGCGGCAAGGCCATTAGCGAATCAAGCTCTTCAATTGAGATGTATTCATAACGGGCCATTTGTGTAAGTACAACCTGGCGTCGGCTGAGTGCCCTTTCCGGGTTTCTTACCGGGTGATACCATGATGGGGCTTTTAGCAGCCCTACCAGTAGTGCGGCTTCTTCAGTCTTCAGCTCTTCAGGGGTCGTGTTGAAATATGTTTTTGCTGCCAGCTTTACTCCAAAAGCATGGCTTCCAAAGTCAACTGTGTTCAGGTACATTGCGATAATTTCCTCCTTGGTATAATTGCGTTCAAGTTTGGCTGCAGTCACCCACTCCTTAAGTTTGATGATCACAATTTCTGCCGCAGAAGGATTATCCTGACGGGGGAACAGGTTTTTTGCCAGTTGCTGGCTAAGGGTACTGCCACCACCGGCACTGCGTCGCCCACCGATAATGTTCCGGATTAGCACACGGAAAATGCTTCTGATATCAACCCCTGAATGATGATGAAACCGAATGTCTTCTGTGGCGAGCAGCGCGTTGATCATGTTCGGGGAGATATCATTATACTGAACATTGGAGCGGTTGTGGATGTAAAATGTACCCAACAGCTCTCCATCGGCCGAATAGATTTCGCTGGCAAGGTTGCTCCTGGGGTTTTCAAGTTCTTCAAAGGAGGGCATAAAGCCCCAAAGACCCATGGATATACTGGTGAAAAGCAGAATAGCAAATACGATGGGTGTGGCATACAACACCCAGAAAACCAATGTGTATTTTCTGTTTTTTTTGCTTTTTCCTGTCATGAGGAGGTTCTGTTTTTTTATATTAAACGCTGCAGTCAGGGCTTTATTATTTTTTTTCAATACGTATGCCAACATCTGAAATCCCCTTTAGCCGATCTTCCCGCATACCCTGAAAAACCCTGATTGTATAAATACCCTGTTGCGGAAACCAGACATCATCACGGAACAAGAAACGGTTCGTTCGCATTTTTCCAAACCCTTTTCCAGTCCAGTTTCCCTGACGGTCAGCGAGAATACATTCAATGGTGTCTCGCAAGAGCTTTCCGTCCGGAAATTCAATATCGAGAAATATAAACAGGTTGCTGTACCGGTAGTCAACAGTGTTTCTAATGTCGAGACGCATTGCATGAAGTGACACGGTGTCATCAATGCTCGCTTCAAAAATGATGCTGTCAAGATAGTGCCATCCTTCTGAAGGAATCGATTTTTGTTGTTGAAAAACCACAGAAGTTTGACAAGAAAACAGGAGTAACAGGCACATGAGAATCAGCCAGGGTGTTTGTTTCCGGGTTGTCATGAGGTCAGAGTTGCTTGGTTGGTGGCTTTTTTAAGCCTTTGGGTTTACGTTTGCGACGTTTCCCTTTGGATCTTTTTTGGGGCTTGTCAAAACGGGTCAGACTGTCCTCCAAGCCGCTATTTCGGCTTTGTAAATCGTTTTCCAGTTGAATGTCGCTACCCGGGCTCTCTGCAATCAGTTCGTCAGGTTCCTTTTTTTCAGCGTTCAATTTCTGAATCTCTTTCACACGTTCTACGTCAAGCATGATGATTCTTCCCGGAGTATCCTTATAGGAGTACCCGATTTGCTTTTTTAGCACATCCATCTTCTGAAAAAAGGCTGTTCCGGCTTTGGTTCTCAGCTCAATTTCCATATTGGGAAAGTCTTTCAGTATGTCTTCATAGCAGGCATTTTCATAGTTGATGCAACATTTTAGTTTGCTACACTGACCTGCCATTTTTTGAGGATTCAACGACAATTGCTGCGTACGGGCACTGTTTGTGGAAACGGACCGGAACCTTGTAAGCCATGTGGCACAGCATAGCTCTCTGCCGCAGGAACCGATTCCTCCTAAACGGCTGGCTTCCTGGCGCATGCCAATCTGGCGCATCTCAATCCGGACGCCGAAAGCATCAGCCAGATCACGGATCAACTCACGAAAATCAACCCTGTCATCAGCCGTATAATAAAAAATGGCCTTGGTGCGATCCCCCTGATACTCCACATCGCTAATCTTCATTTCCAGATTCAGTGCAGATGCAATTTCGCGCGAACGGAACATCGTACTGTCCTCTTGTTTAACCGCTGTGACCCATTTTTCGATGTCAGATACTTTTGCCTTTCTGTATACCCTTTTAAACTCATTATTTTCAGGCTGAACTTTTTTGGATTTCATTTGCAGCCTGACCACTTCGCCTGTCAAGGTTACGATGCCGATGTCGTGACCCGGAGAAGCTTCAACAGCAACAATGTCTCCGGTTTGGAGATCCAGCTCCGGGGGCGCTGTGAAAAACTCTTTTCGGCTATTTTTAAATCGCACCTCAACAAAGTTTGAAGGGGGGTATGTATCTGGAGTCCTGATGTTTTTGAGCCAGTCGAATGCGTCCAACTTGTTGCAGGAATGCCGAAAAACATCCAGCTGTCGCGTATGCGGCTGAGGTGCACAATAACATCCTCTCGATAAAAATGATTGTTGTTTGTCTTTTTCCAAAACAGAATTATTTTGATATACAAATTTACTAAATTCTCGGGGTTTAGGCAGCTTTTATATGCATTAGCCTGTGAAGTTTAAATGAGAGGTCAGCAAACAAGATCTTAGGATTCGCATTTCGTTCAATATGAAAGATGGCTTCGTTAAAAGCCTCTGCGATGGTAATCGCATTTTTATGATGGATAAAACGGGAGAACTTTTCCAGGAAATCGAGTTCTTCCCCCCCAAGCCTAATCAGTTCATTGGCATTGTAGTTATACAAAAGGCACATCCTGAAAATGCGCAAACCATACTGACAAAAGGATTTTTGCTTCTCCCTGCCATACTGTGCTGTTTTTTCCACCCATTTCAAAATGTTTCCCCCTTCATTTTTATAACATAACCGCATCCATTCCCGAAAAGAATTAAAGTCAGCAAGGTGCTCATCGCCCTCTTTTACCAGTTTGAGCGCTTCAGTATAAACGCCTCCCGAAATGAATGCGATCTGCCCAGCGGTATCGGCATCCATCCCTGGCTTTTCCGTTAAAGCCTTTTTTATAGCCTCCTCACCTGGCTGCGGTACCTTAAGGATCTGTGTGCGCGACAAAATGGTGTTTATGATCCGTTCCTTATTGTCAGAGATCAGCAGGAATAAAGTTCCTTCAGGTGGTTCTTCCAGTATTTTGAGCAACTTTGGGGCGGCTTGGTAAGAAAGTTTTTCGATCATATATATCACTACGATCTTATATGGACTTTCATAAGCCTTTAAACCAAGGTTTCTGATAATGTCGTTGCAGTCCTCGGCGTTTATGATCGCCTGCTTGTTTTCGATTCCAAGCGCTTCCAACCAATCGAAATATTCAAAATAGGGTGTATGGCTGATCATTTTTCGCCAATCCGGCAAAAACAATTTGCTGCTTACCTTCTCTTTATGTAATTTGTTCGGTGCTGATGGAAAAATAAAGTGGAGGTCCGGGTGCTCGTATTTGTTAAACTTCAAACAGGAAGGACAGGTTCCGCAGGCGTCATGGTCACCTTTGTTGCGACACTGTACATAGCGTGCATAGGCCAGCGCCAATGCCAATGTGCCATTTCCCTGTTGCCCCCAAAAGAGCTGGGCATGACTGATCCTTTTCTTATTAATATTTGAAATGAGCTTTTTTATGATGTGCTCATGACCAATGACATCTTTAAAGTACATACATGGTAGAATAAAGCGTTTGAAATCCCAAACAACAAACCTACCTTATTTTTTTATAATGACCAAGCAAAA
>SL_3KL_010_SEDDRAFT_10004175_pt1 | contig 13058 bp, 10 predicted proteins | sample SodLakKL_010_SED_2_FD_10381 | JGI IMG/M metagenome (IMG submission 10381)
TCAGGGGGGGGAAGCCAATCGGATACTTGCTGAAAGAACTGTTACACTATCTGACCGTTAAGGCTGGAAAAAAATTAGGATTGATTTCATGAGGCTGATCCGAAAGTTCTTTTAACATTTCACTGAAAACAGGATTGTTTCCAAACCCCCTCAGGGCAATTTCGCAGTTGTGCAGCCCAGGAAAAAAATTCCCTTCTATAAGGATGGGACCATCGGGTTGGATGGCAATATCCCAGGCGGTAACCTTAGCCTTTGGCAACAGCTTTGCAGCTTTTATCGCCAATTGTTTGCATGCCTCGAAATGGGGAATTTCCAGGTTTTTAAAGGTGAAACCTGTTTGGGGATGTGATGAATAAACCTTGCCAGGTCCTTTTTCAAAATCAGTAAAAGCTTCTTCATGAACACTTCCTGTTTCCGGATCTATCCCTACAAAAAGACCCCCATAAGAAGGGTTGTCCACAAAGTTGGTCCCGCCGGAAGTCCTTAAACGGATACTGAAGATTTTTGTAATACCCTGTTGATTGGTAAAGGTATCTATTCTTAAAGTATTTACACAATATGGGTTAACCTCAGACAATATAGGATGTTGAATAATCTTATTTTGATACAAGTAATCTGATGAAAGGATAGTTTTAAAAATGGAATCTAAACCTGTTTTATTATTTAATAAATCATTATAGTTGATTTTAAATATGTTTTTCCCTCCCCAGGAATCCTGCTTTTTTTTAATGAAAAGCTCATCATTTTCCCAAAAACTTTCATTTTTTAAGGAAAATAAAAAGTTTGCAAATTCATCAATTTCATGAACCTGTATAAATTGTTCTTTATAAAAAAAAAGAGTATTGTGATTATAAGCGATGCTTGTTACTATAGGTATTTTGTGTTTGGTGAAAAACAATTCAGCATTAAGTTTATTTCCAAGGATGGAGAAATAATGCATGTCGTTAAAAAACCAAATGCGGGATATCAACTTATGGGTAAGAATGAAATTTCCAGGGTTTTTTTCTTTTTTTCGATATAAATATTTATAAAAATACTGTTCTGCAACGATGGGATTTTTAATTTTAAACCGGCTGTATTCCCATAACATTTTTATTATTGGTTTTCGATCCGGATCTCTAAAGGCTTTTTTGAACCTGTGTGCAAATTTTTTTGGATTCATTTTTTTGGTTTTTATTTCAATACTCATCTCGGCCTTTAATGAAAAAAGAGTCAATGGTTTTTATTAGAATCTTTTTAATCTTCCAGGGAAGGTAGATATTCATAAGAATCCTTTTTAATTGAATGTATTTGTTTAACCGGGTCAATGGCTTCATTAAAAAGCCAGTCGTTTCCTCAGCGGAGTGAATTATTTGAGTGCCCAAACTCAGCTTGAATTTTCTTATTCCTTTGTTTTTTTCACCCAAAGGAACCGCTCCCATGTTATAGCTGGTATAACCATTGTTTTTAAAAAAAATGGTTGTATCATAAAACAATGCTGATGGTGCGGCCAATTTATATCCTTCAGGGCTGATGCCCATCAAAAGCCCGTAAGCTCTTCCTGCAGTCATTACCATAAACTGCATGCCTATTATTTGGCCATTAAATTCCGCATAAAAAAAGACTGCATTTCTCTTTTCCAGCAGGTTTTTAATTGAAGCTGCATTCATAAAAGGCATGGGGATGAGATTATATTTATCATATCCTTTGGATACCCGCATGTTTTGAGTTGATTCCAATAGTTGAAATAAAACTTCCAGCAGACCCGGGGAATAACTATGCTTAACATTTACACCGGAACGCTTTGCTTTTCTAACCCTTCGCCTTAAATCTGGATTAAAGCCCTTAATAAGCTTTTGCTCATCAATTGTTAAATCCAGCACAAATTCTGCCCGGTCAAAAGGAATAAATTCCTTTATGCTGGCCGGCGAATAATTATTGTAGTCATAAGACTTCATGATCACCCGGGAATAACCATTTTTTTTTGCATAAGCCAGCAACTTTTTTTTGCATTCTTTAAGCAAATCATAATTTTTCTCCCTGATTGCAATTCCTGAAAAGAAAAATAACTGTTTTTCCTCGCTTTTTCCAACAGGACGAACAAGACCCGCAATCATTCCAATTTTATCAGGGTTTTTAAATGAAAAAAATACCGGCTCCCTGTCTTTGCTTTTAAGCGCTTCAAGCCAATTTTGGCTGAGAAATAAACTGCCATGGTATTCTTTCAAATCCCTGTCCCAATTTTCTGGATTAATTTCTCTTTTTATTTTGATATTCATCAGAAAAGAAGTTGCTGGCCAGGTTTGAAACTGGCTTGGAAAAGTACTTGGCTAAAGTAGTCAAAACTAATTAATACTCATTTAAATGTTTTTTGTTTAAGATTACTTGGGTAATAATCTCTAAAAAAAGGCCACCTTAAAAAAAGTGGCCTTTTATTAATTTTGAAAAGTTTAATATTTTAATAGCAATCAATATTAAATATCCAACCCCACTTTCTTGCAATATTGTAATCAGAGAAAGCAAAATCACCATATGCCCAAACGGTTTCGGTACCACCGCATGGAACAGGAAATTCAATGATGCTGGTTTGTTGCCCCTCTTTGACTATAATGAGCACAACATATTCTCCGCATTCCGGGATAAATCCCACTCCTTCGGTTAAAGCCTTGTCTACAATTTCATTAACTCTATTCATATCATAATCTCCTACGCCTCCTGGCAGGTTCAGGGTGGGGTTATCTTCCAAAAGTATCCACATCGCTTTTTGGATATCACCAAAAGTGTAAGTTCCATAGCCCCCTGGCGAGGTCATCCCCAAAAAGCCAAAATTGATGATCCAGTTAATTAATGGAAGATTTTCCGGTTTGTCAAACAGGGTATCTGGAAGGGTATTATAATAACTGGAGTATACTTCGCCAATTTGAAAGGTGTTGAGCGTTATGGGCCTCTGTGTGTCAACGCACCATCCTTTAAAAGTTCCATCTAACATTCCCCCATCTATAGTGGTTTCAAAGTAACTTTGGGGATTGTCCCCTAACCTTGTCCAAAACCTGACATGATAGTTAACTTCATCAGGAAGAAACCCTGCTAACTCTTCCAGTCCATTTACACCATCAGCGACAACCCCATGCGCCGCAACAAAAATTTCGTCGCCCGGGTTGATCCCTAAATCTTCAAGATCTACTGTAAATTCGTATTCCAGAACATAGTTCAGTTCAGCTTTAAAAGGGAATCTTCCTGGTGCTGCATTTCGTGGGATGTCATTAATGTCGGTTCCCACCCAAAGATGAGCTTCGGTAAGGGACCAACCTTCATTATTAATAATATACTTGACGAGAAGTTCATCTGTATTCTCATCAANAGCCCAAATTACTTCACCAACAAGGGTTCCCTTATCGGTATCGTTTTGTCCGGCTCCGGCCCATAAATCCTGTGTGCCATTACAATCATAATCATTGTAATCCTTTAGGTCGAAGCCATAGGTGTCCTGGGCACTGGTGCCATTGTCAATCGCTTCTTTTTCACACTGTGTGAAAAAGAACATGATCCCCATCATAAGGGGCAATAGTTTTAATGTTGTTTTCATAATGTTTAAATTTTAGTGAAACTGATTTTTTTTCCAAAATTTAGCAACCAATCCGAAAGAGGGTAAATTGCTTGTTGTAAATTTAATAAAAATAAGCTACAAAAATAAAAAATAAAAGATAAAAAACAAAAAAAACATGATATAAATATTTTTAAATCAGATTAAATGCAATATTTTTGTTCTGGTTTTGTTGGAGATAACCACATACACAGGNACATATATAAAAGTCATCATTTTTCATTTTCGATTTTTTGACATGAATTTAACTTTGGGAAAGAATTACTTTGAGCATAGTTTTGCAGAATTTTTTATTTTTTCAATTTACTAAACCCAGGATTTTGGAAAATGAAGAGGATTAATTCTTTTGCGAAAAGATGGACAAAGGCATTAAAAGTGCAGGAGAGAAAAAGTATTTTCTCAATTCTGTTTGAGTATGCCTGGTTAAGAATCCTTTATCCAAATCTCTCCGGGCAATATTTTAATAAATATTTATTCCGAAAAAATGCAAAGAATTCCAAGAATTACCTGGTGACCCACAAACTTTATTCAGATTTGTGGGATTTTAATAGTCAATACTCCCGATAGTATCCATTGTTAACCGATAAGCTTTTTTTTGAAAAGTTCTTTTCAGGGCATGTTCCTGCCGATGCAAAAATTATTTTTTTCCGACCAACAACAAGGACTTTCCGACAAATAGAGGCAGGCCAAATTGACACATTGCATTATCAGCAAAAAAGAAATTAACGAAGTTTAATCCAAAAAAAACCTGATGTGAAAAACCTAATCTATAAACAAATAAACGTCATAATCCTCTCCCGTCAATGAACCTCTGAAAGATTTTAAGAATATTGTGTGTTCAAAGAAATTTTGTAACCCACAGCTATCCAACTCAAAGGATTTGTGCAATCCAAATCCAGTATAAATAATATCAGGTTTTGTGTTGTTATCAATAATCCAACCCATTAAAATCAGCACAGGTGTTTCCTTGTGAGTTTTGTTTAAATACCTGGCGTCATTGATTATATCACTTAAAGTTATTGCGGGATTACGGGCTGTCGTATAATTAGCTCTTCTTCCGAATCTCTTTTCCCTTGAAAAGTAAATTTTATTATCGATATAGTATGGTATGGATTCCATAATGATCTCAGGCTCACCCACAAAAATTGCGTTTTTAAATTCAGGGTTTTTATTTATAAAACGGGCAAACTCCTTGTTGCTTGAAACCGGAGCTTTTAATACTGTCAAAGACGCATCAACAGCATATTTTACCTGAAGCAACAACAATGCTGTGAAAACGGCCATACTGGCCAGTCGAATGTATTGATTATCAATTTTTTTAAAGGAATATCTGCCATTAAACTTATTACTGAATAAAAGCCAAAATAACATTACGGCAAACACATAGAATATGCCTTCATGTCTTAACCATGAGGGATACCCAATGTTGAAAAAAACTCCGAAACCTACCATTACGATAACAAATGCCAGGGTAAGGACTGGTTTTCTTAGGAGGCTTAATGCTAAAAACCAGAATGTTAGTAGTTGAAGAATCGGATGATTCCCCAGAAATATATATCTGAAACCCTCCCCGAAAATAAGGACCTGTTGTAATCCTGCATTAAAAAGCTCCGTGAGTTTCGGAAATCCCGAGCCATAAAAGCTATCTTCATTGGGCAAGGCAATATGAGCAGAATAAATAGCTGAAACGATTAATACTATCAAACCTAATGAATGATAAACCCAGAACCTGTGGTTTTTTTTATTTGTATCATTTATGAGGTAAAGTAAAACAAAAAAAGGGCAAAGAAAAAGGGAATGAATATTTGTCAGTGCCAGCAATGAAAGAATGATATAAAATAGCAAAGGTTGGGTTTTTTTATTCGTTATAAGAATGGTAGCCACAATCATTAAAAGCATACTGATTCCATAATTCCTTGAAAATACTGTGTATTCATAAAATGGGATAATCCCGAAGATGAAAAGGATTTTTATAAAATTTGGAAAGGGGGAGTATTTGATGAATAAAAAAACTGAAAGAACGCTTATGGGGATTGCAGTGAGCTGCAATGTTACTGGCGATTTTACGAGGGTATTTACCAGAAAGAGTAGAATATGCCATAAGGGCGGATGCCCGTCATTCACCAATAATACCGGAATCTCAAAAATACTATTAGCATTGTCAGCAATTACATAAGCCCTCATCTCATCTCTCCACACCGAATGATTCATAACCAGCATCATTACCAAAACAAACCAGATAAAAAGTATGGAATAGCTGATTGTTTGATGGTTTTTATTGGAGAATGAAGATTTACTGGTTAGATAGTATCCATTCCAGTTAAAGCTTTCAGGTAAATTAAAAACCTTCATTTTGTTTTTTTAATGATTTTTTTCCGATTTAATTCATCAGTATTGCTTATGTGGCCTTGAGAAAATTTATTAACCTGAAGAGGTAAGAATTTTTTCTATGATTTGAAAAAGTTTGTAATAAGAAATTTATCCTGAATGAAAAATTGTTCAACAATATTACTTTTGGTAAAAGTAAAAAAAATTTCTTTTTAAAAGATGTTTTAAGTCGATTAAGGATTGTTTTTTTTAAACCAGGCCAGATTATGTATTGATAGGGAGGAGATAAACTTCCTTATAAAAACAAATTAACAGATCTTTATGATGAGTAAGTTTTTTATTTCCTGAATTTTATATGCAAAATTTTAAAACCTATCACTGAAAAGGATAAAGTTTCTATAATTTTATGTATTTTCGAAAGCAAACAGGTTTTTTTCAATATAAAAGGGGCGGGCTATTTTTCAACAAATCCCGTTTGGAGATACCCTGATCATTTTCCTTTTAACTCAAGAAAAAAACAAATTTTTTCTAATGAACCCAATATTTCACCGTATAAGTAAAAATCCATCAATAGTATTTTATATTATCTTGTCGTTTGTTGCATTAAGCTTTCTGCTTTTTTTGCTAATTGATGTTTTTAATACTTTTGGGGTAAAATACCTGATGGTTAATAATCCGGATAACCCTTATTTCTGGTATCATTGGTATGATATGCCTTTTGAAGTTCCTATGAAATGGTATGTTGCTGATATTACTTTTCTGGTTTTTGTAATCAATACAGGAATGGCCATTGAGCGGAAGAACAAGGAAGTTAATACATTCTTGATGATAACATCAGTGGGTTTGCTGCTGATGCTGGTGGAAGATGCAGGTGATGTGAAGCATGCAATTAGATTTTAACTTTTAAGGAGATGAACTTATGGAACATTAGCAGCAGTTTTTGAATTAATTATTTCTCTCAATTATTGGATTAACTGGCGCAGGCGGTCTGCTTACTGCAGGACTTACTTTTTTATTTATTACCAATCAAAAGGAGAATAATACCATTTACGTGTTACGTGATTTTTTTATTTGCAAAGAAAATTGAAGGGTTTTTAACCAATTAACAGGATATGAAAACAGTTTTGCTGGTACCATGCTATAATGAGGAACTTACCATAGCCCAGGTAATCAAAGATTTCAGGAAGTATCTCCCCGGGATTGAGATATACGTTTATGATAACAATTCAACGGATCAGACGGCAAAAATAGCTGCTGAATATGGTGCCATTGTGCGCCATGAATTCCAGCAGGGGAAGTCCAATGTGGTGCGTTCTATGTTCAGGGAAATTGATGCCGATTACTATATTATGGTTGATGGCGACAATACCTATCCGGCCTCCCAGGCACCCATTTTGTTAAAAGAAATGAAAGATAAGAATTGCGACATGGTGGTTGGGGATCGTTTAAGCAATGGCACTTATCTGAAAGAGAACAAGAGAGCCATGCACGGTTTTGGAAACAAGCTGGTGAAATCACTCATCAATTATATTTTCAGAGCTGAGTTGAAGGATATTATGACCGGATACAGGGTCTTTTCCAAAAGATTCGTAAAGAACTACCCCATCATGTACCAGGGATTTGAGCTTGAAACGGAAATGACCATATTTGCATTGAACAACAATCTGCGTATATCCGAAGTCCCTATTGGGTTTATAGAACGCCCTGAGGGGAGTTTTTCCAAACTAAACACCTACACCGATGGTTTCAAGGTATTGCGTACGATATTGAATTTGTTCAGGCATTACAAGCCCCTGCAATTCTTCAGCATTTTTGCGGTGATTTTTTTCATTGCCTCATTGGTTTTTGGCATACCACCCATTGTTGAATATTTCCGGTATGACTTCGTTTATAAAGTCCCTTCAGCTATCCTGGCTTCGGGCTTAATGTTGTTTGCCCTGATATCTTTTACCATTGGCCTGGTATTGGATACCATTTCAGTGAATGCTAAAAAAATCATGCAGATTTTTCTGCAAAATAGTTGATTCGAGCAATACAGCCTTTTAAGCCCGGATCCAATGGGTGCAAAAACAGTTAACTGCAAATGCTATGCACAAAAAAAGGGGCTTCAGTATCATAAAAACGGTTTTTGTTTTTATTATCCAAAGCATGGATAAAATTCATAGGCCCTTCAGAAAATTCCTTCCAGCCGATTCATTCCGTTTCGTTTTTTGCGGGGGTGCAAACACTTTATTTGAGGCTGGTTTATTCTTTTTATTTTATAATTTTGTATTTGCAAAAACCAATGTTGAATTCCTGATTATAACAACTTCCCCGCATGTTGCAGCGTTTCTGGTTGTTTTTCCAATAGTCTTTTTTACCGGTTTTTTGTTGTCAAGATACATTGTATTCAGGGAGTCTATACTACGAAGCCAAATTCAGTTTATGCGTTTTGCAATCACAATAGCTACATCCCTGGTTTTGCAATACCTTATTCTAAGACTCCTTGTAGAGTTTTTTCATGTTTTACCTACCCTGTCTAAAATGATTACTTCAGGAATAGTGGCTGCTTTTACCTACCTTTCCCATCGATACTTCTCTTTTAAGGTGATCTAGGGCCCTGTTGTACAGAAGCTTAATAATTGAATTACTCTTCTTTTTGGGTGAACTGTGTAAGCTCCCCCAAAATATTAGAGTTAAAAATTAGACAAAAAAACCTTAAACTTGTTCTTATTAAAAAAACCAGGATTTTGGAAAATGAGAAGGATTAATAATTTTTCGAAAAGATGGAAAAAGGCATTGAAAGACAAAGAGAGAAAAAGTATGCTCTCAATTTTGCTTGAATACGTCTGGCTAAGGCTTTTTAATCCCTCGCTATCTCAACAATACTTCAATAAGTATTTATTCAGGAAAAATGCAAAAAACTTAAAAAATTACCTGGTAACCCACCAGCTTCATTCAGATTTGTGGGATATTAACAGTCAAAACTCCCGTTTGTATCCATTATTGACCGACAAGCTTTTTTTTGAAAAGTTCTTTTCAGGACATAAGATCAATGTAATAAAAAACCTGGCGTGCAACAATGGTTCAATGTTCATTAAAGAGGGTAATGCAAAGGAAATCCATACACCTGAAGAATTCAGAAATTTTCTTCTATCCCTGAAAAAAGAGAATGCAGTGCCCGGCTCGCTTATCATTAAGAAACGAAAGGATTCCCGGGGAGGAAAAAACATATTTAAAATTAATTTGGTTGATGTAAACTCAGACGATACGGCATTTCAAAAAATTTATAAATCTGTTACATCCTCAGAGTTTGTTTACCAGGATGTTATTTGCCAGCATCCTCAAATGAACAAACTAAATTCCTTTTGTATCAATAGCATAAGGGTAATCACATACACGAATGCAGCTGGAGAAGTAAAAATCCTGAGTTCTTTTTTAAGGACGGGGTTGGATACTCATTATGTGGATAATGTATCCAGTGGGGGTGGGTTTGTGGGGATAGACCTGGATAATGGAACCTTCAATACAGAATTATACACTGATTTTGAAAACGGATGTGGCAGTGTTTTCAAAAATCACCCTTTAACCAATGTTAAGATAATGGGTTTTGCCATTCCCTTTTTCAATGAAGCCAAAGAACTTGCGATGGCAGCTGCAAAAATTATTCCCCAGATGACCCTTATTGGCTGGGATATTGCCATTCAGGCAGATGGCCCCGCCATTATAGAAGGAAACAAAAGTCCGGGAATGATCTCTCCGGAAATATTGGAAAAGGGCTTAAAAAAGAACAGGGTTTTTATGGATCTGCTCAATGAAATGCAGGGGAAGTGAGGTTTGAGATTGCGGTATTAATTCTTGGTTTCCCGAATACTGTTTGCATTTTTAAGTTTCTAAATTTTTTCCTGGCATTGATTTTTGAGATTAAACAGAATAATTAAGTGAGCGGAATACTCAAAGTAACCGGAATTTATTGAAAGAGCCTTACAATATCCTGTTATTCAAGCTCAACGTTTCTATATCCTTTTTGATATCTGAATAGGTTTTTTCAAGATCGTACCGGGGTTTCCAGTCTAGTTTTTTGCGGGCTTTTTCAATGCTCATGTGGTAAACGGACTCATCGGCAGGAGATTCGGGTTCCAAAATTATTTCAGATTGGTTGCCAAAAGCTTTGTTGATGGTTTTTGCCAGGTCGGCAAAGGAGTAAACCTGCTGCATGCCGATGTTGAAAATGCCGGAAAGCTCTGGTTTATGAAGAGCAGCGTTAATGGCGCTTGATACATCTTTGGCATATACATATTGTCGGCGGCCAAGGTTTTTGCCGAGCACTTTAAGAGGTAAACCCTGGTTTGCATTTTTCAGGTAAATCTGCAATGCGAATCCGTCCCTTTCGCCTAGACCGATTACCTGGGCCAGACGTAAGGTTTTGATATACATTCCCTTTTTATTAAAATACCCGGCAGCCTGCTCGGCCCATACTTTTGATAAACCGTAAAGATTTACCGGTGTTATCTGCAGGGTCTCACGCCACGGAACGGGTTCTGATAAAGAATAAACCATTCGTGTGGAGATATCAACCATATTTTTTATATCGTTCTTATGGCATGCTTCGTAAATATTGGCTGCGATCCACAGATTGGCATAGTAGTTTTCGGGAGTATCTGCTGCGGATCCTGGCCTGATGGCAGCCAGGTTGATGAAGGCATCGGGCTTGTGTTCCCGGCATATCACTGTGAGTTTCTCAAATGAATAATCGCAAAAAAGATAAGGGATTTTTTTATGCTCCAGGGTAAAAGCATGAGAAGTATCTTTTTGGGTGCCCAATACAATTACTTTATGATCTCTTATAAGTTCACTGGTAAGATACCGGCCAATGAATCCGCTGCCGCCGCTGATAAGTATCTTCATGGTTTTATTGTAATTTGATAACCCACTTTTTCCAAAAATCTGTTCACGGGCCTTACGGGCTCCCCATCCTTATAATACCATTCGTGATAAACTGCACGGGGAGAAACCTTATAATCATCTCTTTTCATCGGTGCAAAAGGTTTACGGGTGAAAAAGACCAATTCGGCCTGTTTTGCTTTTTTAAGTTCTGCCCTTTTTGAAAAATGGCCTTTTATGTCTTTTCCTTCCAGATGATCCAGTGTTACTTGAAACAAATCGGGGCCGCCCAACGATTTGATCAGCCTCCACAAATGGCAACCGTCGAACCGGGCCGCAACCTCAATGAGCTTGGGATCACCCTGGCTTGTGATCTTGATCTGAAAATAGGCCGGTCCGTTTTCGATGCTCAGTTCACGGCACACTTCCATAACCATTTTTTCAGTCTTCTCAGGGTTTAGCTTATGGGTAACAGGGAAGTAGTGACTTTTAATGATACCCCCCGGGAATTCTTGGAAGCTGTTTCTTTCGGTGAGGAAATACAACATGGGTTGGTTGTCCAGGATATAAGTATTTACAGAAATCTCAAATCCGTCAATAAACTCTTCTATTATGGCGGATTGAGTATAGGAGCTCTCTATTGCTTTCTGTATTGCTTTATCCAGTTCTTTTTTGTTATTCACTTTGTTTATGCCTCTTTGTCCCTGGCTGTCAGCAGGTTTAATCATGGCAGGGAATATATCCCATTTGCAAGCAGCAATCGACCTGGTAACTTCTGAAAATTTCACTGTATAGTTGCCTTTATTCAAACGGGCCAGTTTTTTGCGCATCTGAATCTTGTTATTGCAGCTACGGGCTGTTTTTGAAGAGACAAAGTGAGGGAGTCCCAGCTTTTCCGATACTTCGCTGATGGTAGGCATGGCCAGATCGCTGCCAGAGGTATAAATAAGGTCTATGTGGTGCTCCCTTATGTATTTTTCAACGGCTTTCGTATTTGTAATATTTATGAGCTGGAAATGATCTGCAAAATCAATTCCCCGCCCTTCCTCTTTAAAGCTGATGGTATGCACTTCATAACCCTGTTGCTTACAGTGTTTGATGAAATCGACCTGGGCATTGCCGGCTCCCGGTATCAGTATTTTTTTCATCACCGGATTAATTGGTTGTTTTTGATTTTATTAAGTTATAAAATTCCTTTACGATCTCAGCATTGCTTTTTGCCATGGATTTCTCCGTGGTTTTTTTATTGGATAGGCTATTTGCCCATAATGTGTTCAAAGTAGTTAAAAAATCCGGGGCAGTTAGTGCAGGGAAAGCCCACTTCCTTTCATCAATAAGGTCAGGGAATAGAAAAACTCCGTTTTCACTTATGATAATAGATTGTATTGAAAAATCGATGGCCTCAATAACAGAGCTTGAATCGATGGTTACATGAAGGTCGCATGCTTCAAGTAATGCAGGAAGAGGGAAGGAGTTGGAAGTTTCATACTCAACATTATTTAAATTTTCAAGGCTTTTTTGTGTTTTTTCCCGGTATTCCTGACTTGAATTATGATGAAAGCGGATACAGAATAAAATGTCGTCCCCTGCCGAGCTTAATGCTGATGGCAGCCATTCGGGAATTTCTAAAAAAGCAGATAAGGTGAAAAGAATTATTTTTTTTTGATTCTTCTTCAGGCTATCAAGCTGGGAATCGAAACCATCTCCCAATTTTCGATTGTTCAATTCAGGATAAAGCCATAGGTTCATCCATAAATTTCCCCCAATGAAAATGTGAGGTAATGATTTTTTACCCCATCGAAGAAACATTTCTTTTTCCCTTTCCCCCCAAACCCATATGGCATCAGGGAAAAGTCTGTAACGGTTTTTTATGTTGCGATGTCCATTCTGCATATAGGTTCGGTCGGCAAAATATCCGTGCTGTATTTCTACGGCAGGAATTCCTTTGTCCTTGCAGGCAAGGTTAAAAGCAAATGAAACAACACTGTAGTAAGGGAAATAAAAGGCAATTTTTGCCGGAATATTCCGGAGTTTTTTGTCAAAATACTTTTTCAAAGAAAAAATCAGCCTGAGCGAAAGGTCAATATTTTCCATGAACTGACCGAAAGTAAAGTCATGTTTTTCAAGAATTTCCTGGAAATCCTCCGACTCCAGTGCAGGAAATCCGGATTTTATAAGCCTGCCGGAGAAAAAAGCGCGAAACAAGGAAAGATTGACCTCCAATTGGATCAGGTCGGAAGGCTTATGGCGGGGTACTTTGTATTGATGGTCGTATGACCACTCC
>SL_3KL_010_SEDDRAFT_10004177_pt1 | contig 13056 bp, 14 predicted proteins | sample SodLakKL_010_SED_2_FD_10381 | JGI IMG/M metagenome (IMG submission 10381)
TTTTTTATAACGGTTATCTGCTTTTAATGCTCACTTGCTCGAATTCTTCCTATCTTTTAGCAATCATTATCAAACAAAAAATAATTATGAAACTGATTCTGAATTACTTTTTCCGGGGACTTCTGTTCATACTTCCCATTTTTGCCACTTTTTATGTGCTCATTGTGATTGTAAACTGGGCAGACGACCGGCTCCATTCACTTCTTTTTTCATGGGCTCCGTTTCAGGTGCCCGGACTGGGTATTGTCAGTGCATTTTTTATGGTCGTGATTTTGGGATATGCCGTTTCCTGGGCATTTTCCAAACCGATTTTTTCCTATTTTGAAAATCTGATTGCCAAAACTCCACTGGTAAAAATCATCTACACAGCTTTTAAAGATTTTACCGAGGCTTTTGTGGGCAAGAAGAAAAAATTTAACCGACCTGTGGTGGTAAATCTGGCCGATGGAGTTGACAGAATCGGGTTTGTTACAACGGATAATTTATCGTTACTGGGAATTGAAAATAAAATTGCAGTTTACTGCCCTCACTCCTACAACTTTTCAGGGAATCTGTATTTGGTAGATTCGAACAAAATCACACCGCTGAATGTTAATCCTGCAGATGCCATGAAATTTGCCGTGAGTGCCGGTGTAACTCAAATAGAGAGCTAACCATCTTATTATGAGTGACTTTACTTTCAGTGACAAAGAAAAAGAAGAGATCAGATCACAATTTCCCTATCTGAAAAATGGCAGTGTCTATCTGAATCATGCAGCCATCTCACCACTTTCGAATGGTGTGAACCAGGCGCTACAACAATTTTTGCATGAACGCCACAGGGGAACGGTTGAAAATTTTGATCAGTGGATGGAACGTGTGGAAGACACCCGCAGTCTGATCAGCGATTTGATCGGGGCTGATGCTCCGGACCAAATTACTTTTCTGGGCAATACTTCCGAGGCCATCTCTGCCGTTGCCGAGGGTTTTGAATGGGAAGAAGGAGACGAAATAATTCTGAATACGCTTGAATTTCCATCCAATATTCACCCGTTCCGGATACTGGAAAATCGTGGTGTTCGGCTCATTTATGTTGAACCGGATGAGCACGGAATCATACAACCTGCCACCCTGGAACACGTCATCACATCCCGCACAAAGATGTTATCCATCAGTGCGGTGCAGTATTTAAGCGGTTTGAAGGCCGACCTGAAAGCGATTGGAGAGATCTGCAAAAAGCACCGGATCTTTTTTGCAGTTGACGGCATTCAGGCATTGGGCGCCACCAACATAGATGTGCAGGAATTTGGCATTGATGCCCTTGCAAGCGGTTGCCACAAATGGCTGATGGCCCCGATGGGAATCGGGTTTCTCTATCTCTCTGAACAACTTCAAAAAAATCTGTCGCCCTATAAAACAGGCTGGCTTTCGGTGAAAAATCCCTGGCAGCTGTCAAATTATGAACAAGAGTGGCTGCCGGTCTCTAAACATCTCGAGATAGGTACACTGAACATTTTGGGTATCCTTGGGCTTTACGCCTCCCTGCAGGATTTTAACAGGATCGGCACGGAATCCATCTATTCGGAAATCCCGGCACTCAGCCAATATTTGATCGACAGGCTGTCGGCTCATTCAGCCGTTACATTGTTGACCCCAAAAACCGAGAAATACCGGGCAGGAATTGTTACGTTTTCAATTGATGACGGTAAAGATCCTGATGCTTTTGTGGACACACTCAAGAAAGAAAAAAATATCACCATTTCGGCTCGCCAGGGCTGGTACAGAATTTCGCCTCACTATTACAACACAACGAAAGAACTGGATGAAACCTTAAACGAATTGCTGCCGGCATGAAAGTAATATTCAATGATACCTGGGATGTACTGAAAAGTACATTAAAAAAATCGGGTGAAGACGAAATTTTCACCTTTGCTGCTGCTATTGCATTCTACACAATTTTCTCCATCGCTCCCATTTTGATTCTAATTGTCTCAGTAGGCGGAATATTTTTGAGCGAAGATGCTGTGTTGCAGCAAATTCAGTTTATTGTAGGAGATGTACTCGACGAAAATACACTCGATACGGTTAATGAATTTATTTCTCAAAGACTTGAGGCCGGCGCGGGATTAACCACTACATTGATTGCTACCATTGCCATCATTTTTGGTGCTACAACGGTCATCAGCCAGTTAAAAATGGCACTGAATAAAATCTGGAATGTGAAAGATGTGAAAATTCATTCCATCTGGAATTTTGCCTTTAACCGCCTGATTTCTTTTGGAATGATTTTACTGTTAACCCTTCTGCTGATCGCATCACTTCTGGCGGAGGCCACTCTGGGTATCATCGGCCGGTTTTTTATTGATCTTCTGCCGGAATTTCAGCTTGATCTTGTGAAATTCATCACACAAATCGGCACAGTGGGTTTTGCCATTCTCGCTTTTACGCTGATCTTCAAAATTCTGCCAGATGTACATGCCCGGTGGAAAGATGTATTTATCGGGGGCATTGTTACAACACTTCTATTTCTGCTCGGAAAATATCTGATCGGAATCTATTTCTCAGCTGCCGGCATTGATGTTGCCTACCGCGCAGCAGGATCCCTGATCGTTTTTGTCATCTGGGTTTACTACAACGTGCTGATAATTCTTCTCGGGGCAGTTTTTACACAGGTTTATACTGAAAAGTTTGGCGGGAAAATAATGCCTTACAAATTTGTGACACTGAAAGGCATTCCCACACTGGAGCACCGCGAATAAGTCAAAAACTGCTTCTTACCATATTCTGAATAAGATTATACCCTCTCAAAAGGCTATGATAAAATGCCTCGCTCATTTTTTGCAGGCGAAGCGAAAGCACAGAGTATTCAGTGATTTTCCGTTTTTCCTTTGCTATACAACACGATATGATTTTTCATGAGAGAGCTCATTTCACATATTCTCACATCCATACATAAGGGCTTAGTCAGAAAAAGTACCGCATTTTTTTAGGTATTAAACATGCCACGGATGTACATAAATGCAAAGAACTTTTAAAGCTTCCATGTTTTTCCACAATATCGTGGTATTCAGAAACAAACAGATCAATAAACCTCTTCGAACACCCGATCAGACGGTTTGATAAATCGTTTGAATTTATCCTTGGGAATGTCATGCAAATTTTCGGGAAGTTCTTTTCTGATCTCCAGATAGTCTTTAAAACCCTGGCTCAACAATTGAAGATAGATGCCTGTCTCCATTCCCTTCATTCCGCAAATGTAGATCAGCGTATTGTCTTTGGCAAGTATGGGTGCAAGAAGGTCATTTCGTTCATCGAGCATGGTTTGAACATAATACTTTGACCCATCTTCTCTGCGGTCTTCTCGTGATATGCACGGCAAATAGTGAAATTTAATTTTATTTTGATCCATCTCCTCAAAAAAATCAGCGTAAAGCAGATCTGTTCGGTAGGGGCAGCCAAATACCAGTACACATTCGTTCTGATAATCCTGTTCAAACAATTCCTGAATCATGCCCCGGAAGGGTGCAATACCGGTACCGGTGGCAAAAAAGATATAATTAAAATCTTTGGCATTTTCAGGCAGCAGAAACCGGCGTCCGCTCGGACCGGTCACTTTCACTTTATCACCCGGTTTCAGGTCGGCCAGGTAATTGGATGCAACTCCGAGATATATTTTACTTTCCAGTTCTTCTACTGTTCGTTTCACGGTTGTGGAAATCAGGTGTTTTTTGCCTTTTTCCCCGGAGGAAGGCGACGACACTGAATAGAGCCGCAACTTGTGGGGGCGTCCGCGCTCATCTTTTCCGGGGGGCAATACGCCCAATGACTGCCCGACTTTAATATTATCTACCAGCTCGGTTCCGGAAATATCGAACGTAATGTGCCGCACAAAATTCGGACTTGAATCTTTTGTGGCCACATGGTTCTCTACAACCGTTACTTCTACCGGCTCTTTTTTCGAATAAATGTTTAATTCAACTTCAGGTAATTTAATTTCAGACATCTGAAAGTAAGAGTGTTATTGTTTGAATTTTTCTGAGATTTTGCTTGAAAAGCGTACTCGAATCCCCGCACGATAGCATTGTAAGAGCTTAATAAAAACCAGTTTTGAGGGACATGTGAGTAAATGGTGAGTTATTTATAACGGGAATTCAACAATTTTGTCGAATATCTCGTTCACACTTCTCATCGAATGAGAAGCCATCAATATAAGGGATTTTTTTCTTTTTGCCTCAACAATCATTTCAAACACAGTAGATCGGGTTGATTGATCCAGTCCCCGCAGAGGTTCATCCATAATTAAAATGTCAGGATTAACAATAAATGCGGCGGCAATTTGTGTCTTTTTTTTCATGCCGGTGGAGTATGTTCCGATCGGTTCATCCCTCTCTTCAAGAGCAAGTTTATCCAGCAAGGTGTTTATTTGATCCGGCGAATTGCCATCATCCCACAACTTTCTGCTACGGATAATCCATTGCAACAGTTCGGTAGCCGTTAGATGCCGGGGCAGTGTCTCTTCATCGTGCACAAGCCCAACATGTTTCAAATATTGAACCGGTTTTTGATGAATATCTAAATCATTATATGTAACGTTTCCGCCGGTTGGAAATGAATTTACCGAAAGCACTCTCAAAAAGGTCGTTTTCCCCGAGCCATTCGGCCCCACAAGGCCATATCCTCTCCCTTGTTCGAACTGCATGGAAATATTTGAAAAAATGGGCTTTCCTGCCTTGTACTGCTTGGTGATTTGATTGAGTTTGAGCATAATCAGGTTTGAATATCTTTTCTGAGAACCGAAACCCCAATGGCACTGACAATCAGAGCCGTTGCGATATAGGCCGTAATCACGATGGCCTGGCTGTTGAAGTCTGGTGTTCCAAATATAAAAAGTTGTGTGTTCATACTGAGCAAAAGCGGAATAATCCACCGGAGTTGCATCCAGAAACGGGTTGTGAGCCAGATAAAGGACGAGCCTGTCCACCTGAGCAGCCAGGCCGGAGCCATTTCGGGCTGAATGGTTAACAGAATGAACAAATGATGAACCAGGGCAAACAGCAGCCAGATAACCGTCAAAAATTCCGGGTCGGGCCGCTGATAGGCAATAAACCAGACCAGCACATGGCCAGCGGCAACGACTCTGCCAGACGGGATTTTTCGATCTAACTGCACCAGAAATTGCCACACATGCATTTTTAATGGTGCAGGTACCCACCAGAGTTGTTCAACTTCACGCCGGGCAGCCGCCTCATCGCCTTTCAGGCTTTCACCAAAAAACTCCCTGAAAAATGCATTACTCGAATAGAAGTTTCTGACGAGCGTGAGGTTGTATTTTCGTAACGTAATAATCCCTCCCAAAAAAATTGCCCCCATTGCAAAAATCTCTGCAACTGCAGACACATATTGCTCCAGTAGAGCGCCGGCAACAATTGTAAAAAAGCCGATCAACACGATCAAAATCGTATTCATCAAACTGGGTACAGAGCCGGGATCGATGGGATATTTAAAAAAATCGGCCATGTCTTTGCGGAGTTTTCTTCCCTTTTCTGATTCTTTCCAGAACTGAGAGTCAGGACCGCTTTTTACGTAGCGTGCAACAGAAACGACCATCAGCCCGGCAAACAACAGAGAAGCTCCCATCGTATAAAGTAATTTGGTTAACAAGTTACCGGTCGGATTGTTGAGATCACCAAATAAAATCACCCCAAAAAGCAGAAAAACCGGCCATGTGTACGATACTGCCTTTCCCGATAAGTACCGGTTCAAATCAGTAGAATCGAGATTACCAAGCTGAATGACAGCTCCGTTTTTATCCGGAAAAAGAAGATATGGCGTAGAAAAAGCTGCCAGGCCGGTCAATGCAATCAAAAAATATCGAAGCGTAATAATTCTGTCGTCCAGAGAGCTGTAGCCTGTCCAGAACAGGCCAACGGCAACAACAAAAAGTGCCGTGGCGGCAACAGCAGGTTTCGATAATTTAGGCCGGATGGATCTGTGTGACACTGAATTTACTATCTTTTTTAACAGGCTAAATATAAAGGCAGTTCAGGCAAAATGATATTGCTGCAGGCAAATTTAAAATTTTGACCCAAAAAAGCAGGCTTTTTCGTTTAATAGTTGGTGATTGTTCCATAATCAAATTGTATACTATAATTCAGGCAAGTAAAAAGAATCGTTCATTGTTTTTTACAGACTGATAGTTCTGCACACCATAACAATCCATCGATCATTGAATAACTAACCAATTTTTGATATTGCTGATATGGAAAATAACTCTAGGAATTCATCTGCATTCAGTACAGCATTTAAACTTATGACCAGAACCGTTCCTTTTTTAGGATTGAATACACTTGTATATGGCGGATTTTTCATCGCCTCAGTCCTCTGGCTGGGAATATTCGGAGGCATTGCCCTTTTCTTTTCAAGCCGTGTAGAACTGCTGGCCATTATCTTTTTCATTATTGCCATTGCCGGGCCATACGGTGTGTTGATTTTTGGCAAACGCTATATTCTTTACCTGGTGAAAGGGGCGCATATTGCCGTTCTCACCAAACTTCTGAAAGATGATACCCTGCCCGACAACAAGACACAGGTAGTGTACGGGCGCGAAATGGTTCAAAACAATTTCAGGGATGTGAGCATTCTTTTTGCGTTGGACAGAATGATTGACCGAATTGTAAAACGATTCACCCGAAGGTTTGTACGAATCGTTGATATTTTACCATTGGGAGGCGGTGCCAGCAAAATTGCACGATGGGCAGCATCGGTGGTAAATCAGTCATTAACTTATGTTGATGAGGCAATCCTCTCCTACGCCATCGCCCGCGATGAAAAGAATATCTGGAACAGTGCCAGGCACGGAATCATACTGTACGCCCAGGTTTACAAACCCGTATTGATAACTGCTGTGAAAGTCTGGTTTCTCGGCCGTGCGCTCTTCATCGGCCTGTTGATTTTGCTGGGCATGCCCGGAGTGATTTTAATGCTGATGTTTGACGCTATCTGGTTTCAGCTCATCACCATTGTAGCGGTACTGCTTTTAACACAGCTGATTATCCGCGCGGTATTTGAGCCATTTGCCACTGCCTATACACTGGTCACATATCACCAGGCCATTGAGGGTGTTGAAGTGAATCGAGAGTGGGATGAACGCCTTCAGTCCGTCTCCGGTGAATTCAAAAAACTGGTAAACCGGGCAAAAGAGTTTGGTGGTCAAACAAAAGATACACACACCACTGCAGCATCTGATGACGACATCCAGCCCTCCGGAAATTAAATCAAAAAAAGGGTGAGGTATACATTAAGGCTATCCGCCTGAAACCTCATCCGATTGTCGTAATCCTTCTCTCCTATCTTAATCTGAATAGTGAATTTTATTTCATGTTTTGTATATTGCCATGAATTGAAAAAAGCGTTTCCAAACCTACAGACAAAACACCATCAAGCATGAAAATTTACGTATGTATTAAGCAGGTACCCGATGTAAATGCTCCCCTTCAAATTAAAGACGGCGAACTGATACAGGACGCCGACAGAAATATTCTAAATGCATATGATGCATCTGCTGTGGAAGAATCGCTGGTACTGAAAGAAGCACACGGCGGAGAAATTGAAGTGGTACTGATCGGCCCCGAAAAAGCCAAAGAAACCATTCGTAAAGCACTGGCCATGGGCGCCGATAAAGCTACTCACATTCTCATTGATAATGACACAGCACCCGACTCGTATTCGTTCGCATCTACACTTTCAGCATTTTTTAAAGACAAAGAGTACGAGTATATCTTTTGTGGAAAACAGGCACAGGATACCGATGCCGGCCTCACCGGCTCGATGCTGGCTGAATTTTTAAATCTCCCCTACACCACAAATGCTGTTGGCCTGAACCTTGAAGGCAACGTTCTGACCGTTAAACGACAGGGAGATGGCGGACAAGAGATCATCGAACTGCCGTCACCAGCTCTGGTTACCTGCTCAAACGACATGAACGAACCACGCATTCCCAACCTGAAGGGCATTATGCAGTCCAAACGAAAACCGGTTGAAACGTTATCCCTGGCTGATTTGGGTGTGGAAATTTCTGAAGACCAAATAAAAACCAGGATACTCTCTTTTGAAGAAAAACCTGCCCGCAAACCCGGTAAAAAGTATGAGGGAGAACCCGATGAAATAGCACGGGAAATAGCACAACTGCTGGATACCAAAGAAAATGTCATTTAAACGATAAACGAATTTCGATCAACATCATGAGTACACTACTGACCTATATTTCTGTTACCAACGGAAACATCAAACGATCTTCACTTGAAGTACTTTCGAGGTGCAATGAACTGGCCGCTGAGCACGGATTTCAATCAGCCGCACTAATCATCAGTGACCAAACATCGGAAGCCGCGGAAAAGTTAAAATTGCACGGGCCTGATGCAATTTACACCATGGAGGATCCCATTTTTAAAAACCATATCAATGCGCCGCTGCTGAAAGCTCTCTCTGCTTCCATCGAACAGATCAACCCACAGCTGGTTGCCTTTGCCTCCACGGAAAGTTCAAAAGATATACTCGGAGCCCTGGCTGCAAATCAAAATGCACCTGCACTGGCCGATGTCTCCGAATTTGAACTGACTGACAACGGTGTGAAAGCCAAGCGGCCGGTGATGGCTTCCAAGATTATTTCGGCAGTTGAAGCTAAAGGAAGCCCCGTTCTATTGACAGTCCGATCCGGCTCTTATGATGTAGCGGAGTCTTCGTCGGATGCTTCAGTTGAAACAATCTCGTTTTCGTTTGATGAAGCCGACCTGAAAGCCACATTGAAAGAGATTATTGGCGCCACCGGAGACAAAATTGATCTCTCTGAGGCTCAAACGGTGATTGCTGCAGGCCGCGGGGTGAAGGATGACGAAGGCCTGAAAATGATTGATGATCTCGCTTCAGTTTTGAGTGCCGGAGTCGGTGCATCGCGTGCTCTTACCGAATCGGGAGTTTATGATCCCAGCTTGCAAATCGGGCAAACAGGAAAAGTGGTATCACCACAGCTTTACATCGGAATCGGGATTTCGGGCGCCATCCAGCACGTTGCCGGCATGATCAACAGCAAGGTAATTGTGGCCATCAACAAAGATCCCGACGCCCCCATCTTCGATATTGCCGATTATGGAATTGTGGGCGACCTCTACAAAGTACTGCCACCATTTATTGATGAACTGAAAAAAATGAAAAGTGAAAAGTGAAAAGGTAGAAGTTGGAATGAAATTATTCACTTTTGCTCTTTACCTTTTCACTAAACCTGCCTTATATGGACGAAAAATTTGATTGTATCATTGTTGGCGCCGGAGTTGCCGGGCTTGCCGCTGCTATGACATTGGCCCGGAATAACATGAAATTTCTTCTGATCGAAAAGGGAGAATTTCCCGGTTCGAAAAACGTATCCGGCGGTGTGCTTTGGGGCAGTGACCTCGCCAAACTGGTTCCCAATTATTGGGAAGAAGATGCCGGCTGGGACCGGTTCATCAACCACAGGCGGCTGACATTTATGGATGATAAATCCACTTTCTCTGTAGATTTCAAATCATCCCATTTCAACGAAACCCCTTACACCGGGGTGGTGGTACTGAGATCAAAATTTGACCGCTGGCTGGCCGATAAAGTTCAGGAAGCGATAGAAGAAAGTGATTTTGCAATGGATTCCTTTATCGCGCCAAATATTCTTGTTGAAGAAGTGCTTCTGGAAAATGGCAAAGCCGTGGGCATCCGCACCGGTGATGAAAAGTTTTTTGCAGATTCTGTGATTATAGCAGAAGGAGTGAATAATCTGTTAACCCGCCAGGTAGGTTTGCAGGATGATTACGTACCCGCCGATCACATACTCACCGGAATTAAAGAGGTGATCCGGTTTGATCAGGATGTCCTTGAAAATCGGTTTCAGCTTCGCGGAAAGAGCGGCATGAGTAACGAATTTGTCGGGTTTGCCACCGATGGTGTTGAGGGGGGCGGGTTTCTGTACACCAACAAAGATTCTGTATCCATTGGGCTGGTGCTCGGTTTGAAGGATTTGCGGGAAAAAGGAAAAGAGCCATACGAAATTCTCAATACGTTCAAAAAACACCCCGCCATCGCCGATATGATTCACGGTGGTAAAGTGGTTGAATATTCAGCCCATGTGGTTTCTTCGGGCGATAAGCGAATCATGCCGAAAAAATTGTACAAAGATGGCCTCTTAATCTGCGGTGAAGCAGCAAACCTTTTGATGAATGCCGGCAAAGCGATCCAGGGAATGGATTATGCGATGCGTTCAGGTATTATTGCCGCCGAAACTATTGTTAAAGCAAAAAAGGCAGAAAACTACGGTGAAGAAAAAATGAAGCAATATCAGAATACCCTGGATGACAGTTACGTGATGAAAGATATCAACAACTTTCAGGATGCCGTCCATCTGCTGCATGATCCGGTAATGACCCAAAAAATGCCAAACCTGATTTGCGATTTCGGACGGAATTTCTTCAGCATTAAAAACGAACCGACTCAAAAGGCACGAACCATGTTTGGGGAATCCGTGAAGAAACACTCCTCCTATCTTGAACTGATGAAGCTGGGCTGGAAAGGGTCGAGGGCTTTGTGAGGCAGAGGGTATAGAGCAGAAATGAAAAGAAACTTTCAGTTGACAGTAGACAATTGACAGTTGACAACTTTAGAATTGAAAGATGGTCTTTTTTTTTAAATTTAATATCAGTTATAAAATTGTCAACTGTTTACTGTCAACTTTTATGAGTTTGATATCAAAATTACATCAATTTAAGCACTAAGGACATGGCCAAAAACTTCAGGGATTTAACCGTTTATAAGAAGGCCTTTAACCTGGCAATGTTTGTGTTTGAGCTGACAAAGAAGTTTCCACCTGAAGAAAAATATGCATTAACTGATCAGGTCAGGAGATCTTCCAGATCAGTCTGCAGATCAATCGGGGAAGGCTACAGAAAACGGCGATAACCAAATCATTTTATCAGTAAGATAAGTGATGCCGATATGGAAAATACTGAGACTCAAATTTCTATGGATTTTGCTCTCGCATGCGGATATATCTCACAAGAAGAAAATCTGGAAATCCGAACACGGTCGGAAGAAATTGGCAAATTGCTTAATCATATGATCCAAAACCCAGAACGTTACCAACGGAAAAACTCAGATTAGAAACATGTTATTAATAAAAGAATTGTCAATTGCCCAATGTCAACTGTCAACTCTTCTTTATTAAAATTGAATCAATTACAAGAAATAAACCCTAAAAAAGAACAACTCATCACAATGAAACTCCTTACCCTCCCCGAGCAGCTCGGGCTTGTCAGTTACCGGAATCAAGCGAAATCAGAAATCAAACCGCATATTGTAGTGGATACGGACATTTGCAACTCGGTCTGTCCTCATAAGTGCACTACGTACGTTTGTCCGGCCAAATGTTACACAATGGATGAACAGGGACAGGTCCATTTTCAGGTGGAAGACTGTATCGAGTGCGGCACCTGTATGTACGCCTGCGACCAGGGAGCGGTGAGCTGGGAATTTCCCGATCCGGAAATCGGCCGTGGTGTAACCTGGAATTACGGTTAAAAAGTTAAATGATCATCAATAGAATACTGTTTTAAAACTTCAAGACTATTCAAAACGCTCTACATCTGTGATAAAAGCTAATTTGCCAGTTCACATAATTTTTCATCTCTAAATCCAACCTCAAGCACCGTAAAAAGTGTTTATTTTTGCAGATCTTTTATTCGATTTGCCGTAAAAATTTATATCTTTGGAAGCGTTTCCAGCCAAACCTAATATTAAACCCAAGAATGAATTTAACTTTGCTTGAACGAACCAACGACCTCTCATTTGAATTAACCGAAGATCACCAAATGATCCGCGACAGTGTTCGCGATTTTACGGAGCGGCATGTAGCCCCTACCGTCATCGAAAGAGATGCAAAAAAAGAGTTTCCTCACGACATTGTAAACATGCTTGCCGACCAGGGCTTGCTTGGGATTTATCACGATGATAAATATGGCGGTGCCGGATTTGACACCATCAGTTTTTGCTTGGCCATTGAAGAGATTGCCCGCTGGGATGCCTCGCTTGCCTTAACAGTTGCTTCTCACACATCACTGGGAACCGGACACATTGCTCTTGCGGGAAATCATAAACAAAAAAAGAAATACATGCCTGATCTGACTTCAGGAAAAAAACTGGCAGCCTGGTGCCTCACCGAACCCGGCTCTGGCAGTGATGCATCCGGTTTAAAAACCACAGTATCCAAAGACGGGGATAATTGGATTCTGAACGGCACAAAAATTTTCATCACTCAAGGATCGGTTGGCCATGTTTATGTGGTTCTTGCAAAAACAGACCCAACCCTCGGCACAAAAGGCATCAGCGCATTTATTGTTGAACGGGAGTGGGATGGTGTAAAGCCCGGCGAACCAATGCATAAACTTGGCATGAACACATCCGACACAACCGAAGTGGTTTTCGATAATGTAAACGTTCCCGGTGAAAACCTGCTGGGTGAGCTGGGTGAAGGTTTTATCGATACGATGAAAGTGCTGGATGGCGGGCGAATCGGCATTGGTGCACTTTCCGTCGGTATTGCCCGGGGTGCTTTAGAAGAATCGATGAAATACGCCAAAGAGCGCAAACAGTTTGGTAAATCAATCGGTGATTTCCAGGCCATTGAACACAAAATGGTAAATATGGCCGTAGAAATTGATGCTGCGCGGCTGCTTGTCCATCGGGCCGCGTGGCTCAAAGATCAGGGCAAACCCTTCACAAAAGAAGCGTCGATGGCAAAACTGTTCGCATCTGAAATGGCTGAGCGAGCCGCACTCGATGCCGTACAAGTTCACGGAGGCTACGGCTACACCAAAGAGTATCACGTAGAACGGTTTCTGCGTGATGTGAAACTGGCAACCATCGGAGAAGGTACCTCTGAAATTCAGCGACTGATATTGGCAAGAGAGCTAAAAAAGGAGCTCGGTTACAACGATTAGAGCTGAACATGAAGCCGCCGGGTCATTTTTTATGGCCTGGCGGTATTCTTTAACCAGAGAATAT
>SL_3KL_010_SEDDRAFT_10004178_pt1 | contig 13056 bp, 10 predicted proteins | sample SodLakKL_010_SED_2_FD_10381 | JGI IMG/M metagenome (IMG submission 10381)
CTCTTCGGGGTCAATCCGCTCCGGCAGCTTGCCAAAGTGAATCACAAACAATGCAATGCGGCGGATGTAATTGTGCAGGGTGCTTTTGCTCTGCCCGCGCAAGGTGACTTGTCGTTCCAGCTTTTGGACAACAGTTTTAAATTCCGGAACAAGCACGATGGCCTGCTCTACAATGGTAAAACCCGATTTCTTCCTCATAATTTGTATTTTGATGGTGAATAAATACCGAATTATAGGAAGAATCGGGTAATTTTGGGAAAAGCTATCCCCCGGAGGGGGGATTTAGTTCAACATGGTATAGCCAACAATTAGCTTCGCTGCTACTTCGTGGTGCGGGGCTTGGTGATAGTTTTATCCCACACGTGCGGGACTGCTCCGCGTGGGCTTTTGTCTCGGTGGATAGTTGAGAAGCCCGCAAATTCGCTACTGCGGCAATACTAGGAACGTTGTGCAAAATTTTTTTTGTCACCAAGACCAACCAAACACCCCAAATAATGAGAAACAGAATAGCCTTTTTGACTTTGTTGTTACTGTTTTCTGCATGTAGCCAGAAACAACATTATCAATTAACTGGATCCTTCAATGGACCAGTAGAAGAAGAGTGGATCTACCTTGGGAAGTTCATGGATAATGAAATGAAACTTGACTCTGCACGTATTGAAAATGGTCAGTTTGTTTTCAAAGGGACCTTCGATTTTCCTGAGGTTTATGGACTAAGTTTCCATCCAAGTACCTCGCCCCAGATCGCACCTTTTTTCCTTGAGCCTGGCAAGATCAATATCACCATTGACCTGCAGGATTGGGAATTCGGTTCAGTGATCAGAGGGGGTCAAGCCAATTTGGAATATCAGGAGTTTAAAAGAATTCAAGAAGAGAAAATTATCAATGAGCTCCATTTGCTGAGAAGCGAAAGTCAGCATACTGATGGTGCAGAAAGGCAAATGATTGATTTTAAAATTGCAGAGTTATATGAACAAAATAATGAATTAACCCTGGATTACATAAGGAGTAATCCTGAATCACCAGTATCAATTTTTTTATTAGCATATATTTTTTTCGGACTTGATTCTCAAGAATTGGGTGAAATACTAACGTCCTTTTCTCCTTCGGTCAAACAAACCACAGTGTATCTTGAAATAAGGAATTTTTATGATACCCAAGTTGCCCTGGAACAAAGAACTCCAGCATTCAACTATTCTGAGGAAATAGAAGATATTAATATTGAATTTGATGCTGAAAATATTATCCAGACCTTAGTTGGATTAAATCAAGGTAAACCAATCTATTTAAAGATTTGGGGGTCTTGGTGTGTCCCGTGTAAAAAAGAATTCCCTTATTTACGAGAACTGCAATCTAAGATCAATACAGCTGATCTAATCTTTGCTTACTTCTGTGTGCTATCACCAGAAAATGATTGGAGAATACTTATTCAGGAAGAAGATCTTAAGGGGCAACATTTTTTAATGAGCAAAGAATTATCTGAAGCTCTGCTTGCAAAATTACAGGACAGAACAGTCCCAAAATATGTGTTGATTGATAAAAATGGTTCAATCATTGACATGAACGCGCCTAAACCCAGTGATGATCGGATATTGGCTCTACTAAATGAAATGATAAAGTAAACTTTGCACAATAGCGTGTATGAGCAATGGCGGGTGTTGTGCTGGTTATATAACACTGTGCCCCGCATTTTGGGTTGTGTATTTCGATCGAGATGAAGCCCGCAATCCGCCCCTAATCATATATGGATATACCGGACTATACTGACCCCCCTGTACAGGCATAAAAATAGCCAAAAAATCCGACTGCCATTCCGGCAGTGACTTGATGTATTTGCCCTGAATGGGGTCAAAGGACAGAATTGTCAGCTTCCCGTGTATTCAGGCATAAGAAACACACAGCAAACATGTCCGATAACGCTCACGTTTGTATGTATCCGCACAGTCATACTTGACCGGATAAAACTTTATTATCCTATCTATCAAACATATATAACTCGTGGCACGGTTTTAACTTTATAAAACATCAAGATGTGTTTGTATGGTTTTTATGTAAAGAAAATAAACCGATGCTTTATCACTACCTCATCATTGCATGGAGAAACCTTCAGAGAGGAAGGATTTTTTCCATTATGAATATGCTGGGCCTGGCCATAAGCCTGACAGCCGTTCTGACTATTTTCCTTTACATTATGAGCGAATCAGCTGCTGATAAACATCATGAAAAAGCAGATCAGATATATCGTATAGGATTCCATCTGCTGCAACCAAGGTTCATGCCAACAGCCCATTCATCTGGCCCTGTTGGCCCGTCTTTGACCGCTGATTACCCTGAAATTCTTGACTATGTGCGCATGATGAACCCTGCACCCTTCCGCGGGGCTTTTGGCGGGGATTTGGTGCTGACATATGGAGACAAGTTGGTTGATGGGTCAGGAGTGATGTTTACAGACACCAACTTTTTTGATTTCTTTGATTATGAGTTTGTGCATGGAAGCAAAGCTTCTGCATTTTCTCATCCCAATAGCATTGTTATCACAGAAGAAAAGGCCGTATTCTTTTTTGGACAATCCAACCCTTTGGGCGAGGTCATCCGAATCAACGGAGAACATTCCAAAGTGGTCAGTGCCGTGGTCAGACAGCCAGATAACCCCACCCATCTTCGCTTTCATTACCTGGTTCCCCTGCAGGGAATGAACAACTTCCTGTCATCCCTGATTGGCTCCATTAACAGCTTAAACAATAATTATCATACCTACCTGTTGGTGGATGAAAATTTTGACCCTGAGGATTTTAAAAAAAGAAACGCAGAAGAATACTTGAAACGCTTCATACCTGGAGCCAGAGATACTGAGAATCCACAGGATATGTTTAGCTTTGAATTCACACCGCTACGCTCCATTTATTTTGACAACGAAGCATTTGGGGAATTGCACAACCCGGATCCAATCCCAAACAAGGGCAACAAAGCTTATTTGCTGGTATTCGGTATTTTGGCTGGTTTTCTGTCCTTGATCGCAATTGTCAACTACACCAATATGGCCATTGCAAGATCGCTGAAAAGGTCGAAAGAAGTTGGTGTCCGGAAGGTTGTGGGCTCGGGAAAACGCAGAATAATCATACAGCATATGGGCGAAGCTGCCTTGTTTGTCATCCTTGCCACTCTGCTGGCATTGATTATCTCAGAAATATCTCTACCCGGATTCAATGCATTGATGAATAAAAGCATCTCTTTGAGCCATCTTGCTGCATATCCTGGTATTATCCTGTTTGTAGGATTTATCGTGCTTTTAATTCTGCTTTCCGGAGGATACCCGGCCTTTTACATATCAGGTATTCAGGCCATTCAAGCCATTAAGGGAGAGTTTAAAATGAGGGGCAAGATGATGAATATAAAAAACCTTCTGTTCTCCTTCCAGTTCTTTTTCTCTGTCTTTGTTATCATATGCACCATCCTGGTGCATCAGCAGTTCAATTACATGCAAAAGAAGGATCTTGGCTATACTACTGAACACAGGGTGATTGTTTCACTCCCGGAAACAGAACGAGTTACACAACATTGGATCAGCGGATTCAGGGAAGAACTTTTACAACATACACATGTGATGGGTGCCAGTACCGCCCGCAGAAATCCCTTTCCGGGCAATGGTGTTGAGTTCGGGACGTTTCCCATTGAAAAAAGCCACGGTACAGAAGAAACAATGCTTCGAATAGCCCGTATTGATCCGGATTTTATCGACTTGTATAATATTTCTGTCATTGAAGGGCGAAACTTCTCATGGTACCATCCATCAGACATACAAGGCGGTGTTTTGTTAAACGAAACCGCTGTCAGGGATTTTGGATGGGAAAATCCTGTGGGGATGACCATCGGACGAAATACAAACCCCTATCGGGTATTGGGTGTTGTCAGTGATTTCCATTTCTTTTCACTGCACCAGCCCATTGAACCCATGATGCTGGTGGGCACAGCACCAAGCAATCAGGTAAACATTTTGCTGGACCCCAAAAACCTGAAATCAGGCCTGCAACACATTGAGAGCCTGTGGAGAAAGCTCCTTCCTGAATATCCCTTTGAATATGCTTTTCTGGAGGATCAGATTGCAGTGACCCTTGATGAAGAAAAACGGACTGCCGGATTACTGAGTGTACTGGCCGTATTTGCCATCTTCATCAGTCTGATCGGACTTTTTGGACTATCTGCATTCACGGCAGAACAAAGAACCCGCGAAATTGCCATCAGAAGAACTTATGGAGCCGGTCTTTTAAACATTATTATCCTGCTGTCAAAACAATTCGGTTGGTTATTGGGAATATCACTCATCCTGGCTGTTCCGGCAGCATCTTATTACGCCGGACGCTGGCTGGATAACTTTGCATACAGGATAGATCTCACGCCCTGGCCTTTTCTGGCCGGCATATTTTCTGCCATACTGATCACATTCTTAACCCTATGGTACCATTCAGTCAAATCCACGGGCGCCAATCCGGTGGATGTTTTAAGACATGAATAAATATTTCCCTCCAACGGGTCCTTTGGCATGATTTTCCTTCGGGCTGACCAACCCATATAACCATATAGTTTTGGTGTCATATTCACCAAACGCAAGGTTCTATGGCAAATAGAAAGGTCAGCATGTTACGTATCAGAAAACGCATTCAGTTATCATCCAGGGGACTTTTTCAGCGCAAGATCAGCAAAGAGATGAGAATGGGGCTGTATACAATTGTCCGGTTTGCAGGGGCTAAGCCAAGGATAAATGTTTACTTTTGGGTGTACAGGTTGCTCCGGAATGGGGTGTTCACTTTCAGCGGAATTTGTTGCCAGGGCAACCCATCGGGCTTCACTGCACCAATTGCAGGGGCCGTTGTGGTGCATTTAACTCCTTCGCCCTGACAGATTTTTCTGGTTTTGACATATCTTTGTCTGGCTTATTCTTACATTTCTTCATCAGGATGCGAAAATTATATTTTTTATGGAGATCAATAAAAACATTGCCATCAGCGAGACCGGCTTCGTGTTTGACCCTTCGACCGGAGATTCCTTTATGCTAAATCCCATCGGGCTGGAAATTATCCGGTTAATCAGGGAGGGGAAAACGCAGGAGGAGATTGCCGCCCTGATTACCGAAAAGTATGACGTGGAAGAAAGTGCCTTTGAGCGGTATTTTTACGACTTCGTCTCCATGCTGAAACACCATCAAATAATTCAGGAACATGAAAAGGACTAAGATTACGGTAGCTGTTTCGGGCCTGAACAATATGGATAGTCCCGGACCAGGTATTCCGGTGATCCGGGGCATTCGCGAGTCGAATGTGTTTGATGCACGGATTGTCGGACTAGCCTACGAGAACCTTGAACCGGGTGCCTATATGCATGAGCTGGTCGACAAGACCTATAGGGTGCCTTATCCCGGCGAAGGCAGTGAGCAATTGCTGGAGAGAATACGGTATATCAACAACAAAGAGCAGATCAACGTGCTGATCCCGAATTTCGATTCCGAGCTTTTTGCTTTTGTTAAGGCCGCAGACATCCTCAGGTCGATCGGAATCGAAACCTTCCTTCCCACCCTCAGCCAGTTGGACGAAAGGCATAAGGCCAACCTTCCTGCATTTGGCAAAAAGTACGGCCTGATGGTTCCTTTCAGCAAAAACATCACCGATGCCTCAGAAATAGAAAAACTGAAGGACGATTTTGACTATCCCCTGGTTGTTAAGGGGAAGTTTTATGATGCATACATCGCCAATAATAAAGAGCAGGCCAGCATGTATTTTAACCGGATTAGCGCCAAATGGGGGCTACCCGTGGTGATACAGGAGTTTATTCAGGGCACCGAGGTCAATGTAGTGGCCCTGGGCGACGGAAAAGGTAATACCGTTGGTGCTGTACCCATGCGCAAGCAATACATTACCGACAAGGGAAAGGCATGGGGGGGCATTACCCTTAATGATCACACCTTGATGGAACTCACCCACCAGCTCATTCGAAAGACCGAATGGAGGGGGGGGATGGAGCTGGAAATCATCCGGACAGCGGACAAGAAGCTGTACATGATCGAAATTAACCCACGATTGCCAGCCTGGGTTTACCTGGCTGTGGGAGCGGGACAAAACCTGCCCGAGGCACTGCTGAAACTGGCCCTGAACATGCCAGTGGCACCGTTCACAGAATATGCTGTGGGAAAGCTTTTTATTCGGTATTCGTATGACATGATCCGCGACTTGCCGGCATTTGAGAAATTGTCGACCCAGGGGGAACTGTGAAAAAAATAAATTGTTTACACGCTGATAGAAACGCAAAATATGGAAAAGCTACCTTTTGAACGACCACTAATCCAGAAGATCAATGCCGGAATGCCCTCAAAATCAGGGATACAGGCCAAACCTGCCCCCATTACCCATATAGAAAACGTTCCGGTAGTCTCTCTTCTGAAAGAATTCGGATCTCCGCTTTTTGTCCTTTCGGAGGCCTCCATGCGGAAAACCTTTAAAGAGGCTTACCGGGCCTTTTCTTCACGCTATCCTAGGGTAAACTTCGCTTGGTCATACAAGACCAATTACCTGAACGCCGTATGCAATGTATTCCACCAGGAAGGATCATGGGCCGAAGTGGTTTCCGGATTTGAATACGACAAAGCCCTCGCCCTGGGGGTGAAGGGCGAACACATCATCTTTAACGGCCCCCATAAATCCCGGGAAGAACTCACAAAAGCCACCACCAACGGGTCCCTCATCCATATTGATCATTTCGATGAACTTTACGAGCTCATTACGCTGGCCGAAACACTGGAACAAAGGCCGCAGGTGGCCATCCGGGTGAATATGGACACAGGGATCTACCCGCTTTGGGACCGCTTTGGTTTTAACTATGAAAACGGGGAGGCATGGGACGCATTGAACCGCATCCTGGTGAATGGGAAAATGGACCTTGTGGGGCTCCATACCCATATCGGGACCTATATCATGACGCAGGACGCTTACCATATGGCCGCCACGAAACTGGCCTCTCTGACCACTGAACTGATGCGAAAGCACAAGCACCGCATTCGGTATATCGATATGGGCGGCGGTTTCGCGTCAAAGAACACCCTAAAGGGGGCTTTCTACCCTGGCAGCGATACCGCACCAAGCTTTGATGACTTCGCCGAGGCCATCACCTCTGCCCTGATGAAATCAGAGATCAGCCCCGATAACCTGCCCCTGCTCATCCTGGAAACTGGACGCGCGCTGATTGACGATGCCGGCTTCCTGTTGGGAACCGTTGTGGCCAATAAACGCCTGGCAGACGGCCGGAGGGCGACCATCCTGGATGCCGGGGTAAACCTACTGTTTACCTCATTCTGGTACGAACACGACATCAGGCCGGCACTGAGCGTATCGGATCAGACCGAAGATGCCACCCTTTACGGCCCTTTATGTATGAATATTGATGTGCTCAGGGGCAATGTACTTTTCCCACTGCTCAAAAAGGGCGATCCCTATGTAATCAAACGGGTCGGAGCTTATAACAACACCCAATGGCTGCAGTTTATTACCCTCAGGCCTAATGTGGTCATGATCGATACAAAAGGAAAACCCCACATTATTCGAAATGCAGAAACACTCGACAGCCTGAACCGGCACGAGCAGATCCCCGGTCACCTGGAGGATTTCGACCAGGTGTAACGCACAAACAAAATACAATCGGACATGCCGCTTAAGGAGACACTTCGCTGGTACCTGAAAAGCATCCTGAACAGTTATTCCCAGGTTTTCTTTTCCGACAACCGGGCTTTTGCGGTCATCCTGCTGGTGATCACCTTTGTTGATTTTTATACAGGACTATTCGGTTTGGTTGCCGTGCTTGTAACAACGGCCATGGCCCATTGGATCGGGTTCGAAAAATTCCGCATAAGCCAGGGTTACTACGGATTCAACTCCCTGCTGGTTGGCCTTGGAATGGGGATCTATTTTGAACCCGGACTGCTCCTGATTCTGATGGTCGTTCTGGCCGGGGTGTTCACGCTTTTCTTGTCCGTGTCTCTGGAAGGGGTCATCGGCAAATACGAGCTTCCACACTTAAGCCTGCCGTTTGTCTTCTCATTATGGGCCATCATGCTCGCTTCGAGAGAGTTTCATGCACTTGGACTGAACGAACGGGGCATTTATACGTTTAACGACCTATATCTGCTGGGGGGTCCCTCCCTGGTCAGCTTGTATGAGTGGTGGCTACAACTTCCCATCCCGCCTTCTCTCCGGACCTATTTCCTGTCGCTGGGGGCCATTTTCTTTCAGTTTAATATACTGACGGGGATGTTGGTGGCCGCCGGACTGCTCATTTATTCGCGCATCGCTTTTACGCTCTCCCTGCTCGGTTTTTTTACGGCTTACCTGTTTTACACACTGATCGGGGCCACCCTGACCGAGGTGAGCTACAGTTATATCGGGTTCAATTACATTCTGTCGGCTATCGCCATCGGAGGGTATTTCATTATCCCAAACCGCAGTTCTTACCTGTGGGTCGTGCTGTTGATTCCCCTTGTCGCCATACTGACAATCAGCCTGAGCGGCATCATGAGTGTTTACCAGCTTCCCATATACTCCCTTCCGTTCAACATCATGGCGCTGCTGTTCCTGTATGTTCTGAAATTCAGGATGCATAACCGCACCCACCTGAACACCCTCTTTGTCCAGCAAAACGCCCCGGAGAAAAACCTCTATGCATTCGTGAATTTCATGGAACGGTTCGGGAAAGACCCGGAGGTTCCATTGGCGCTTCCCTTCTTCGGCGAATGGACCGTAACACAGGGACACGAAGGGGAATATACCCACAAGGCTGATTGGAAACACGCCTGGGATTTTGAAATAACCGACGAGGACGGAAAAACCTTTAGTGGGAACGGAGACTTGCTGAAGGATTATTATTGTTATGACAAGGCCATACTGGCACCGGACGATGGGATTATCGAAACTGTGGTTGACGGGATCGAGGACAACACTGTCAGTGAAAGGAATCTGGAACAAAACTGGGGAAACACCATCATCATCAAGCACCATGAGCAGCTGTTCACCAAACTATGCCATCTGAAACCCGGCTCCATAGAGGTAAGCCAGGGGGATAAGATCCGCAAGGGAGATACCCTGGCGCGTTGCGGCAATTCGGGACATTCTCCCTTCCCCCATCTCCACTTCCAGGTTCAGCAAACTCCCTATATCGGCTCGCGCACACTGGATTATCCCATCAGTCATTATATGCTCAGACAGGCAGGCAAAAGTTCGTTGAAAACGGTTTGCTCCCCTGAAAAAGGGGACAGAGTATCCAACATCCAGTCTCATCCTGCCCTGAAAAAGGCATTCAATTTCATCCTGGGAGAACGCATACAGCTCTCGGTTGAATCGCTTCATCCTTACGAAACCGTTTGGGACATCAAACTGGACCCCTGGCAACACAAATTCATCGAATGCCGGCAATCAGGCTGCAAGGCCTATTTCCGACACGACGGGGCCATGCTGTACTTTACCCATTTCGAAGGCCGGAGAGACTCCCTCCTGTATTACTTCTTTCTTGGGGCCTTCAGGGTGTGCATGGGGCATTACCATGATTTGGAGCTCACTGATACTTATCCGGTCAACAAAATCTTTCCCGGCAGAAAGCGAATACTGCAAGATTTTATCGCCCCGTTTTTCCGTTATATGGGAGGGGATTTTCATATACGTACCATCAGCGAAAAAGAAAGCTTCTCAGAAAGCCGTCTGCTGCTCCTGGCACAGGCCCATTCACGGGTCTTTAAAAAGAAATCACTTTTGGCCAGGCTGGAATTCCGCATCGATAATAGCGGCCTGACGGGGTTTACCATTGAGAACAAACAAGAAACCATACAAGTAACATGTTCAAAAAAATAATGTCGCTTCTTTTCCTGTTTCTTTTGATGAACGGGATCTACGCCCAGGAAAAACTCAACACATCCCTGGTGGATCAGCAAACCCTGGCCTATGCCAGGGAAGGTGACTGGGATGGCGTCACCAAACTGGGTAAGGAAGCGCTCAGGCAGGGCATCGATTTTTACTACCTCCGTTACCGCATGGGGGTTGCATGGTATATGAAAAAGAACTACCATCAGGCGGCCCACCATCTTCACAAAGCTTGGGAACAGAACCCCGGCGACCCTCTCTTGCAGGAGTACCTCTACTTTTCCCTGGTATTCTCCGGCCGGGAGATGGAAGCAAGGCATTTCGCCTCAGGCATGTCCGGGCAGGAAAGAAGCCAGCTGGGCATACCCGATGACAAGCTGATTGAAAAAATCCATGTTTTGGCTGATCTGGGGTCGTCAGACGATCAGAAAGTCATTGAAGACTTCTCGCTGGATCCCTGGGCGCCGGACGGCTCCCGGTTCATATCCCGGTCTCATCGCGTATTCCAGATCGGGCTGTTGCATCCGGTAACCCAAGGCTTGTCGGTATACCACGTCTATACCCATACGCAAAAAGATCATTTTGTTTACTCCTTGTCGGATGGAACCGGATTTATCGACCCGGATTCCAGGTCCATTCTCAATCAGTATTATCTTTCCGGAATCTGGCGACTGGCAAGGAATTTCAGGCTGGTAACCGCGCTGCATTACATCCACGTCACCCTGCCTGAACAAGAGGGGGAGCTGCCCGGTGGTCCCGGTGTTCCTGGTGGTCCGTTGGCAGCAACACCGGCCACGACATGGGGCGATTATGTCGGAAGCCTCGCCCTTTACAGGGACATGAGGTATTTAACCGTCGGGCTTTCCGCGCATTCTTCCAAATTAAACGAAGGCAGGCAACACCAGGGTGATCTGCTGCTTACCCTTTATCCCCTTGGCAACCCTTCCCTGTATATCGCTTCCACCCTTTCGTTCCAGCAGGAAACAGCAGAAAACGAATATCAGACCGAACGACTGGTCTTTTTTCAACGCATTGGTGGCCAGCTGACCTCCAGGCTCTGGGTTGAAGGCTCCCTGACCCTGGGCGACATGAACAATTTCGTACGCTACGATGGGGCCCTAGTATTCAATGCCATGGACATGATCCGGCAACAAGCCGGGGTAAAGACCACCCTGACCCTCTCTTCCCGCCTTGCTGTTTATGCAGTTTATACAGCATATAAGCACCAAAGTCAATACAGGCCGGCGTTTTTTGAAGGTCAGCCATTCGACCCTCTAAACTTTTCAAGTCAAACCATTACAGGAGGAATCATATGGGATCTCTGAAAACTTTTGCAGCCGGGGTTTGGATCATCCTGCTGCTCTTTGCGGCATTGCCGGCCCGGGGACAAGATCAGATCAACAAGGCTTTTGAAGAAAGCTACAGTTTGGAGATGTTAGGAGAGTATCGCCAGGCTGCCGGTGTGCTCAGGGAAGTGTACCAGTCTGATTCCTACGAAATAAACCTTCGCCTGGGCTGGCTTTATTACCAGGCGGGAACAATGGACGAATCCATCGAACACTACCGCCGGGCGATTGCGCTGAAACCATATGGCATCGAAGCCCGCTTCGGCCTGGCACTCCCCTTTTCAGCGATGGGCCGTTGGGATGATGTGGCGGAGCTGTACAGAAGGATACTTGAGGTAGATCCCCAGAACACCGTCGCCAATTACAGGCTGGGATTAATCCTTTACAACAGGGGGCAGTACGAAGAGGCAGAAAGATTACTGGATAAGGTGGTCAACCTCTATCCCTTCGATTACGACTCCCTCTTGCTGTTCGCCTGGATCAAATACCGGCTGGGTAAAACCAGGGAAGCACGTATTCTTTTCAACAAGGTATTGCTTCATACACCGGGAGACCCTTCTGCACTCGAGGGTTTGGACTTGATCAAATAAAGTTTTTGTGATTTTACCCAATGAAACATTTTCTACCAATCGTGAATATCAACTTGAAAATGCATTTAAAAGGGGAACAGAGGTCTTTGTTTTTTCAACGCCCAATAACCCGACCGGATTTGTATATTCAAGCACTACAATAAATCAGATATCAGCCAACAGCAATTAATCAGGTTTGGTCTATCGATTTTATGTGTGACAGCTTGTGTGATGGTAGCAGGTTCAGGGTGATTTTCCATGCTAACATCAGCATACATCCTTTTAAGCCGGATGTTCTCCGTTTCAAGCTCTTTCAGGCGTTTAACCTCTTTTACACTCATCCCGCCATATTTGGCTTTCCAGTTGTAAAACGTTGCCTGGCTAATACCATACTCCCGGCAAATATCCCCGGTGGGAATACCAGACTCTTGTTTCTTAATAATCGAAACAATCTTTGTCTCAGAAAATCTTGTCTTTTTCATCCTTTTGGTTTACCGTTTAAAATTAGAAATAATCCACTCCTTAAAGTGTAATGACCCCCTAAATCATCGGACTAGGTTATAGATCAAAAACTGTAACTTTATGATGATGAAAAGAACATTCACAAAAGAAGAAAAGCTTCAGATTATCAAGGAAGCATCTGAGCAAGGTGTAAAGCCAACTCTCGAGAAACATGGTGTTTATCCCGCTTCGTATTATTCCTGGAAGAGAAAATATGAGCAGATGGGCGAAGAGGGTTTCCATCACGGGATGACTCCAAAGCATCTAAAACGCATACGTAATTTAGAGAAAGAGAACACCAACCTTAAGCAACTCCTTGCCGAGAAGGAGCTTGAGAACAAGCTCAAGGGAGACCTGCTAAAAAAGAAATGGGCCTTGGAGAAAAAAAAGAGATTGTAGCCCGCTATATCTCACAAGGCCTAAAGCGCGATCATGCGCTACGTGTAGCCGGCATCACCAGGCATCAGTATTATCATAAGCCCTCTAAAGGCAAAAGAGGCCGCAAGCCAACGGTCCAGACCCTGAAGATAACTGCTGAAAGCAACAACGTTGAGCGCGTGGATGATGAGCTTGTCATTGAAGAAATCAAACAAATTCATCAGGATCCCGATACGGATTACGGGTACCGCAAAATGACCTTTGCCCTGATGATNCTGGGTTATATTATCAATCACAAAAAAGTGTACCGGTTAATGGGCCAGGCCCTCATGTTGAAAGAGAGGTGGAAGAAAGCCACCAGGGAATTTGTTA
>SL_3KL_010_SEDDRAFT_10004179_pt1 | contig 13050 bp, 6 predicted proteins | sample SodLakKL_010_SED_2_FD_10381 | JGI IMG/M metagenome (IMG submission 10381)
TTTTCAAAACATTTTTACTCTGTTCATCACTAACTTCGTTAAATTACCTGTAACCAATAAATAAGCTACTGCACTATGCGAACTGCAATTGATGAATACCTGAAGGATCTTGAAAAAGATCTATTCAAATTGTCGGACATGGTAACCACTGCCATAGCAAATTCAATCGAGGCGCTGAAAGAGAAAGATGTAGTTCTGGCCAAAGAAGTGCGCCGTAATGATAAGCTTATTAACGATTTGCGGCTGGATATTGAGGAAAAATGCATCAAAATTATTGCAACACAGCAGCCGGTGGCAACTGATTTGCGTGAGCTGATTGCAATTCTGAACATTATCACAGAATTGGAGCGCATTGGAGATTATGCATCAGGGACTGCCAAGATCGTTCAAAAACTTGGTGACAGTGAACTTGTAAAACCGTTGATTGATATCCCCAGAATGGCTGAGCTTTCAATTGATATGATTGAGAGAGTGATGAAAGCCTACGCCAATCGTGATGAAAAAGCAGTTCTGCTAATAAACAACCAGGATGATGACATTGATGATTTGTATCACCAGGTTTTCAGAGAACTGGTTTCGATTATGATAGAAGATCCGCGCACCATTACCCGTTCAACCTATCTTCTGTGGGTAGCTCATAACCTGGAACGCACCGGAGACCGCGTTACAAATATTTGTGAACGAATTCTTTATCTCATCACCGGCGAAATGATAGAGAAGTTGTAGGGGCATCTATCGAATTTGTGAATAACACTTTCTGAAAGGATTTGGAAGAGCATATTTGAGATAAATTCCTTATAGATACATCTGCAATTTTTTTTGGCACCTCCATCAGCTAAAAAACTAAATCATGGCAATCTCAAGGCCCGGTGGCATAGTTTATCGGTTTATTACACCCTGTGGTTTCGCTCTTATCAAAAGCTAAATATTTTCAAATCGCTGCTCCCGGCTTATGATTTTGGTCAATTCTACAGGATTATCAGGATGTATTGCCTGAATATATTCCTCTGCCTGTCGCAAGCGTCTGACAAACACCATCATTCTTCTGTAAGCCCGAGAAGTGAAATCTGAGGTTTAACAAAACTCCAAAAAAATCCCGGACAATTCATTATCCGGGATTCGATACCACTGTTGGGTAACAGTAGTCCAGCTACGGAATAATATTATTCAATAAACTACTTTAAAAAACCGTTCAAAGGATTGCCAATATTTCCACTTGGAAACGGGGAGTTCAGGAAAACCGCTATTGTAGAGGCTATATCAGAAACATAAACTTTATCGTAAATTTGCCTGTCTTCAATTCCCATACCCATAAAAATAAGCGGAGCGTGTGTATCGTACACCCAGCCGGTTCCGTGGCCTGTACCACCTACGGGTGAACCTCCGCGTATGCAATTGCCGACCAGGTTACCGAGCCAAATGAAGACCAAATTATCCCCAGCGCGTTTGATGAAAACGTAGCGCTTGCCGTGGCTGAAGCGGTGAGGAAAAGCTGTGAGTAGAAAAATAGCGGTTGGTATAAGTTCTTGTTATAGTAATTACTTGATTTTTTGGGTTTAACTGAAAAATATCCTGAATACCCTTAAAGCAAAAATATCTGAACGTAATGGAGGGGCTTGCGAAAGATGAAAATCAAATCATCCTGCCAAAAGACATTACCGATTACGATTCGCTGATGAAAGGCCTTGCACTCGACAAACCAGAACGAGTGCTTACCGATAAAACGAATTGATGTTCAGGCTAACTTCTTAGATTCTATAATCGCCCTTTTAGATATTGATATTTAGAAGAATTAAGTGTTAAAAAAAGTAAAATTTAGAATATAGTCCGTACCACCCGTTGCTCATCAGATGGAGATCCATCTTCGGCAGGAACTTATGTGAACGACTCTCTTCATTGAGGTGAAAGTCGTATGCACTTTCCACAGGACCATATAGAAAAGCTTGCTAATTAAGTCAAATAGATATGTAATGCTTTACTGTGGTGTACATCAGCATTCCTCCCCGCACCATGCCGAACCCATACCTGAAGCTTTTGCAATATCCGATCAGGTAGAAAAACCGATTGAAAACCAGATTATTCCAAGTGTATTCGATCAAAGTGTAGCTCCGGCCAGTTGCCGGAGCTAGTGGAGAAAGCTGTAAAGAAATGAGTTGAATTAATTTTCCAATCCTTTCTTTGTTGTTGCTTCTTTTATATAAAAAGTGGATTCAACTTTATATCGAGTCAATTCAGTTTCATACGTAAAACCATCTTGAAAACTGACTGAGTTATAATCGATTAGTTCTTCAAAGTCAATATCACCAGGATGAGGTCCAGATATAAGAATTTCGTGAAGTATACGTCCATCCATATGGTCCGGCGGGGTGATTCCCATCAGATGCAGCACTGTAGGGGTAAAATCCACATTACCGGTGGGAACAGAACTTTCCACCCCCTGTTTAATATCGGGGCCTGCAGCTACCAGTGGAATACGCATGTCGTAGGGGCTGTCCGTTCCGTGTGTGGCCGTTCCTGACCGGGTTGTTGTACCAGACCAGCCGAATTCATTTTCTTCATGACTCCAGGCCGGTGAAGCAATGATATCTGAACTACGCTCATGGGTCCATTGAATCAGGTCTGTTGAGAGCGTTCCGGGAACTCTGCCTTCCGTGTCTCCGGAATTAACCGGTTGTGTGTAAACTGCCCCCACATATTTATTCCGCTGCAAGGTTTCCACCATCTGCTGCATCGTTTCTTCATTTCCATTTTCGACATAGAACATATTTCTGGTGAAATCTACCTGATCTGCCAGGCCTGCTTCCTCCACAAAATCAGCTGAACTGAAATTTCCTGTGTTCTGAGTGAAACCGTGATCGCTTGTGACAAAAATATTCACCTCCCCACTGAGGCCGTGCTCTTCATGCGTTTCCAGTATGCGCCCGATCTGCTCATCGACATGACTGACTGCTTCAAGAGTTTCAGGTGCTCCCACCCCGTAACTATGTCCGGCAGCATCGGTTTCGCCATACCACATCAGCACCACATCCGCCGGTTCTTCCCCGAGCGAATCGTACAGATAAAGATCGGTAACCCAAGCGGTCCGTGCGGGGCTTCGGCTGCCTGTAGGAGTTTCGCCCACTGCATCCAAAACTTCCTCCACCACGGAATCGGGCTGTGAAAAGTTTCCGGGCATCATCCATCCTTTTCCTTTCTCTTTGTGATTCATCAACCAGGAACCGTGGCCGATCGCCAAGAGATTTTTTCCTTCCTCCTCCATCAATTCGCCCAGTGAAACGGTCGTTGCAATCGGGCTGTCGGTTACTTCGGTATATTCGGTCATATCATTTATTCTGCCGGTGTGAACCGGGGAATCCAGATCGGGATGGAACATTGAATTATGAATCAATCCATGTTTATGAGGATAAACTCCTGTGGGGATGCTTGTTCTGTTGGGACGGGTGAATGAAGGAAAAACAGAAAAAGAGTTTGTACCGACCACACCTCTTTGACCCATTGCATACAGATTTGGCATGATATCCGGAGTTACATAATCCGGCCGCAATCCATCAACAACAATCACCAGATGGCGCGCCCCGGTATGGACTTTTCCAGTTTGAGTGATTCCATCTTCCTCTTCCGAAGCAATTTGCTGCAATGACTCCTGAAGCTGTGCCACATCATCAATCAAAATCCAATCGGGTTCGAAATCCATGATGGCCTTGGCTTCCTCGAGCTCTCCAAGAGTTCCATTAATCATCAGTTTTTTACCGGTTTGGCGCACACGGTCAGCCAGTGTCGGGTCTTCATCCAGCCAGCGCAGCCAGAGGCGCAGCACATCCACACCCTCTTCGGCATAGGCTTCAATATCATCAGGCGACCCCATGAAGGCCAGTTGCCTGGCATTGGGCAGCCGTTCACGAAATTCACCAGCCTGCTCAGGCGAACGTACCCCCACAACCATATTTCCTTCAACTTCATATTGTAAAATATCACCAGCTACATTGTCGGCAAACTCCGGGCCGGATTCTTTCAGATCCAGAAGCAGTACCACATCCTCTTCAGTTGCCCACTCCAGCACCTCCCTGAAGGATGGAATCTGTTCTCCGGCATATTCTGGTCCGAACCATGAACCAGCGTCCAGAGCCTGAAGTTCTTCAAGGGTTAAATCGGTGGCCTCTCCCCCTCCGTCGGTAGTCCTGTCAAGGGTGGAATCGTGCAGGATAAACAAGTGGCCGTCAATGCTGGTATAAAGGTCGATTTCTACGATATCAGCTCCGAGTTCTTGTGCCCGTCTAAACGCTGTCATCGTATTTTCAGGACTTTCTTCCATTGCTCCTCTGTGAGCTACGATTTTTAAACTTTCAGTGGTTTCTTCGCTATTGCACCCTGCAAACAAAAGAGGCATAATGGCAAGTAGAAAAATGAACAAAATAATGAATGGAGTATATTTGGTAGTAAGATTATTTGAGATTAATTTCATATTCTAATCAACGTACGTTTAGGTTTATGATGGAGGTGGCAATTATATTTTTAACAGTATATGTGCAGTAATAAGGGAAGAAAGAATATGGCGTAGATGCATATAATATTTTATTTCCTCATAAAGTGATTCATAGGATTACCTGTATTGCCATTTGGATAGGCTGTATTGAGAAAAACAGCGAGGGTTGCAGCAATATCGGTAATGTAGACCGGCTCCGTGGTCCGGCCTGCTGGAATATCCCATCCGTACCAAAGCATTGGGGCGCGTGTATCGTAACTGTACGGAGCACGATGTGTGGTACCTGAGGTACGACTTCGCATCCATTGCGGATCGAGCCAGAAAAGCACATCACCGGAACGAACTGGATAGTACCCTCGTTGAACCAAATCCCGGAAATTATTATCAAAATCTCCGCTTGTGATTGCCTTTGATGTCATTGCCCCTTTAATACCTTCAATCCCTGGTAAAAAACGGGCTGTTTCCTGCTGAATCTCTTCCAGAGACAGCCCTTCCTGCTCAATCAGTTCACGATCCAAGTACACCTGGAACCTTCTGAATGCCTGAACAGGGTCCAACCCGTACAACCTTTCAAGGTGATCCCGAAGTTGCTGAGCGGCATCCGACTGGCTGAAATATCCCGCAGGAATATTTTTCTGTTTCGTGTAAGTTGGTGTGTGGGCCGCTCCGTGATCGGAGGTAAGGAAAACAAGTACATTCTCTTTACCAAATTCTTCATCCAGATCTTTCAAAAATTCCGCCAGCAGCAGGTCCAGCCGAAGATAGGAGTCCTGCACCTCGTGTGAGGCCGGGCCAAACCGGTGGCCGATATGATCGGGAGAGGAAAAGCTGATGGCAAGCAGATCCGGGACATTTCCGCGGCCAAGCTGCTCTCCCTCCATGGCGGCCCTCGCCATCTCTATCACCAGTTCGTCGCCGTAGGGCGTTTCAGAAACCACGCCCCGGCCGGCTTTTTCGGCAATCTCCGGCATGTTATGGGGAAGATCGGGACTGTCTTGTCCAGGGAAGGCAGCCGCTAAAGGATTACTTTCCGCACTTTCGGTATACTCTTCCATCGGCAACAACGTTTTCCACTCCCGGCTGAGATAATCTCCAACCAGATCACGGTCATCTAGTTCCCGGACCCAGTTAGGTAATTTATCATAATAATAAGTACTGGTGATAATGTCTCCCGTTTCATAATCTAACCAGTAAGCATCACCGGTGTGCCCGGCAGGCAGTATCGATCCGCGGTCTTTCAGGGACACACCCACTACCTTCGATTCCATATTGGTATGCAGGCGTAGTTCATCGCCGATGGTGGTTGTCATCAAATACCGGGGCGACATTTTACCCTCATCGGTCTGTGAACCCACGGTTTCCACGTCGGGATCGTCGGTTACATAAGTGGTTCTGTTTTTTTCACGGGAAAACCATCTGTTTTCAATGATGCCGTGTATTGACGGTGTAGTTCCGGTATAAACAGAAGCATGGCCCGGGCCGGTAAATGTAGGTGCATAATTAAAATGTGTATGATCAAAAGAAAATCCTTCATTCAGTAATCGTTTAAACCCACCGTCACTGTATTTGTCCCAATAACGATAAAGATAATCGTATCTCATTTGGTCAACCATTATCCCGATGACCAGTTTTGGGGTCTCGTAGTGTGGCTTTTCCAGTCCCGTCGATTGTTGTTGTGCTCCGACTGCTGTTATTGTAATCAAACAGAAGAATAATAGTGTGGCAGCGGTTTTTAGTAATTTCAAAATGTTCTGGTTCAGTTTAGTCTGAGATTATATTACTGCCGGAAACCGGCTCTTCCACGTCAATAAACATATTGCGATATTGATGGATATCTTCGCCTCCGTTATTGTTTTTATATCCAATTCCGGTTTGAAACCCATCGATCATGCAGTTGCTTATTTTTACATAGCGACTTACAGTATCTTCAGCCTCTCGACGGTCCCTTATTTTAATGCCAGTTCCACCGTACCCGTCTGCTTTCAAAGTGTTTATCTCAACCTTTTCACATGCATCCAGTTCGATCGCTTCCAGGCAGGGTATATCCGCGGGTGGAATCAGGGTGATATCAGATAGGGTGAGTTTTTCAGTGCCATAAATAGATATACCACGATATCCATCTAGTTCTTCAGAGGGTTTTTCGGGTTGATGAATTAGTCCCCGAATAGAAACATTGTACTGTTTATTGGTACTCGGTTCAAACCAGACTGCACGACCAGCATTGTATGACGTGATATTGTTCATCTGAATGTTGCTGTAACTCAATTCATCATCCATGTAGATTCCGTTTTCAGCACCACCGAGAATTAAATCACTGAAAAGAAACCCTTCAGTTACTTCCCCATGAAAGTGAATGCTAGTGTCATGCCTGGGGCGACCTCCCTGACTGCCTGCCGTAGCTGTGATGATAGAATTGCACAATATCAAATTTTTAGTCTGTGTTCCATCCAACTTGGGTGAAACCGCCTGTTTTCCATCCCAGATCGTTTGGGCATTTCCCAGAGAATCGATCTGAAAAACACTGGTTCCACAGTGATCTGTTAAAAATAAATTCTCACAAATAATATTTTTCCCGCCTGTGTCGATAAAATGGTGATAAGCATTAATACCATGAATATGAGATATATGCACATTCTTAGAATGACTTACCACAATTCCATTGGTTTTCGGACTGTCTATGGCCAGGTGACTGATACTCCAGTCGGATGCTCCATCATAACCACTGGCCTGCTGACCTTTATTACTAATAAGTGCCGCACCACGATGATTTCCAGGTCGTTCGCCCACCAATACAGATCCTTTTCCTGTTCCGATGAGATGAACATTAGTTCCGATCAAAGGTGTTTTTTCCAGAAGAAATGTTCCTGAAGGAACAAAAACGTATCCTCCGCCATTGGCTTCAGCTTCATCTATTGCTTTTTGGAAAGCAAATCCAGAAGGAGTTAGACCATCACCTACAGCTCCAAAATCAGTTACATTGATAATATTGTTTGAAACAATAGCACTGTTTTTATTTGCTTGGGCGGTAACGGAAATTCCAAATAATCCACTTGTTACAAGTGAAATAAAATCTTTTCTGCTCGTCATGTTGTTTTGATAAATTGATCTCGGTCACTAATCAAAGTGACCGAGTAACATCTAGATAATTTTAATAACCAGGATTTTGTGGGAATTCATTTGTGGTTCTATCAATTTGTTCTTGTGGGATTGGGCGCAACATGTGATAAGCTTGTACGTTTGGTGCAGCTTGTGGATTATGCTCCCTAATTCTCCGAAGAAACACATCTTCTCCCAAACGTTTTAAGTCGAACCAGCGCAAATGTTCACCAACAAGTTCTCTCGCTCGTTCATCAAGTATAACATCGATGTCTAACTCATTCGGACTAACAAGTTCAATTGTTTGTCCCGGAGTTTGAGCACGCTGGCGAAGTGCATTGAAATATTCTGCTGCTTCATTTCTTTGGTTTAAGTTCATAAGTGATTCAGCAGCAATTAAATAGGTTTCGGCAAGTCTGAAAATATTTACAGTACGTCCAAACCATTCAGGGTTTCCACCTCCAACATCGTTTCTCACAGGTAAACCTTTGTGGGGAATATTGGAACCAGATGGATCACACAATCTGAATTTATAAGCCAGACTTACCCAAAGTCTATCGGTATAATCTTCAATTCTGAATATACGAATAGCTCCACCGCGTTCTTCTTCTATTGCATCAACCTCCTCTCTTGACAATTCTTGCCAATCTGGCGTTGTTGTGAAGTAAAGTGCAGTATCACCTAATGCAGCGCCTTCAGGAAGGCCCCCCTCGTCATTAAAGTACCAGACGTCTTTGAATAATTTCCATCTTTCATCATTCCACTGATTTACACCGTGTTCGGGAGTATTTCCGAAGACTTCAGTGATAAAGAATTCAGTCGGTCGATGTCTTGATACCTGAGTACCAATTGCAAAATCTGCAGTCACACCAGCTTCACCCCTAGTTCTTGAAGCATATTCCCTTGATTTGTGGACAGTACTTCCAAACCTTATATCTTGGTTCTTTGTCATTGCAAAAATGGTTTCATTCGATGCATTTCCACCCCTGTACCTACAAGGATCCCACAAATCCAATACACTTTCTTCCAACGAGTGATTGCCGGACTGTATCAAGTCAGTTGAGAGGTTTGCAGCTTCTTGCCAGTTACCCAATATCAAATGAACTCTTGAAAGTAAATGTTGAGCTGCACTTGAAGTTGCGCGTCCAAGCTGATTTTGGACAGGTGGAAGATTAGTTATTGCAAACTCAAGATCACTTATGATGTGTGGCCAAACCTCATCTTCACTTACATAGTTAACTTCAGTTTCAACACCCTGGGTTTCTTCAAGGGATAAATGGATATTGCCCCAGGTTTGTACTAAAATATGATAGTAGTGAGCTCTTAAAAAGTGAGCTTCTGCCACTAATCTATTTTTTAGATCCTCTTCTATATCTTGCACATCATCAGCACGAGCAATAACAGAGTTTGTAAGGTTAACCCCCCGGTAAAATTGTTGCCATATTCTAAATGGTCCACGGGCTGTCATTGATTGCACTGTCGGATTTATACCGGAATATGTAGCCCAATATGGTCTTGCACCTGTTCCGTATTTAAATATATCCGTTCCTTTTGATGTCATTATGTAGCCAGCTCTTCTAACACCATAATATTGTCGGAGAGGTTCGTACATAGCTACTGCCAGATCTTCAAAACCAGCGTCTGTTGAGTAAAATTCATCTGCTGTTACTCCAGATCTCATGTTTTCACTTAAATCACATGCTTTTAAAAGAATAAAAGCTAAGAGTGTAAATAAGACAATTAAAGCGGTTTTTATATAATTATACATGTCAAATAATTAATTTAAATGGATTTAGTTTATTTATAGAGTAAGCTGAATGCCACCATAAAAAGTGGTGTAATTTGGGTGGTCATAGCTTCTGGCACCCTCAGGGTCATAGCCAGGAAAGCTGGTAATTGTAAATGGGTTTTCAATCATGGTATAAACTCTTGCCTCTTTGATACCAAATTTAGAGAGTAATGAAGCAGGCAAAGAGTAACCCATTTGTATATTTTTAACTCTTAAAAAAGAACTATCATGATAAGCTTGGATATTGGTTCTTGATTGAGAATCAAAACGTGGTCTCTCAAATTCGTTAGAAGGATTATCGGGCATCCAGTAATCTACATTTAGCTGATTAAATTGTGCCACAACAAACTGAAGTGATAGAGGATCATTAAAACTATTTGAGTACATATTTGTATGGTGCATTGAGCCAAGGGAGGCGTATACAAAAAACGAAAAATCAAAGTTTTTGTACGCAAACCGGTTTGTAAGTCCACCAATCCAGTTTGGGAACGGATCTCCCCTTACAACCCGGTCGTCTCCATCTATTACTCCATCACCATTTTGATCTACAAATCGTACGTCTCCGGGCAGAGCACCAAATTGAGCTGCTTCTTCAGCTTCATCCATTTGCCAAATTCCATCCCATTCCCAGTAATATATAACACTGATTGGTTTACCTATAAACCATCCACTTCCAGGATCGTCTTCAAAACCACCATATAAACTGACGATTTCGTTTCGATTATAGGCAAAATTAAAGTCAGTTTGCCACATAAAATTGTTAGTATGGATATTTACAGTGCTTAATGAAAAATCCAAACCTCGATTTTGGGTTTCTCCGATATTTTCAAGAGTACTCGTATAGCCAGAAGTGAATGGTAATTGCCTTTGCATTAAAAGGTCATAGGTATCTGTTTGATAGACTTCAATTGTACCCCTGAATCTATCTCCCAATATTCCCCAATCTAAACCTAGATTATAAGTTCGACTTCTCTCCCATTTTAGATCTGGATTCGGTATATCACCATGTTCAAAGTAGGTTATAGCATCATCGTCAAAAGCATACCCATTGGTTACTAAACTTAACTGTCCTAATGTTTGATATGGTGATATAGCTGTATTTCCCACCTCACCAATACTTAACCTCATTCTAAGATCGCTAAAAAAGTCCTGGCCTTGCATAAAGGACTCATTGTTAATATTCCATGCTATTGCTCCAGATGGGAAAAAACCATATTCATTTCCTTCTGCTAACCGAGATGATCCATCCATCCGACCGGTTAGAGTTATTACATATCGATTATCATATACATAATTAGCTCTTAGCATATAAGACGCTAGTTTCCATTCGCTTAAACTTGATGAAACTTGTTCCACTCTGTCTGCACTTCCAATATTATGGAATAGTTGAAATTCGTATGGTAGGCCCGAAGCATCAATTCTTGCAGATCTGGCATCAAAAGTTTGATAACTATTCATTGCTGTAATATCTAATCGATGGACCCCATAAAATGTATCTGTAAAGTTGAGTCTGTTTTCAAAAAGCAAATTTGTACTTCTGCGTTCTAAAGTAGTTGCTTCAGAAAACGGTTCATCTCTTGTATAACGTCCATCATTACGAAACCGAAAATCGGGGGAAAACATTACCCTATACTCTAACCTGTCGGGTATAATTTCAAATTCGCCAAAAGCAGATGCTATAACCCTGGTTCTTTCACGTTGATCAAGATTATTTTCGCGCTGTATGTCGAATAAGGGATTACGATCTCCCAGATCGTCATACATTCTTACATTCCCGCTTTCATTAAAAGGATCGGTCATTGGTGAGTTTCTTAAAACACTACCAAAACTAACCGAGGTATGACGAAGGCTATTACTAATATGAGTATTAAGTCCCACCCTTGCTCTTGATGATAAGTTCTGATCGATGTTAACTCTACCAGAAATTCTTCTATAATCATTGTTTTGTACAGGTGAAAGATGTTCATCAACACTCCCGGAAATGCTATATCTTGTTGATTCAGAACCACCACGTATGCTTAATTGGTGTGATTGTTGAGATCCCCTGCCAAATAAAAGATCTTGATAATCGGTTGTTTGTCCTTGCTGAATTGCACGAAGCGCCCAAGCATCAAAAATTTCTTCATCTGGGGGAGGTGTTGCCTCACTCATTGGAATTCCTCTCTCAATTACATCTCTTGCGATGTAAGCATCTCTTGCAAATTGTGCATAAGTTTCTGTATCCATCATGTCCATTCTGTTATCAACCCATTGAGGACCAGCTTGTCCTTGATATTGAATTTGAAAGCCATCAAAACCACGTTGGGTAGTAATCAGAATTACACCGTTTGCTCCTCTGGAGCCATATATTGCGGTTGCAGAAGCATCTTTTAGAATTTCAATAGATTCTATATCAGATGGTGACAATTCCATTAATCCGCCTTCCACTGGAACCCCATCCATTACTACAAGTGGTGCATTACTTGCACTCAAAGACCTAGAACCCCTGATTCTTATAGAAGATGTTTCACCCGGCCTAAAACCACCTGAAGAAACGTTAGCACCAGGAACTCTTCCTTGAAGAATATTATCTACTGAATAGCTACCAATTTCAGTAATTTCTCTTCTACTAACTGAAGATAAAGAACCGGAAATGTCGCTTCTTTGCATAGCTCCATACCCAACAACCACCAGCTCATCACCTGCAATAATTTCAGATTGAAGCTCTATTGTGAGATCCGTGTTACCATCAATAGAAACTTCAGTTCTGTTATATCCGATGTAAGTTAATATTAATGTTTCATCGAGGGATGGAACGGTAATTTCAAAGTTTCCATCAGCATCTGTACTTGTTCCTGTTGACGTTCCCTGGATGATGATATTTACACCGGGAAGTGGCTCACCGGTTTGGGAGTCGGTAACACGTCCGGTTATGGTTTCACTTCGTTCATCACTATTTGATGGAATATTCTGAATTACCGAGGTGCTGAGGTATGCCATTCGGTTTAATTCATTCGGTGTATTTGATTCCCTGCTTTGTGTTTGCTGGGCTGTTGCGTTTTCTGCTGCCAATACTGTTACCAGAATCAGCAGACATGCGATTAGTTTGTCAATGTTCATTCTCATACACATTATATTTTCTGTCTGAGGTAATTAAATTTTGGTTTAGCGTGTTAAACACGATCACAAGAAACCCACACTGTGTTAAGTTTCATTAATGTGAATGTTATCAAATCGTGATGCGTATGTTATCAGATGACTTGATTTTCAAAAACGGGTGATGAGGGAAGAAATGTATTTTATTACAAGGCAGCCGGTTAGGATAATTTATTCTGCCACCAGTGTGAAATACTTTGAATGATCAGCTTTTGTTCACTCCAAAAGAATAAATCTGAAGAGTAATCAGATTTATCTTTATAAATATTCTAATCAGCTTTCTGGTCGCACTGAATAAAAAATATTGGTACCGCTCTCAGTTCGAAGTTGATGAAAAAAACAGTATTTTTGTCAAAACACGAAGTGCAGAGTTTTTAAGATTTGGTAACAAAGAATAAATATGCCGATATTAAAAACAATTAGCCGATATTCGACCTGCCTTTATATGATTGTCGATAGATGACATACACATTTTTTGATTTTTTACAACTGATAGGGTCTTTGGGGATATTCATTTTTGGAATGAAAATCTTCAGTGATGGATTGC
>SL_3KL_010_SEDDRAFT_10004180_pt1 | contig 13050 bp, 9 predicted proteins | sample SodLakKL_010_SED_2_FD_10381 | JGI IMG/M metagenome (IMG submission 10381)
GCTTTATTTTTTCCGAAATCCATGGCGTACCATCTGAATATCTTCGAGCACGTCAATACTTTCGAATTCGGGTTGAACACAAATTGATTACTGTTCATAAAACGCCGGGCGGCCTCATCAAGTTCATCATGCAGATTTTCGTGTGAATATGCCGCGATCTGAGGACATGAACGCGAACCTGCGTGCAGTGTAAAATGAATGCGCGGATCGAGCGAGCCCGATGAAAAACGTATACGCGGGTCGGGGGCACGAAACGGAGGAGGAAAAAACCGCCAGCGTCTTCGATTTCCCCGGAGTATGCCATGCATAATATCGAATAAACTGAATCGGTAGCCTCCGATATTATATTCAGAGGAGGAAAAAAAGTGAGGGCGTTCCCAGACAGTTAGTTTTATCTGGAAATGTATAATGGCATGGACGGTTAGAAGATTGTACAGATTTAACCAGAATGCCGTTTTTTCATCATCTGATTCTATGTGTGCCGGACTAAATAATTGCAGAAGCCGGACGCATTCAATGAGTGCGGTATACTCCCGGCTGAGCCGGATTTTATCATAATCCGGGATACCCTGTTCATTGTAATGTATCTCTATAATATCAGCAAGTATATTTCTTACATCCCTGATGGTCTTTGGAGATTCATTCACCTGCAGGGCGCCATCATTCAAAATCATAAATCACATATAATATAGTGCATGTCAACGTTATGAAGATATGAAAATTTTCCATTATTAATATCGTAAAGTTTCTGTAAATCTGCAAAACTTCATATTTTCATTTTTTTTTCTTATCTTTGAATATGGTACCTGCCAATATCAACCAACCGAAAGAGATGACCATATGGACATAAAAAATAAAACTGTTCTGGTTCTCGGCGGATGGGGCCTCGTCGGTTCATCCGTCATTCGAAAGATAATGATTAGAAAACCGAAACAAATTATTGTTACATCATTACACAAGCATGAAGCCCGGGAGGCTGTCGCGGACCTCCGGAAGGAATTTCCAAACGCCGGAAAAACGTTCTTTGTCCCCTGGTGGGGGAATATTTTCGTCCGAAACGAGTATAAAGACCTCCCGCGTGAAGAGATTCTCAAAGATTCAAATAAACGCCTCGGTATGATCAGCGACACCATAGACGACCTGAAGGATGATCTCTATCACCGGACAACAATTTACCATCTTTTCAAAAAATTCAAACCGGAGATAGTGATAGACTGCATCAATTCCGCTACGGCTATTGCTTACCAGGATATTTTTCAGAGTTCGCGTAATGTCGTACAGAATATTTCAAAAGCACGCGAGTCCGGAGATCCCGAATCCCTGATCGAAGCATCCGAGCGGCTGCTGTGCACTCTGTATATGCCGCAGTTGATCCGTCATATTCAGATATTATATCGGGCGTTCAAGGAATTCAACACCAAAATCTACATGAAGATAGGTACGAGCGGTTCCGGCGGTATGGGATTCAATATTCCGTACACGCATAGTGAAGAACGTCCCTCCCAGGTACTTCTCGGTAAAACGGCGGTGGCCGGTGCTCACACGTTACTGCTGTTCATTCTGGGAAGAACACCCGAAAGCGCTATCATTAAAGAGATAAAACCGACTGCCGCTATTGCGTGGAAAAAAATCGACTACGGCGAGATAAGCAAGCGCGGAAAACCCATTAAGCTCGTTGACTGTCCCCCGGAAAAAGGCGTGGCATTAAAAGGCAACCTTGTATTAAAAGGAGATTCCTACGGTGAAAATTTGCCGGGGACGTTGAAAAATGTTTACATCGACACCGGTGAGAATGGTACATTTTCTCTCGGTGAATTCGAGGCAATTTCCACTCCCGGTCAAATGGAATTTGTAACGCCGGAAGAAATTGCCGATGCAGTCATTTATGAAATCCGCGGCGGTAATACCGGCTATGATGTAATTAACTCGCTCGATAATTCGGTCCTGCCGCCGACCTATCGGGCCGGCTATATGTTCGAACAGGCGATGGTGCGGCTGAACGAGCTCGAGAAAAAACACAATACACAAAGCGTTGCGTTCGAGATCCTCGGACCCCCGCGGTTGTCGAAACTTCTTTACGAAGCCCATCTGTTACGTTTAGTCTCAGGAGGCATGCGATCTGTCGTTAAAACATCCGCTAAAAAATTAAGCTCTGAGATAACGAAACTGATCAAAGATGATAAAGACCTGCGTACCGCGATAATATCAATAGGGCTACCCGTTCTCCTGCCCGACGGAAAAACAATCCTTCGCGGAAATGAAATCAAGATACCACCCTTCCGGGGTGAGAATGAGCTACCGATCAATAAGGAAAATATCGAGGCATGGGTAAAAGACGGGTGGGTAGATCTGCGAGTTTCAAATTTCGAAATGTGGCAGAAACGGTTCAAAATCATTATGGATTACGTGAAAGAGATACCCGAAAACGATACCAGTTCGCGATATCTGCGTAACTCCCAGTACTGGGACAACTTCGACAAGATAAATCCCGGCAAGATCGTAGGATGGATCTTTACCGAAGAGGAGAAAGGGTTGAGGATGAAGGGGTGATTCGGGGCTTGGGGCTTGGAGCATGGAGCTAGGGGTTGCATGGTGATGAAATGATTGGATGATTGATAATAAGGGACAGTTAATGACTGTCCCTTATCTCTACGTGTCTTATGGCTAAAAACAAACCCACTATCGTTTTGCCGTCGACGATTTCCTGCGATTCGATCATCTCGAGCGTTTTTTTGACCGGTATCGTTTCAATTGAAATCGATGCTTCTCCCTCCTCGAGCTTCTGTCCGCTCTCAAGTTTTTTCAATCCTGTCGCGAGATATATATGGAGTTTTTCGGTGCAGAATCCGGGTGTTGTATAAAAAGCGGTAAGCTTTTCCAATCGTTCCGCTCTGTAGCCGGTCTCTTCTTCGAGCTCGCGGCGTGCGCAATCTTCGGGATCTTCGTCCGGATCCAATTTCCCCGCCGGTAGTTCATATATTATTTCATCGATCGGATATCTGTACTGTTTCATCATCAGCACATCACCGTTATCGAATACAGGTACAACGACTGCTCCGCCGGGATGCTTTGCCACTTCCCGTACCGATCCGTTACCGGAGGGATATTCGATGTAATCGACAATGAGATCGAAGACGACGCCTTTATAGAGAATATCACGCCTTTTTCGTGTGTAATTCATTCGTTTGCTCCTCACCTGCTTCCCGGTTTCACGGGAGTCGATCCGCTTTCACAAAGCGGACACTCGTCGGGAGTAAACTTAACGGCTTCCGTCGTATAACAGGCTATCTGATCGGAAGGGTTGGCAACAGGGAAACGAACGCTGCCCCCGCTCCGGTCGACTATGAAACCCACACCCATTAACATGCCGCCATTTTTTTTCACGACATCGATAACCTCGAACACGGAACCACCCGTCGTCACGACATCTTCACACACTAGTACCCGCTCGCCGGGTTTTATCTCGAAACCGCGCCTGAGCTGCATCGCACCCTCTTTTCGCTCGGTAAATATTGACCGTACCCCGAGCTGCCGGGCTACTTCCTGTCCGACAACAATCCCGCCGATCGCGGGTGCGATAACCACATCGATAGCTTTATCCCTGAAATGATCCGCTATTATGTCGCAGAGTTTTTTTGCATATTCCGGATATTGCAGCACTTTTGCGCACTGAAAATACTGATTACTATGGTTCCCGGATGTCAACAAAAAATGTCCCTCCAGCAACGCTCCCGACTGACTGAACATCGTTAAGACATCCGCTTTTTTAACATCCGTGCCTTCTGATCTCTGTTTTTCGATTTCTGATTTCATATTTTTTCGATTGTTTATAAATAAATGGTATTACTCAATATCATCGATCGCGTCCTGCATTTCACTTGCAGCATGTAAATCGCCTGACTTTCGTGCAATCCCGATACCGCGCCGTAAAATATCGAGGGCATCCTCTTTTCGATCGGCATCGGCATAGACGGTTCCAAGCTGTTGATAGGCGGCCACATACCCGGGATCCCGGTGTATGACATCTTCAAGGTACATAATACCCTGCTCGATATCTCCCAGCGAAATATATTCGAGCGCTATCGCGTACCTTGTGAACGAATCGTTTGTATCCTTTTCCAGAAATTGCAATAAAGATTCCAATCGCGGTGATGACATAGTCTGTTCCGGTTTTTAGATTGAGGGTTTACGATCCTCTTATAATTCGTTGATCTGTCGTGCTAATGAAAAATCTTTTTCTGTCAGTCCGCCTTCGCTATGCGTAGAAAGGACAAGTGTCACCTTGTTCCACCGGATGTCTATATCCGGATGATGGTCGGCTTTCTCTGCAAGCAGTGCAACCGAACTGACAAACCCCATCGAGCGAACGAAATCTTTAAGCTCGAATTCTTTCACGAGTTCCTTGTCGTTTCGTTTCCATCCGTCGAGGGTTTTTAATCCTTCGGTAATCTGTTCATTATTTAGTAACGCCATCGCAACCTCCGTTATGAATGATTCTGTATGTATATGCATATTATTTATAACAATCTATACGGTAGAAAAAATTCAACATAAGCCTGCCATCCTCAGATCGGTATTTTCAGACAGTCCTGCACACCCACCAGTTTTTATACGGGTCGGGCTCATTGAATTTAAACAAATAGAGTGGTTCCTGCCTGAGCACTTCAAATCCTGCCCGTGTGCACACGTGCTTCATTTCGTCATCCGTATAATAACGTTCCTGCACGTTCACCGTTTTCTTTTCATACAGGGATGTCGTTTCACGGGTAAAAATTGTAACATTCGATACCGCGCGTCCGGTAGATTCATTAAATGTATTTTGCATGATCAATGTGTAATCATCCTCATGCCCGACGGACATAGTATTCCATAATTCTCTGTAACAACTTAACGTATTTGTATCGAAGAGCAACAAAGACCCGGGATACAGGTGATTTCTGACTCTCTTTAACGCATTGAGTAATGTTCGTTTTGAAGTTATATGATTAAGACTGTCGTAGAATGAACCGGCCATATGATAGGTTGCATGCAATGAAAGATCCTGTAAACGCTGTTGAAATAATTGTACTTGCTTTTTCTGCCTCTTTGCTTTTTGTTCCGCCCATTCGAGCATTTTCTTTGAACTGTCTACTCCGGTTACTTCCCATCCCAGTTCTGCCATAAACAGGGCTGTGTCGCCAGTACCACAGGCAAGGTCGAGAAAGGTATTTGGTTGTATCCGATAGCGACGAATTTCCTTCCTGATGAGTTTACACACGATGTCTCGGTATGGCTTGTCGAAACTTGCCTGCCAGTGGTCATAAATTGGAGCAATTTCATCGTATGGTTCGTACTGGTTTTTAGACATAAGACGCCCTTAAAAAGTGTTATCGATGTCCTGAGACACGGCAATTATCTGTCGGGTAGCTGCTGTTCACAGTTACTATCTTTATTATGGAAGAGGATATCCGATACTAAAATAGGTTTGCAGAGGCCCCGAGGGGACAGTCTGATCGATGATATCGCCGCGGCTTTGATACGCTCTTCCGACCGCTATTTCGATCGGACCGAGGAGTCCCGAGTCAAAACCCAGCCCGATACCTATGCCGTGAATGAAATCTTTTAGACGAATATCCTCGGGTTTTGTCCACACTGATCCCACGTCATATCTTGCCGACAGATACGCATCCGTAAAGATCTTAAAGGGAAGCAGGAATCGATATTCGAAACTTAGAACAAGTATCTGTCTGCCGCGATTATCATATTCCCGTAATCCATAGAATAGATCTTTGCCGCCGAATAAAAATTTTTCACTCAATGGAAGAGTTTCATCGCCAAATCCGAATATTATTCGCGGACGAAGAGTGTGTCGTCTGAAAAAAGTATTATAACTTTCATAATTTATGTAAAATTTCGAATACGAAACCTCGCTTCCAAACAAGGAGAGTGCAGATTCATAGTACGCTTCAAAGCTCACACCTTCACCCGGATACGGATATTTATCAAATGTATCAAACATCGTTGATATCCGTTGTGCGACCAAAGTATATGTATCGGGATTGAACGTGCCGGTTTCCCGTTCCTCTATCTTATGGTTTTCAAGCCGGATTATATACGACAGATTACCAACTCTTTCAAATTGTGTCCCTATCGAAATATTGGCACCCCATTTTCTCTGTCGGTACTCACCGTCTTTTATACGTATCCAATCACGTTTCGATGATTCGGGATCATCCCGATATACGGGGATGTCGTCAAATCTATAAAATCCCGTAACGCCCGATGTTACGTACGTGTTAAAGAGACGATGTACAATATAATCTACCTGATAAATTCTGTTTTGCAGACCTCCCCCGATACTGAAACCGGCCTGTATACCATGTCCGAAAAGATTCTCGTTCCGCAATTCAACCATTGGCTGAAAATGGTTCGTCTCATCAATTCTCATCGACAGACGCATCAGATCGGGATACCGTTCATCGACATTGACAATTAATTCCGGTTCGGAATCTGTCTGTCTGACGCCGATGAGTACCTGATTAAATAATCCCGTACCGTTAATATTCCGCACACCCCGCATCGCATCATCGACTTTAAATACATCTCCCGGTCGTATCGGAAATTCCCGCCTGATCACATAACCACGGGTTTGTCGATTTCCTTTTATCACCATTGCACCGAGTGTACCCTCATTTATATCCACTGTTAATACGCCCGTCGAATCGTCAAAATCTGTTCCCTGAATCTTCGCAAGTGAATAGCCCTCGGTCCGGTACTTCAGCAATACACGTTCCAGGGCCAATCGCATTTTATTATGATTCAACGGCAAATCGATTAATTCCGACAAAATTTCAGACAACGTATCGGAGCCGATATGGTGATTACCGATAAAATGAACCCGGCGGAGAACCGGATTTTTTTCCTTATGTAGCGTGATGTACGTAATGTGATCATCCCGGTTGACAGAGGCATAGACGTCACGGTACCAGCCCGATGCATAGATAGTATTTAGTTTCCGGATGAGTTCCGGGCGAGACAGATTATTACCTGTTGGAATAGTATGCAATGAATCATTGTTCGCAGCGCCACCTGCATTCTTGATCAATGGATTTTGATAAACCACCGAATCCGCTTCCATTAAAGAGGCGTAATAATTATCGATCCTCCGGCGGATCTCGTTAATAGCTTCCCGGGCAGAGCGTCTTCCTTCTTCTATAAACACCGACATTTTATCAAAATCAGAACCGGCGTATTCATCAATCGGCGGAGTGATAATCACATCGGCGAGCCGCAACTGATCGCGATTCCATCGTTGCTGCATGATGGTTATTATCTGATCTGCATATTCCCATGGAGCGCCTAACTGCTCCTCGCTCCGCATTCCACTTGTTGTATTCACCGCGATAACAATATCGCATTCGTTAATCCGGGCAATATCGACGGGTATATTCGATACTAATCCTCCGTCTACCAACTGCATATCACCCATTTTCACCGGTGCAAAAACCAGCGGGATCGAAATACTGGCACGAAGTGCCTGTACAAGATCGCCGCTGTCGAAAACGACCCGATCACCGGATATGATATCTGTTGCCACACTTCGAAAAGGCACACGGAGATTATCGTATGACGTATCGGCGTGATACACACCCTGCAATACAAGTTGATTGATAAAACTTGACAACCGTTGTGCCGGTGTAACCCCGGCAGGTAATACGGGAACAATACCATCAAAACGGAGAGTGAATAACCCTCTCCTGGGAGATAGTTTTTGTCCGATAAACATATCACGGCGATCGGTTCGATCGGTAAGTGATAAGATGTGCTGCCAATCTGTTGTATCGACAAGCGCATGCAGAGCTTCGGTTGAATATCCTATAGCGTATAATCCGCCGATCAAACTCCCCATACTTGCACCCACAATAAAATCTATGGGAATGTCGTTCTCTTCAAAAACTTCCAGGACGCCGAGATGTGCAACACCCCGTGCCCCGCCCCCGCTGAGGACAAGACCGATCTTCGGCCGCTGTATATCATAATAAGAAAGGACATCAAAGGTTTTTTTCTGCAGTTCACCGTAAGCAGGTCGCACAATTTCGTTATAATGTTGCACACTTTTCTCTCCGGCTTCCCCCCTATTCATTGCAATCAGAAGAATAACCGGAAGAAGTACGACTGTTATAAACCGAAACAGCATATTAATAATAACCCCGAAAACAATTGATTTTTTCAATTTCTCTGTCTATTATTAAATATAACAAATTTTTAACTTCGAATTAAAGATATTCTTTCCCGGTGAATATGAAAGGCAGGGCAGCATCCGGTAAATGGTTTTTTTAAATCCTCTATTTCTTGCTGGACTTGTGGCGGCAGCGATTCCCATTATCCTACATCTACTCAATCTACGCAAAGTACGGACCATAGAATTCAGCACTCTTTCTTTTCTCAAGGAGTTGCAGAAAACACGGATCCGGCGTATCAAAATGCGGCAATTGCTGCTTCTGATCCTCCGGACTTTGCTAATAATATCTATAGTTTTGGCATTTTCACGCCCTGCTTTGAAAACAGGCGGCGGAATTATCGGCGGAGATGCACACACAATCGCCGCGATAATGCTCGATAATTCAGCCAGCATGGATACGTACAATGAACACGGGAATGTATTCCGGCAAGCCGCGGACTATGCCATCGCCACTGTCGATTTGCTGAAGGACGGTGATAACGTATCCCTGCTGCGCCAGTCGGAACTTCCTGATGCCACAACAATCCGTCCTACGGCCGATCGCGTTCGCATACGTCAGGTAATACGGGAAACCGAACCAAACCCGGTCCACCGTGATTTTCATCAGGGTATCTTAAAAGCACATGAAATATTAAAGGAATCACCGAATGTAAATAAAGAGTTATACCTCATCAGTGATATGCAGGCATCCCACTGGTCGGAAGAGCATGACAAAATGGTGCCTATGTTCGACGACACATACCGTGCCTTCATCATACCGGTCGGTGCTACGCAGTTCGATAATGCTGCAATACATGACCTTTCTTTCCGTTCCTCATTGTTCGAAGTCGGTAAACCGATCACAATGGATGTTGAGATCAGGAATTACGGCTCCTCGGATCTGAACAACCATCTCGTGTCTGTCTACCTGCAGAACGTGCGGGTCGCTCAACAGGCCATTGATCTTGCTGCCGGAGGTTCATCCGTTATTGATTTCACGATCACACCCGATCAATCCGGTATTCTCGAAGGATATATAGAGCTTGAAGACGACGCACTAGAGATCGACAATACATACTATTTTACTCTCACGATACCCGACCAGCTTCTTGTTCTGCTCGTTGCCCCGACCCGGGATGATATCCGATTTCTCGAAACCGCACTGACTGCCCGGGGAAACGGTTCTGATGCATCGGCGATACGTACGGCATACGTTACCCCGGAAGGATTTACGGCCGAGGATCTGACCCGGTATCAGGGTATAATGACTGTCAATGTTCCTTCTTTCAGCACCGCACAGGTTGACCGGATTTCCCGGTATGTGGAGCAAGGTGGCGGTTTCATATTATTTCCCGGAGATGCCATTGATATCGAAAATTACAATAGAGGACTGCTGGATAAACTCCGGCTTCCGGAGATCCAAAATATCTCCGTTCGCTCTGAAATAGAATCCGGAAGATTATTATTCGACGATATTGATTACGACCATCCGATTTTTCAGGATATCTTCGAAGAGCGGCTCCGGGTACAGACGATTACACAGGATCGGATTGAATCCCCACGGATATTCAGATCAATCGATATTTCACAACCGCGCGATACCGATATCTCCGTCATTACACTGAGTAACGGACACCCCTTTCTCGTAAGCGGGCAACGGGGAAACGGTACGGTATTATTTTATAGTGTGCATCCGGGAATGCGATGGTCGGATTTTCCGGTGCGCGGGATCTATGTACCTCTCCTGCATCGGTCGCTTCTATACGCATCGATAACCTATCATGGAAACGACCGATATATTGCCGGTGAAGAGATACATATATCGATTCCCGCATTCGAAGCAGCTATTCAAGCAACATATGTTCTCATCCACCCCGATGGTACCGAAGAAAGGATACAGCCGCAACATCTCGCCGCAGCGGGAATTTTGCGTTTTTCTTTCACCGATATTCGTCAAACCGGTTTTTACAGGATCCAACGAAACGGTAGAACGGACAGAAGTTTTTCCGTCAATATTCATTCCGGAGAATCGACAGGTGAACGGATCGGCGTGGATGATCTTAAAGACCGGTTGGAACAGTTAGGCCTGATAAACGTCTTTATTATAGACCGTGAGGCCGGTTTTTCAGCGATAGTTGAAGAATCACGCTACGGTCGGGAACTTTGGAAAATATTTGCATTCCTTGCATTTTTACTGGCCTTTGCGGAAACAATCATTGCCAGAGATTCGAAACAACAAATGACAGACGATCACGGAAAACTTTCTTGAAATCAACTTTGTTATCATATATATAGATATACTTCATCGATCACGATTAAACGAGGGTGTGTGCACGAAATAGAAATTCCAAAAACTGAAAAAGCTCTCCTTATCGGTGTATCTTCGTCGGTAACATCAAAAACCACCACAGAGGAACATCTTGAGGAGCTGGCACGTCTGGCTGACACCGCAGGTGCAATCGTAATAGATACCATTATTCAACACAAAGGTTCATTTAACCCCGCATTTTTTATCGGGAAAGGTAAAGCGGAAGAGATCGGGCGACGCGTTAAAGAAGAAAAAATCGATCTGGTAGTGTTCGACGACGATCTCACACCGTCTCAATCAAGAAATCTCGAAAAATCAATATCCTGTAAAGTGCTTGACCGGAGCGGAATCATTCTTCATATTTTTGCTCTTCGGGCACGTTCACGCGAAGCGAAAACACAGGTTGAGTTGGCGCAATTGCAGTACGTGCTCCCCCGACTCACACGCCAGTGGACACATCTTTCAAAACAATACGGCGGGATTGGGACAAAAGGACCCGGTGAGACACAAATTGAAACTGACCGTCGTATGATACGGACCCGAATCGGACACCTGAAGCGCGTCCTTGAGCGGATAGCCCAACAACGGGAAACTCAACGGAGAGGACGNAGTGAGTTTACGCGCGCTGCCATCGTGGGTTATACGAATGCCGGTAAGTCGACATTGATGAATCTCCTCTCAAATTCTACCATTTTAGTCGAGGACCGTCTTTTTGCGACACTTGATGCAACCGTTCGGGGAGTATCGTTATCGCCGGCACACAAAATATTACTATCGGATACGGTTGGATTCATCCGGAAACTGCCTCCTCATCTTATCGCTTCTTTCAAAAGCACACTTGAAGAAGTCATAGAAGCAGATCTGTTGCTACACGTCGTCGATGCATCGAATCCGGCTGTCGGTGAACATATTCAGACCGTAGAGGAGACGCTTCGTTCACTTCACGCATCGGAAAAACCGACTGTGATGGTGTTTAATAAAATCGATAAAGTCGGGAACAGGGAAGAAATATTTGAATTTATGCGGGACTTTCATTCGGCAGTCTCTATTTCCGCGATACGCGGAATTAATATCGACGCACTAAAAAATATACTTATCGATCAAATGGATAAGCAGTTCGTCGAAAAATCACTAACGCTCACTCATCAAAAACATGAGTTGATATCGAAGCTACATACCCTGGGGGAAATACTTGAGAAAAGATACGAAAATGATCACATACATATCCGGTTTCGTATCAATCAAAAAGATGAGGGAAATTTACGGCGGTTAATGGCCCAGGAATCGCAATAATTTAGTACGATTTTTCCTTCAACTGATACTGTTGTATTTTGGTATATAATGTTTTGAGACTGACGCCGAGTACTTTTGCAGCCTGACTTTTATTCCAGCTTAAGGTATTTAACACACCCAGATAATGTTCACGCTCAACTTCCTTCATGGGAACGAGCTTGCCAAGACGGCTCTGTCCGTCACCCTGTGAATCTTTCATGCTTAACGACCGTACCGGAAGCGCAAGATCTTTTGCGTCTATAATTTCGCCCTGCGATAGAATTGCCGCACGCTCGATAACATTTTCGAGCTCTCTTACGTTACCCGGCCATTCATAACGCACAAGCACATCGATCGCATCGGATGCTAATGTTTTCTGAATACGTGTTTTCATTTTCTTTTGAATAAACCATTGCGCGAGCTTTGGAATATCCTCTTTTCGTTCCCTGAGCGGAGGCAAATCGATGGTTATAACATTTAACCGGTATAAAAGGTCCTCGCGGAATTTGCTGTTTGCAACCTCGTTTTCCAGACGTTTATTCGTTGCAGAAATAATCCGCACATCGGAATGTAATACCGTGTTACCGCCGACCCGACGATACTCCCCTTCCTGAATGAAGCGAAGAAGTTTGGGCTGAATTGACATACTGATATCCCCGATCTCGTCAAGAAACAACGTGCCGCCATTCGCGATTTCCACCAAACCCTGTTTCTGTCTGACAGCATCGGTAAATGCACCTTTTTCGTGACCGAATAATTCACTTTCGATTAAACTGTCCGGAATCGATGCACAGTTTAATGCAACAAATGGTTTATCCGCCCGCAGACTGTTCTTATAAATAAAATTAGCAATTAACTCCTTGCCGGTTCCGCTATGTCCGTAAATCATCACACTCGATTCTGTCGGTGCAATTTTTGCGGCGAGACGTAACACTTTTTTAAAACTGGCCGCGTCACCGATGATCTCGGAAGAACCTGAAAGTCGCTGTAATTCCGATTTCATCACTTCGTTTTGCATCAAAAGGTTTTTTCGTTCCAGTGCGCGAATAATAACTTTCAACAAATCATCAGATGAATATGGTTTTGTGATATAATCATATGCACCGAGACGTATGGCCTCCACCGCGAGCTTTACATCGATCAGGCCGGTCAACATTATCGGCTGGGTGAACGGGCAATTTTGCTGTACGTAGCGAAGAACTTCAAACCCGTCTATCTTCGGCATCCTTATATCTAATAATGCTACGTCAAACTGTTCGGTTTGTAATTT
>SL_3KL_010_SEDDRAFT_10004181_pt1 | contig 13049 bp, 9 predicted proteins | sample SodLakKL_010_SED_2_FD_10381 | JGI IMG/M metagenome (IMG submission 10381)
AACCGAACCGTTAATGACGCTGGTCAGAAGGGCATCGGCTTCGGTAAATCCCGCCGCCTGCCATAAGACTGCGCCATAGTAAAAAACAATATTAATCCCCGTAAATTGCTGCAACATTGCTAAACCGATTCCGATCCAGACGATCGGGTACAGATTAAATTTCCCCGGAATAAAAATATCCGTGAAGCGCGGTTTCCTGCTTTCCAGAACGGTTGTTTTAATTTGTTCGACGAGCTCTTGTGCTCTGATATGATTATTTATCCGGGCAAGAATCGATTCGGCTTTCGCATAACGTCCTGCTGCGACCAGATAGCGGGGTGATTCGGGTATAAACAGCAATCCTATCAAAAATATTGAAGCAGGGATAATTTCGACCCAGAACATCCACCGCCAGGCACCATATCCTGCCAGGAAGGATTCTGCCGCACCACCGGCAAGCCTGGCGATTGTATAATTACTGAAAAATGCAACCAATATTCCGATGACGATCATCAGTTGCTGCAAGGAGGCCAATCTGCCGCGGATATGCGGCGGTGCTATTTCGCTTATATATGCCGGTGCTAATATACTTGCACCGCCGACGGCCAATCCCCCCAGAATTCTATAGAATACAAATTCGGCCGAACTGGATGATATGCCCGATCCCCACGCGCTTACGATAAATGCAACAGCGGTAGCAAGAAGCATGGTTTTTCTCCCGTATTTATCGGCAAGCATGCCGGCAAAAAAAGCTCCGACGGCACAGCCGAGAAGCATTGATGCAACATTAAATCCTGTACCGACTGCATCGGAGTTGAACGACTGCTGCAAGGCACTTACGGTTCCGTTTATCACACCGCTGTCGAAACCGAAAAGAAATCCGCCTATGGCTGCAACCGAGGATAAAAATATCACATAAGCTGTGTTATGCCGGGATGTGTTAATTTCATCAAATTGAGTCATATGTTGTATTTATCCAATGATTGTATATGTATGTTAATTTTGATACAGATTGGATTGAAATTACAAAAAATGGTGTATTTATCCAACAGCTATGTGAATATAATTTTCAATTTTAGTATATTGCGTCTTACGTAAAAAATGAGATATAATGAAATTGCTCTAATAGTCGAAATAAATCATTACCAAAAAACATGAAAGTAATACATTCCCGATATTTTCCCGGAGCGAAGGGTATCCTCAGATATGATGTATTTTATCTGTTCGTTTTTTTATTTATCTTTATACTTTTTTGGTCTGTCCTCGGACTGAGCGATCTCGCTGAGCGTGGAAGGATTCAAACATTTGATGAATATGTATTATTCATGATTCGACAGGCGGAAGATCCTTCGCAGTTGCGGGGACCGGAATGGCTAAGAGATTTTATGCGGGATATAACGGCCCTGGGAGGTGCGCCGGTCCTTACGCTCATTACACTGGGAGTCATCGGTTATCTCTTATTACGAAAGAGTTACCGGTCGATGTGGCTTGTTCTTATCGCTACGTTATCCGGATTAGGAATGAGTTTGCTGTTAAAATTTTACTTTATCCGTCCGCGGCCCTCTGTTGTTCCGCACCTGATGATAGAGACAACGCCAAGTTTTCCCAGCGGTCACTCTATGATGTCAGCGGTGATATATCTGACGCTTGCAGCATTGCTTACGCGTTTGGAAACATCGAACAAAGTACGAATATATACTATGAGTATAGCGTTTTTTTTTGTTTTCCTCATCGGTATAAGCCGGGTTTTTCTCGGTGTACACTATCCGACGGATATTCTCGGGGGATGGACCTTCGGAGTCGTGTGGGCAGTCCTTTGCTGGTATATAGCACGTTATTTGCAAAAACAAGGGGCTATTGAAGAACCGGAAACTGAAACTACTTGAAATATGTACTTATGCAACGTATTATCCACATAAACAATAAGAAAGGTGTTCTGATGCAAAAATTATGGATGCTTGCTGTCCTTGCAGTGTTATGCGGCAATCCGGTATTTACCGATGATACACTTACCGTGTTTACCGGAGCAAACCTCTATCCAATCGTGTCCGATCCTATTGAAGACGGTGTGCTGATTATTCAGGGTTCAACGATAGTAGAGATCGGGTCGGCGAACAGTATAACTATTCCTCCCGATGCCCGGGTAATCGATGTCTCTGGAAAAGTAATTCTGCCGGGTCTGATCGATACACACTCGCATATCGGACGAGGTGACGGAGGAGATCGTTCGGCACCGACGCACCCCGATGTCCGTATCCTCGATGCCATCGATGCGATGAGCGATAGTTTCATGCGGGCACGGGCAGGAGGTATAACGACTGTTAACGTTATGCCCGGATCGGGACATCTTATGAGCGGACAAACGGTGTACCTGAAAACCCGCCACGCGCGAACGATTTACGATATGCTTTTATGTGATGATGTAAATTCAGACATTTGCGGTGGGCTGAAAATGGCAAACGGGACCAACCCGATCGGAAATCCGCCCTTCCCGCAAACCCGCGCGCGAGCGGCGGCGATAGTCCGTCAGCTCTATATCCAGGCACAGGAATATCGCGATAAAGTCAAAACAGCGAACGGCAATCCGGAAAAAATGCCGTCCCGTAATCTGCAAATGGAAACGCTAATCGAAGTGCTTGATGGAAAGCGTATTGTTCATCATCACACGCATCGCCATGATGATATTATGACTGTTTTACGCTTAGCAGATGAATTCGGGTTCAAAGTGGTTCTGCATCATGTCAGCGAGGGCTGGAAAGTAGCCGAAGAGATCGCCGAAGCGAACATACCCGCATCGATTATTTTGGTTGATTCACCCGGAGGAAAGCTTGAGGCGGTGAATCTGATATATGAAAACGGACATGATCTCGAAAAAGCAGGCGTCGATGTTGCCTTTCATACAGACGATCCTATAACCGACTCCCGTTTATTTCTGAGACAGGCGGCAATCGGTGCCCGGTCCGGTATGTCGAAAGAAAAAGCACTTGAGGGGTTGACCCTCGCGGGTGCCCGTATGCTCGGTATGGAAGATCGTATCGGGTCGCTTGAAAAAGGGAAGGACGCGGATCTGGTTATCCTCTCCAGTGACCCGTTCAGTGTATATACACATATAGAACAGACCTGGGTTGACGGGAAGGTTGTCTACGATCGTGCCGATCCCGAACACTATAAATATGCAGTCGGCGGTTATCAGGTCTACAGAACACTGCATCATCATATTCACGGAGGCGGACAATGAGAATCGTAAGTATTTTATTAATAGTAACATTAGCTGCGGGCTTATCTCTAGTGCACGCACAAATAGCCGTACGTGGTGATATCGTCTATACGATGAACGGTGATCCGATTGAAGACGGGGTCGTATTACTGAACGGGAAAATAATCGAGCGTGTCGGACCGGCGAATGAAATTGCTATTCCGGATAACTATACAGTCTATAAAGGTGCCGTCGTTACACCCGGTATAATCGATGCGAGGAGTGTGGTGGGACTTGCCGGCATGTTCAACTATGATCACGATCAGGATCAGCTCGAACTGTCAAACCCCGTTCAACCGGAATTACGCGCGATCGATGCATATAACCCGAGGGAAGAGCTCATTGATTTTCTCCTCGGTTTGGGTGTTACCACATTGCATACCGGACATGCACCGGGTGCCCTTGTCAGCGGACAAACGATGATCGTAAAAACCGGTGGCAAATACAGCGAAGCGGTTATTGATTCATCAAAAATGGTTGTATTTACACTCGGTCCGCGTGTGACTTCCAATTTTTCATCTCCGGGTACCAGATCGAAAAGTATAGCAATGCTTCGGTCTGAATTTATGAAGGCGCAGGAATACCGTCAACGTCAAAATAACAGTGATGCCGGTACGAAACCGGCGCGCGATATCAAACTCGAAACACTTTTTCATGTGTTGGAGGGTAGATTAACCGCTCTCTTTTCCGTGCATACCGCAACCGAAATAATGGCGACTTTACGACTTGCCGACGAATTCGGATTCCCGTTTGTCCTTGCGGGAGCATCCGAAGCGTACCTTGTGATCGATGAACTAAAAGAATCAAACGTACCGGTTATAATCCATCCGACTATGATACGGACTTTCGGTGAAGCACAGAACGCATCGTTTGAAACTGCATCAAAATTACATGATGCCGGTATATCTGTTGTATTTCAGAGCGGTTACGAGAGTTACGTTCCGAAAACACGTGTTGTCCATTATGAAGCGGCAATCGCGGTCGCAAACGGATTGCCGTTTGAACAGGGCCTCGCATCGGTGACGATAGATTCTGCACGTTTACTCGGCATAGATGACCGGGTTGGATCACTCGCAAACGGTAAAGATGCCGATGTTGTTATTTTCAGCGGCGATCCGTTCGAATATCTCACGAATGTCGAGCTGGTTATTGTGAATGGGGAGGTAGTGAAGGAAAAGTAACGGTTGTAGGATATGGTAAGGCGTCCCGTGAGATAATATTAAAAATAATTAGTCTGTATCGGGATGTCCGTACCATAATAACTGTGTGGTCAGGGGATAAATCGTACCTGAAACCAGAGAAGAAAAATATTCCTGTTCAAGCCACCGGGTTTAGAATCACCAAAAGAATAGTTTGCACCCATTCGTATGATTTCTTTGTTATTATACATCCGATAATACACGATACCAAAGGTTAGATTTTGCTCCTCGTTGAATGTATTCATTGCGTCGTTTTCTTTTAAGAAATCATATCTTGTTACGAATGACAATGCATCTGATAAACGGTAACCTGCCTGTATATACCAGCCGTTGTAATCAAAAATATCTGTGTCGTCGACAACACCGCCGCCAAACTCACTTTCTGTAAACAGCCCAGGTATCAGAAAATTGTTTGTTGCAAATCGAAATGAATAGGATGTCCTGTCAATATCATACGGGTTTGAGCCGTCCCGGATAACATTACTTTGCTTATTCATTGCGAAATGGGCGCCGATGATCAATCCTTTTGTTGGATTGATATCAATTCTTCCACCGTATAAACCGCTCCCAAACTTACGCGAAGCAATATTGGAGCCCGCCTGGGTAAATCTGCCCATACCGTTTCCCATAAATAAACCGTACCAAACAGGACCTGCCGAACCCATCACCTGTAATCCGATATCCCTGAAGGAATCGTAACCCATATAACCGGATAATCGTGTGGATATAGCCGGTCGTTCATAAAAGATTAATTGAGATGATGAGAGGATGCCTGTGTTATACATCTGACCAGGCGATCGAAACTGACCCAGACGAATGTTGAATGCCGGAGAAAAATTAGCATTGATATAGAAATCAAGGAGGTGCCGTTGCGGTCCGGAAAATTCAATCCAGGTCACAACCTGAAACATATCGGCTAAATCCGTTTGCCCGGTAAGACGCGCACGCCTCAGCCGGAAACCCCACGTATCGGTATTTCCTTCCCCGGATTCCTGATGCTGGTTAAGGATAAGCCACGTTTGCATATAACCGCCCACTTTAAGTTGTACCTGAGCACTACATTTCGTTTGAGGTACAGATATAATGACCAGGATAGCGATGAAAATAGATATAAAAGATTTATTCATAAAGTATTTTCGGTAATGAGGATTTAATAAATCTGTTTTTATTTTTCAGTTTCTCATTTTGACTGCACGACATGCCACCGGCAGTTCCATACAGCATCGGCATGTAAGATAGAGAATCCGATTCTTGAAAACAATACAAAACAAGGAGAATTTGCGCATACTATTTAGGCCGTTGTTATTTTTTGAATCACGCAAACTAAAACATCCCCGTGTACCGGGAACTCTCAAACTGCTGATTTGTTTAAGGTAATATACAACCTGTTGGTTCAATCAAGGTTGTAATATCAAATAAACAGAACCCGGTCTCATTCGTTATCTGGGTTTTTCCGATTTCGACTTCCATATCTTTCTTTACAAGGATAACCGGGAGACCGGGTCATATAATCCAAATTATACACGACAACACCGAAAAACCATAAGAAGGAGAAAAAGCTTTATGATACGAAATATTCTTTCTATTGTGTTTTTGCCAATCCTGCTCATTGCATATACCGGATGTGAGCCGCCCGATCATCCGGAATTAGTCGATCCCGAAATAAATAACCTTATAGGTATGAGTATTGCATTTCTTGTGGGAGAAGGATTTCACGATGGCGAAACCTTCGTACCAATGGGATATCTCACAAGCCGGGGTGCGCGCATCGTCGTTATCGGAGCAGAATCGGGTGAGGTGGGTTCCTACAACAGTGACTTCACCGTCGATGTTCATGTCTCGGTTGACGATGTGTCTCCTCAGGATTTTGATGCGCTGGTAATTCCGGGCGGGACATCTCCCGGATGGCTTCGTGAGCACGATAACGTGGTTGCATTTGTAAAGGAGTATTTTGAACAGCAGGGATTAACTGCCGCTATTTGCCACGGTCCTCAGGTTCTCATTACCGCGGGTGTGATGGCAGGCAGGACGGCAACCGGAGTATCCGGTATCAAAGATGAGATAGAAGAAGCAGGAGCGACGTTCCATGATGAACCGGTCATGCGGGATAATAATTTAATAACGTCGCGGATTCCCGATGATCTGTATCACTTTAGCACTGCTATCGAACAGGCACTACTTGAAGGAGTCGATAGAAGATAAGCGATTATTTTCCAGTCCCTGCGGGTTTATGCAGATAACCCGCAGGGATAAAATATTGTTGAGGAGGACGGAAATGCGAAGCAGAATAAAAATGACCCTCGCGAAACGATTACTGCAGGAAGCAAATTGCCTTCTTGAGGAATACTATCGTCAACCCATAGAAGAAGTCATGACGGATTTACGGATCAGGTGTTTTATAGATAAAGATGCTCACGATCCGATTCAGCTTCTATATGGCTTGCATTTCAGCAGATTGTTTTACCAGGTTAAGGATGAACCGGCAGTACGATTACGTGATGCTATCGCTCGGTTTGTGGACGGCGGGTATGGAAGATGTTTACACTGCGGGAATGAAATCCCGAGCGAATGGCTCATTCGAAGTCCCCTCCTTGAATACTGCTCAACCTGTATGGTAAAAGAAAAACCTTCTTTACGGGCTGCAGAAGAGAGAGAGACTTCGTTGGAGTTTAGTACCGGCTAATCCTGACTTATCGGATTATGGTGCTCACGTGTAGTTTATACAGAAGTTGTCTTCTACGCAATACCGTAAAGAGAACCGTATTTAATTATTAGTCCGTCATGCCGGAGCTTATCGAGTATATCGTCGAGGTTGTGATCGGATAACTCCAACGAGTTTCGTAATTTTTGCTTGCTTGCAGGACCATTTTCCGACAGCAGGCGTATAATGCGGCCGCGAACCTGGCGTGTTGACCCTTCGAATCTTGACTGACGGGAATAATGAATGCTTCGCGTGTTCAGATAACGATGTTTCTTTTTTAACATAGCACCGTAATCCATCAGTGCGTAATACCACTCACGTATCTGCCCGTTGTCGACTGTTTGTTCGAGAAGAGCTTTGATCTCCGAGTCATGTACTTTCTTTCTTCCTGATGTAAAAAAGTGTATATATACCGTCCTGATGTTGGTTTCTATAAACAAAACCGGTTTGTTATAAGCAAACGCAGTGATTGCCGATGCGGTGTACTCTCCGATACCGGGGAGTGTTTTCAATACCTCGGGAGAGGATGGAACGCGTTCTCTATATTGCTTTTTCAGTATGTCTGCGATTTTATAGAGGGATACGGCTCTGCGATTATATCCGAGTCCCTGCCAGACCGCGATGATTTCGGTGAGTGATGCTTTCCCCAGTGAGCTTATCGATGGGAAGGTCTTTATGAACTGCCTGTACTTCGGAATGACACGTTCCACCTGTGTCTGCTGAAGCATTATTTCAGATACAAGAATACGATACGCACTTTTCGTTTTACGCCACGGGAGTTCGTGACGCCCGTGTGTACGGTAATAATCCCATATAACTTTTCTGAATTTCCTGATTTCCCTCTTGTTTAATTTCCTCTTCATAGGTATGTAATATACAAAATCTCTGTTACATTCGTTATCGGTATCAAATGAACGATGCGTCTACTCTGAAAACATACACAGACTATGATTGAAAGAATGTAAAACGGATTTAAAAGATCTATTCTTGCTTTTCCCTTCACAGACCTGTACATTATTATATCTGACATTACATCAATCACTTAAACAGAAAAAGGTCTACTATGCCCGCAAAAGAATCACTGAAAACGAAAATAAAGAAAATCCAAAAAGTTATCCGTGCCGAAGGAATCGACGGTTGGCTGCTCTATGATTTCAGGGGATCGAATCCGTTTGCATCGGGAATTATGGAAATACCTTCCCATATGCATTGTACACGACGTATGTTCTATTACATTCCCGCAAAGGGGACGCCTCAAAAACTTATTCATAACATAGAGAGCCATAATCTTGATCATCTCCCCGGCAAAAAGCGACTCTATGTCAAATGGAAAACACTGGATGAGCAGCTTGGCAGTATCCTGGTGAAAGCCGATACAATCGCTATGGAATATACACCTTTGAATGCCATACCGTATGTATCGGTTGTCGATGCAGGGACGATAGAACTTGTGAAGCGACAGAAAGTGAAGGTCGTCAGCTCTGCAAACCTTGTACAGCGTTTCGAAGCGGTCTGGTCTCCGAAACAACTTCGTGAAAATAAAAAAGTCGCACGTGTTTGCCTCGATACGATGCACGCAGCATTTGCTTTCATCGGACAACAGGTGAAAGCCGGACGCCGGATACATGAATTCGATGTTCAGCAATTCATAATGAATGAATTCGGGAAACATAACTTCGTTACAGATCATCCGCCGAACTGCTCCGTAAACGCTAACTCGGCAAATCCGCATTACGAACCGACAAAGAAGATTAACATTCCGATCCGGAAGGGAGATTTTGTTCTGATCGATCTCTGGGCGAAGGCGAATAATGAAGATGGAGTATATTCCGATATTACCTGGACGGGATACGTCGGTGATACCGTACCTGATAAATATATACGGATATTTGACGTGGTGCGTGAGGCGAGAGATAAAGCATTATCATTCGTCGAAGAGGCGATGAAGAAAAAGCAGACCATCAGAGGGTGTGATGTCGATGACGCGGCAAGGGCTGTAATAGAAAAACACGGGTACGGAGAATATTTTATTCACCGCACCGGACATAGCATCGGTAAAATGCTGCATGATAACGGAGCGCATCTCGATAACCATGAAACACGTGACTTACGGGAAATTATTCCGGAAACTTCCTTTACAATTGAGCCCGGTATTTATTTGCCGGGTAAATTCGGGATACGCAGTGAGATAGATGTGTACATCAGTAAGGATCGTAAAGTCGCGAATACGGCGGGACCCGCTCAAACCGAGATAGTCCCAATATTAAAATGAGAAATCGGATGTCGAGATGTGCGACGAACGACTGTCATGCACCTCCTGCAAACTCTTTACCGATACAGGCTTATCTTTTTCGTTTAGCATGGTTTGAATCGCCCCGACCGTAGCGAGAGCACCCGATAATGTCGTTACACAGGGTATATTATACTGAATGGCGGCACGCCGGAGTGCTTTTTCATCAAAAAACGATTCCTTCCCGAGGGGAGTATTTATGATAATCTGGATTTTTCCGTTTTTAATTATGTCGACGACATTGGGACGCCCCTCATTTACCTTATAAACAAAACGCGACGCGACCCCGTTTTGATTGAAATATTCGGACGTGCCTTTTGTCGCTATGATGGAGAATCCTATTTCTGTAAATTGTTTTACTATCGCAAGAGCTTTTTCCTTGTCACGATCATTTACGCTTACAAACACTGTACCGTGGTCAGGTATCCTGAGCCCGGCCGATTCCTGTGCCTTCAGAAATGCCTCACCGAATGTCGCGCCGCTTCCCATAACCTCACCGGTAGATTTCATTTCCGGACCGAGTATCGTGTCTACTCCCTGGAATTTATTAAATGGAAATACCGGCGACTTTACATAGTAATTATGTACGCTTAGGTCTCGATCCAATCCTAACGACGAAAGAGTGCGGCCTGCCATCACCTGTGCTGCTATTTTTGCGAGCGGTACGCCGGTCGCCTTGCTCACAAACGGTACGGTACGGGATGCCCGCGGATTTACCTCAAGCACAAACACAATGCCGTCTTTTATAGCGAACTGAATATTCACGAGACCGATCACGTTTAATTCACGGGCGATCAGCCGCGTTATCCGGATTATATCCCTGCGTTGTTCTTCGGTAATCATAATGGGAGGGAGGACACAACTGCTGTCGCCTGAATGAATTCCCGCTTCTTCAATATGCTGCATTATCCCACCGATGATCACATCCTTGCCGTCGGCAACCGCATCCACATCGTATTCAAAAGCATCTTCAAGATATTTGTCGATAAGAACAGGATGCTTCGATGAGACATCCACAGCTTTTTCCATATACTCGCGAAGTGTCGCATCGTCATAAACGATTTGCATTGCCCGACCTCCTAAGACATAGGACGGACGAACAAGCACCGGGAAACCAATTGATTCAGCGATTCCGCGTGCCTCCTCAAATGAGTGGGCAGTACCGTATTCAGGGTGCCTGATGCTATGTTTACGGAGAAATGCGCCGAACCGTTTCCGGTCTTCAGCGAGATCGATCGAATCGGGGGATGTCCCGATAATGGGAACGCCGGCGTAATGTAACGCTCCGGCTAATTTTAACGGTGTCTGTCCGCCGAATTGCACGATAACCCCGTCCGGCTTTTCCAGTTCGATAATGTTCAGTACATTTTCAAACGTTAACGGTTCGAAGTAGAGCCGATCGGAGGTATCATAATCCGTTGATACGGTCTCGGGATTACAGTTCACCATAATAGTTTCGTAACCGTCGGATTTCAGTGCAAAGGATGCATGGCAGCAGCAATAATCGAATTCTATTCCCTGACCGATTCTGTTCGGACCGCTTCCGAGGATCATAATTTTCTTCTTATTTCCGGGAATGACCTCGTTTTCCGTATCGTAGGTAGAGTAATAGTATGGCGTGTAAGATTCAAATTCGGCTGCACAGGTATCGACGTGTTTGTAGACGGGCAGTATTCCATACTTATTTCTCAGCTGACGGATTTCATTTTCGTCGGTTTTTAAGAGATGTGAAAGCCGCGTATCGGAAACGCCCCATTCCTTTGCTTTTCGTAGAACAGATGATGGTATAGTCGTAATGGAATATTTCCCAAGGTCCTGTGAGAAAGTGAATAATTCCAGTAAATGACGCAAAAACCATCTGTCGATTTTTGTAATATCATATACTTCCTCAACCGACATTCCGTTTAAAAGCGCATAGCGCAGATATGCCAATCGGTCAGGACCCGGATGACGGAGCTGAAAATGTAATTGTCCGGGATCGATAGGGAATTGAGAAAGAGATTTATCGATTTCCAGTGATTGCAATGCTTTCATAAAAGCTTGCTTAAAGGTACTGCCGAGAGCCATGACCTCACCGACCGATTTCATCTGTGTCCCGAGAGAGGTTTTCGCCTCGGGGAATTTCTCGAAATTCCATTTCGGGATTTTAACGACCACATAATCGATCGAGGGTTCAAACGATGCGGGTGTTTTCAGTGTGATATCATTAGGAATTTCATCGAGGGTATAACCGACGGCTAGTTTCGCCGCTATTTTAGCAATCGGGAATCCGGTTGCTTTGGAAGCCAGTGCCGAGCTCCTGCTTACGCGCGGATTCATTTCTATGACAACCAGTCTTCCGTTATCCGGATTCACCGCAAATTGAATATTGGATCCGCCGGTCTCAACACCGACTTTCCGTATAATACGCTTGGCAGCATCGCGCATAATCTGGTATTCGTGATCGCTTAAGGTCTGTACCGGTGCAACGGTTATCGAATCGCCCGTATGTACACCCATCGGATCAAAATTTTCTATGGAGCAGATGACCACAAAGTTGTCTGCTTTGTCTCTCATTACTTCAAGTTCATATTCTTTCCACCCGATGACCGATTCTTCTACCAATATTTCGTTAATAGGGGAGAGAGACAAACCGCGCTGAACGATTTCTTCATATTCCTCCGTATTATAGGCAATTCCACTTCCGCTTCCACCCAGGGTAAATGAAGGACGAATAATTGCGGGTAATCCGACATATTCAAGTAGAGTGCTGGCTTCCTCATCTGATCTGGCAATACCTGATTTAGGACTTTCGATACCGATCTCATTCATTGCGGTTTTAAACAATTGTCTGTCTTCGGCAATTTTTACTGCTTCAATCTGAGCACCGAGAAGTTTTACATTGTACTTTTTCAGAATACCAAGCTTATCCAGGTCGAGGGCTAGGTTAAGAGCCGTTTGTCCGCCGACGGTCGGGAGCATCGCATCGGGACGTTCATAAGCTATAATGCGTTCAAGGTATTTTGGGAGCAGCGGTTCGACGTATGTCCGGTCGGCTATTTCCGGGTCTGTCATGATTGTCGCGGGATTGGAATTCACAAGTATCACGCGATAACCGTCACTTTTCAGCGCTTTACACGCCTGTGTGCCCGAATAATCGAATTCGCACGCTTGTCCGATAACGATCGGACCGCTTCCGATGACAAGGATGGATTGGATATCAGTCCGTTTTCCCACTACGTTTTTGATTCCTTGATTAATTTGTAAAAATCTTCGAACAGGTATGCCGAATCATGCGGGCCTGGTGCCGCTTCGGGATGATACTGAACGCAAAAAACCGGGTGATTTGTAAGACGAAATCCTTCGAGTGTCTGATCATTCAAATTTACATGAGTAAACTCCACCTCAGAGTCGTTAAGTGATTGTAAATCAACAGAAAAACCGTGGTTATGTGAAGTTATTTCGATTTTATTTGTGATAAGGTTTTTGACCGGCTGATTTCCCCCGCGATGTCCGAATTTCAGTTTATATGTTTTCCCCCCGAGTGCGAGTGCAATAATCTGATGACCGAGGCAGATACCGAAAATTGGTTTCCTGCCGATGAGCTTCCGGGTATTTTCAATGCCGTATGAGACCGCGGACGGA
>SL_3KL_010_SEDDRAFT_10004182_pt1 | contig 13048 bp, 14 predicted proteins | sample SodLakKL_010_SED_2_FD_10381 | JGI IMG/M metagenome (IMG submission 10381)
CGCCGTGATTGAAAATCCTTCACCAACTGATCTAAATACTCTTTTAAATAGCTCGTGTCCCCCCTTAAACTTCCAAATTCCCTAGTAAAACCGCTCCAGCCTTGAATAGATTTTTGCTTAAATTCTACGTCACTATTGCTTATAGGTGTTACATTTAGATCCACTTCCTTCTGTTTAGCTGCTACTTTTATATCGCCCGTTGCCGTTAATACGATTACTTGATTCCTTAGGTATAAGAAATCCGATACCGTGCTATAATAATTTAATTCCCGGCTTAGCAAATTGTAATAGCTAGGGATGATTGCTCCTCTCCTTTTTATTTCTATTTTCTCTATAGCTGAAGTATCTGAAGTAAAGCCTGGAAAGTCAACATCCTCAATTATGATCCTTAATTTGCCACCTGCAGGTTGCGGTAAATCATAGTTTTGTTTAAAAGGAGTAGTTACATTATCGGCAAAAATAGCACTCTTAGAGCTCCCGCCCCCTGTAGTCCGCATATTGTGATAATTAAATCTTTCTATTAACTGACTCCATTGGGTTGACGTTTGTTCATCTTCGTCATTTACGCCCCAGGTCCATTGCCTTTTATTTTCTCCTGCAGTTAAGCCTTCTACTGCTAGATTTAATGGTGGATCTGTACGTTCTCCTTCAACTACCCAGCTACTTGGTGTTATATAACTCCAGTTAGCGACAAGGTCGTCCTCTTTCTCTATTTCTGCACAGACGTTATTGTAGATCTTTACTCTCCACACTTTCAATATTCCATAATATTCCGGCCGGTAATTCCACGTTATGTTAGGTGGATTGACTCCTGATGTCTCTGCCTCTGGGTGTTTACTTCTCCATATTTTTAATGCTATAATTTTAATCTCTGGATATTGTAAATCCGCTTGTTGCTGGAAGCCTATTTTTACCCTTTCGTAAATGTCAACATTCTGAATGATGCCANGGGTATAGCCGTCTTTTAATCCTTTTATCATGCTTGTCGTTGGGCGCCATATGCTGTTTACTGTGCCGGCTTGTTCATCTAGATTATATTCTTTTATTGTTTCGAAGGACTCCACGCTAGACCTTAAAGTGTTCTCATCAATTGAATCAATGGTTATGTTTGTGCCAAGGTCTGCATTTATCTCATCTATCCACGGTTGTAAAACATCCTCTAGTGCCCATCTGTTTTCGCCTATCGTTGCAGTCCCTTTGAAATTTAGGTCTGCATACTTGGTAAACAAATTAGTAGTATCATATAATGTTATATTAGCAAAATCACTGTCAGGTTCTGTGTAGACGCTTTCGTGAAACAAAAACATTGTGTCTATTAATGTATAATCATATTCTTCATTTATGGAGTTCCAAACTCCCCAATAAATATGAGCCTTATATTTGGATATGTCCCTAGCTGCAATGTTTGCAACTGGGGATTTACATATATTGTTGTCTATCCAATTAGTTTTATAAACTTCTAGTTGTGCCCTAGAAGGTGATCTTGTCCCCTCAACTACCCCCTCTATCTCCTGTCCAGAAAATTGAAGCTTGATTATCTCTTCTGTTACTGTGTGTTGCAGTACGTCATCAAAATCTTTAAACTCTATTTTATACATTTATAAGCCTGCAATATTACCTTGTTTCCTTATGCCTATTTTATTGGCGTCACTCACCATGTTGGGATCTATTCTGTTTATTACATTTACATTTACATTATTATCTTTACCGGCGATCCTGTTTAATATCCCTTCTATATTGCCAAATCCTGCAGTGCCGCCCGATGCCATATGCTGGACAGCATACGGATTGTTGTTTATAGCTTTAAGCAAAGGCCTATTCAGTTGTGCAGAGAGTGCATTAATAACCTCTTCGCCGGGCGTTAGCATTGCCGGGACTGTGTCCCTGGTACCGTACCCGGGAATACTCATTCCACTTGATGCATAGATTACCTTGCCCTCTTTACCGGCTGTCCCGCCTTGATTGTAGCCTACTGTACCACCTTCGTTGAAAAATCCGCCAGTTATCNCGCCAAATACCGGTATAAATGAAAGTGAAGTTAATACTGCTTTCCTTGCAATCATTCTAGCTATATCTACCAATATAGATTCCGTCATTTTCTCAAATGCGCTGGAAGTCTCGTCCGTCCATGAAATGATATTCCCGAAAGCTGAAGCCATATTGGATGCTATAATGTTTCCTATCTCTTGCCATACAGCACTTGCTTCATCTTTAAACATTTCCATGTATTCGTCTTTTTGTTTTAAAGCTGCTTTATACTCCCGGCTATCTTCGTTATACATCGTTAATAAATGCTCAAAATAGGTGTCCCAAGCTTCCTTTATTATCTCAATATTCTCTAATCCATACTTTGCATATTCCGCTTCCTTGGCTATTGTTTCGCGCAAGTTGTTTAGCTTTCTATTGTGTATGTCATCATTTATTTTTGTAATAGTATTATGGCTATCTAGAATCTGATCTAATAATTCTTGTTCTTCTGCGTGCACCAGCCTTGTGCCTGCTATTTGTTCATCAATTTGTTTTCGCATCTCTTGCTTTAGATATTGCTGTAAAGCTATTCTCGTCGCCGTCAGCTCGTTGAGTGTTTCTTGTTCTGATTGTTCCTGTTTCATCTTATTATTATATTCAATAGCTGCCGCGACTTTATCTTTATATAATTCATTCAATTTAGCTGTGTCACCTAACGCGCTTCTTAATAGATCTTCGTAAGATTTTTGTAGATCATAATTGATTCCTGGTATAAGATTAAAGGTATTTAGTAGATCATATAATGTTGTCGAGGTATCTCTAATTGTGGATTCTATAGTTTTGCCTACAAATACTCCTGCGGTTTTAATCCCTAACCAAGCCGCTCTTAACTCTAATAACCAGCCGTGAGCCCCCTTTATAGCTTCCGTTTTGTCTTCAAGCGCTTCTTTTGCTCCTTTTATGCCATCCGCATTCAGCTTGTCTAACTCTTCTCTAAAACCTTTGGTGTCATGGCGCAAGGCCACCATGTAATCGATGGCATTCTCCAAAACCGGGATTAAACTTCTGGCTATATTGTCAGATGCTCTTACCATCCCGAATCCGAGCTCTTCTTGTAAATCACCCCATAGATTTTTTAATTGGATTGTAGGCTCAACCATCGCTTTAGCTAGCCCACCGTAACTTCGCTCTACTGCATCAAGTACAATTGCCTGTGCCTTAGCAAGCTCGTTGGTCTCCATAAAACCGCGAATCATCTTTTCTTGCTCTGCATTGAATTGTATTCCTGACCGTTCTAACATTGTTATTGCACGTATCGGGTCTTCTAGGCTTCTGCCTAGCCTTTCCGCATTGCCGGACAAGCTACCTGTTTGCGTGGTCATGTCTGCTACTAAGGCGATAGATCTTTCGAATGTTGCACCAGTAACATTATTAAATTTCAACATGGATGATATTGCCGTTTCCATTAATTCCTCGTCTCCAAAATTAGAAACAGCTTGCAATTCTCCAGCCATTCGTTGCAGTTGTAAAGCTGTAAACCCAGCAGCTCCTCCCGTAGCTTTTACTTGTCCTTCTAACATCCTTAAAGCCCGCTCTTGACGTCTCGCTGCCTGTGTTAAGTCGTCTAAGATGCCTCTTACTTTACGCAAAGCCATAAACGCAGCAACTACGGAACCAACTGTAATTGCTATTTTTTTAAGGCTGTTTGACATCTTGTCAGAAGATTGAGACGTTTGCCGCTCCGCTGATTTTAGCTCTTTCTCCATTTTGTCTGATCGAGCTTCCAGCTCTACATATATTTCGCCTACTTTATCAGCCATCTAGTATACATCCTCGCGTATTTTCTGGTCGTCAATAAGTTTTTCTAGTAGTGGATAAGTGCATAATCGCTTCCCACCACTCAACCAATTTGTTATATTTATTATGTTTTCCATGTAGCTGTTTATATACCAAATACTCATATCACCCACTTCTTTTATGGAGAATCCATAAAAATGGGTTAAAGCACCTACGTAAACAGACCATGTTACTCTGTTTTGTCCTTTTTTTTTTCTTCGTATCCTTCTAACTTATCGATTTGTTCTGATATGTATTTCAGCTCTTGAATTGAATAGCTTTTCATTACGGATCTTACAGTTGGCTTAAATATCCACCATCTTTTATTGTCGCGTTTAGTTGCATCTTGTATTTTTTTAGATAACAACAATGCCGCTCCTGCTGTTTTGCCTTTATATCTGCGAGCCACTGTTTCCAGCACAATAATATCGTTTAAACTGCGTTGCCTTATTACAATCTTTCTACCATTTACGTCTAAATCTCTTCTGTCTGCAAACTTCATTATTCCGCCATCGTTATAGTCTCTGTTATGATATTTGATTTAGGTGATATTTTGCCACCTAAGGATACTTTCATCGCGAACATTACATCCGTTTCGGTTCCCGCTCCTAAAGTTTCTTCTATAAAGTGATCTATTGTGTTAGTTACGGTTATTGTATCGTGTGCAATGTTGTTTAAATGCGTCTTCCATGTGCCTTGCGGTAGTTTATACCATAACTGTTGTACATCGTCCGTGTTTGGATCTGGCCTTCTATCCCATTCTACCGTTAGCTGTTGTGTCCCATCATTCCAGGTCGCCTGTGTAATGTATGGAGCATCCAAAAATTCTACATGAGCAGTCGATGTAAAGTCTATTGTGATTCCTGTTTTCTCACCTACGGATACTGTACCACCTACATTAGCGACGACTAGCTTACCATAGTATAATGCATACCTGTCCTCGAATTCAAAATCAAATACTTGATTTTCTGAAATATCTAAACGGCGTTGTGTGTCGGAAAGATCCAGGCTTACACTGCCGGATATATCCCTTAGTTTACTCGACATCCGTGTAACTGCAGTTTTGCCAGGTTTGCTTATAGGTGTCGTTTCTATTGCATTTATAGAATCGGCAAATTCATAACTTATTACGTCTAGCTCGTCATTACCGATCTTTACAAATCCTTGATTACCTGTGTACATGATTACCTCTTATGATGTTACCGGCTCTATATCTACCTCACCGTCTACTGCAATATCTACACTGCAAGTTACCTTTTCGCCAACTTGTCTTGGTGTAGATGAGCTTGTTACTAATAAATTACCTGAATATTTTTCATGTTCATCTTCAAATTCGAACGCTACTGGAGCGCCGATTGTAGTCCTTATTGGCCGTTTTGTGTCTGTAACGTCAAACGTTAACGATCCTGTGCTGTCCCTAAGTCCGTTTGACATCCGTGTAACTGCAGTTTTGCCAGGTTTGCTTATAGGTGTCGTTTCTATTGCATTTATAGATTCTTCTAGTGTCCAACTCAAAACTTCATAATCCACGTCGTTTATCTTTACGCTCCCGGTATTACCTGTATATTGTGCCATTTTGTCTCCTATTTTGTGTTTGTGAATAACGCTTTAATGCGCAATAATGACATCCACTCATGTTTTTCGTTATTGAACAGCGCTGGCGTTATCATTTCTGGTAAAGAGCAGCATAATGTATATGCTACGTCGTTTATAGTTGTTGTAATATTGTTTTCCTTTAATGCGTTTCTTAATATCTCTATAATATTGTCAGCCTCCAGAGATGTTGCTGCTACATAGTTATCCACGTTTATGTATACAGCTATTTGTATATATACATCATCCCGAAACTGACCCGTAGAATCATTTTCGGTTATATTGTAAACTTGGTAAATCGCATATATTCCCTGCCTGTTTTCAGCGTTACATATGCCGTAATATAAAGTACAATCCAGATCGTTAAGTATCGGGTTGATCTCATTGTAGATCATGGTCTTTAAGGCATTTATCTTATTCATTCTTTACCTCACAATCCGCTACGTAATAACTTTCTATACCTCTAATGTCCTTGTATTCACCAACTCTTAATATAGCGTAATCCTTGTTATCATGCTCTACGTACTGCCCTACATTAATTTCGTTTACCGTGTATAACTTATGAGTAACTTTGCGGTCTAACACTTCATTTGTGTATCTTTCTGATGCATTTCTCGTGGATATTCTAACCGGTATATTCTCGTGAATCTTCTTTACCGTTCGCTTAAAACCGCCGACACCATCTGCAATCGCTTCATTTGTGCCCCACACGGTCACTACATCAGTCAATAATCGCCTTATACTCATCAGTACGTCCTTGGTACTTGATAAAGTTTAATGAGAGTAGAGCGCCATGTATTCCCCTTGTGCCCCGTCTCATTATAACCTACCGAATAATCCCCTAAACTTTGATTCGTAACGTCCCTTAAATCTTCTATCCTTTGCTTTATATCATCCGCTACCAATACTCTTAGCCCGTACGGAATTATTATGTTTTCATCTTCATCTAGATCAAACTGCATGTTAAGTTCCAACTGTAAATTGGCAACTACTTCCGGGTATAGTAAGGCAATCTGTGCATCGTACGTTTCCTCCGTAATACCTATCAACGCTTTTATGTCTGCTGTTGTCATAATATCCCCTGCTATAAAGGGGGCGGTTATAGCACCACCCCTTCACTTTTTATTACTCCGCGGTGGTTACCGTTACTCCCGCGTCACTCGTTAATGGTACGTAACGCATGTATATATCTACGTCAATATCTGTATCAGAATCTCCTGTGAATAGCAACTGTACAGTGTTGGCAACGTCGCCTGCTTTTGGTACCGCTATAATACCATAAAACGGGCTTGGATGTGATGCGTTCTCGATTATTCGCACTTCGTCAGCTTTTACCGTTACAAGGTCGGCTGCTTGATTACCAAACTTACCAAACAAAGATCCTGCTACTGTTGCACTGCCGGAAACGTCGCCATCCAATGCCACATCGTTAGTTTCATCGTGTAAATTGAATTGTACGCCAGTAAACGTCGTTGCGTCAGTTGCTGCTTTAATAATCATGTAGTACTCTTTTATCAAAATCGGGCCGGTAAACGTGAATATGTCATCTGCCTGTGCTCCATCCCCGTCGCACTTGTGATCTTCTTTCTTTATAAGAATACCATTTAAGTCTACAAGATTATCTATCTTTGTTATGGTTGCTGGAATCTTGTCTGTTTCTGTTTTTATATCCGGAATCTTGTCTGTTTCTGTCTTTATCAATGTAGCATTTTGCACGAGAGTATCCATCCTACCGGTTATAAGTGGATGCTGTCTGTCAAATTGCTTTTCGATCAATAATTCCAATGCTGCTTTTTTATCTATTACACTCATTATTCCCCCTTACGCCAATTTTACGTCTTGACGAACAATAGGAACATTCTTTCTATCCCATGTTAAATCCCAGTTTGCCACTTCTTCTAGATTTGCATTACTTGCGGTTATCCCGGAGACTTCGCTTTCTTCCCAGTTTACGCCGTTAGGATGCAGCATAAACATTTTCCTGTGCCATACACCTTTAACGCCCGTGGTATAGATTTCGCCTCTTGTAATACTGTCGTGATAGTCATCACAAAGCAACATTGCGCCTTCGCCAACGTGGTACACAGCGGCTTCATCTGATCCTACCAATCCACTTCCATAATCGATACTGTCATCTATAAGGATTGGCTTACCTGAACGCCTGAACAAATGCACCTTTTGTGTCGGATCTGCTGCCGATACTGTTATTAATACTTCGTTAAGATCTTCCAGTTTCTGTAACACCTTTGAGTGGCACAAATGCAACGCTATTCTCTCTTTCGCATCACCTAGTTTATAAACTCCATTATTAAAAGTTTCCCCAGTTAGCACACCTGCTGTTGAATCTAGATAGTTGTCTTCTAGTGTGCCGGTAGCACCATCACCAAATAATCCTTTTAGAATTGATATTCCTGCATTATGATAATTTTTTGACCAAAATTCACCCATTAATTTGGCTAATCCATCCAGCGGATCACCACCGCCAATCTTTTTCGCAAGCTCTGTAATGCCCCATGCGCGACCTCGTGTCAAAATCTTGGCGACTTGCGACCCGGCTTCTATCGCAACTGGATTTACTGCCGTGTTGGTGTCGGTCAAGTCTGTGTGCGTACTCGAATCTACTTGCCAAAATGGGAACGTTGCTTGTGTTTTACCTTCCACATAAGAAAGACCTAAGTCTCTTAAGGATACCTTCTTTACTGCACCGCTCACAACCAATATATTTTTTTCGGTTGCTTGCTCTCTTACGAAATCCGCGAATCGGGGTTGCTCTACCCCGTTTAAATCTGTATATGCTATTGCCATGTTAACTCCTTATTATTTAGCAGATTCCTTTAATTCTTTAGCTAAATCTGCCTGTTTTTGCTCGAGCTGTAGCTGCTTTGTAAAGTTCCAGGTCGCTTTGTCATATGGATTATAATTCAAAGGCGACGAGGTATCTTTATTATTTTCTACAGGTTTACGCCCCGTTTTGGCTGCTACTTGCTCCTCTACTGCAGTCTGTATCTTGTCTACAAATGCAGTTTTTAGTTTTTCTATTTGATTATTTACCGTTTCTTCATCTTTTAGATTAATCATATCCAAAAATTCATCAGGTAATTTTTCTGCTGTTAGCCGTTTGAGTGCTATGTTAGTCAAATCTGATCTTTTCTTTTCGCCCTCTAAAACTGCCATTCGCTCCTTTATCTCCCGTAACTCTCGCTGCTCCGCTGTCTCTTTTGGATTAATCTTTTCAAGCTCGCTTTTAACTACGCCCGGCAAAGTCTCTTCTTTCCACGTATTTATCCCTTTAGATACTTTTGTGTCTATTTCCCGCTGGATATATCTTCGCGCATATTCGTTCTTTTCTAAAAGATCCTTTACCTGGTCTTCTGTTAAATCAGTGATATTGATACCCTCTGCTTTCTTATCGTCATCTTTCATTTTTTTTGCTCCTCTAACGTTCTAATGCCCGTTAAGTCTTTTTTGATTCTATGTATTTCTTTTCTTACTACGGTGTCAACCATTTATCATCATATCTTTATTTTTTTCTTTAATTCGTATATTTTCGACCTCGCAATACCTAGACCTTTACTGAAAAAATACGTTCTTGCTTCCACAAATATTGCGTATTCCTGCTGGTTTACTATTCTTATAGTTTGCAATTGTTCATTAACTTCTTGGGCTAGTGTGGAGTCTCTTAAGTGACCCGTATCAACTGGATGGTCCGGTTGCGATGCGATGCTCTCTCTTGTAACTTGCCCTGCTACTGTTAAAAAATCAGATAATGCTGTTTTTGCTCGCCTCAGGTAATTGCTTGTATTAAATTTGTGTGTAACTTTCATGTCTAACCATGCAATATTTTGTCGTGCTGCCCTTGCACCCATTCGCTATAAATTGGTACTTCTCCAACACCCGGCACGTTCTCTATATCTTCCACTTTAGTTACTACTGTACATCTACAGTTAATGTCATGCTCCGCCATTCCTGTAGCTCCGGGATATTCTGCAGTTAGTGCGCCTCTAAAGATACCGTCGTCATCAGCAGTTACCCCATCCATTTCTAAGTGCTCGGCCCTCGTCCTGTCATCTTTAGCAGATACCCACATTTTCACAATCTTTATTCCCTGCCGTTCAGCTGCTGCTTTTGCGTGTGTATGTGCCATGTCATGCGCTGCATTCTGCGCCCTGTGTGTTTCAGTTCTTACAATACGCACTGATTCATAATAATTTTTATCTACAATATCGTTCATCATACCTGCTATTTTATCGTACCTGTAGCCTTGTATGGTCCCTTGGTTTATAGCATTCTTAATCCTAGTCATAGATCTCTTAATGTTATCATCTATACGAGATGACCATTTAATGCGATCGTAAGGGTTAATAAGGTTTGATTCTATTAAACGCTCATTAATTCCGTATAATCCGGTCTTGACGCCTAAAGTGGCTTCATGTGCATACCTAGTTTTTAAATATGTATCTTGTAAGGTGGTTGATATGGTGGTTCTAGTGCCTCTTTTTACCTTCATACCTAGCTCGCCCATTTTCTTTGCGATGCTGTCCTCCATACTTATTAGCCTCTTAAATTTCATCATTTCGTCACGTCGTAACTTTCCTGCTACTGCATATTTTTCGTAAGCTTTGGCTAGATCTTTCTTAACTTCATCTAATGCATCTGCATATAAACCGCGCAGGTATGTCTCCCTATTGCTAATATACAAATCCATTTCTCGCGGGATCTGTGTCTCTAACAATCTGGATAACATGCGTATTCGCTGCTGTGCACTATTAACCTTTTTCATTTTTCTTCATCCATCTGTGAAGGGGACGGCAATCTTTGAATATACGCATCCTCTTCTTGCTGTAGTCTATCTAGCTCGCCTTGAGTGTTTGCTACGATCGTTGATGGCAACATATCTAATATTGTTGNTTTGGACAATATGCCGGTGAATCCTTGAGCTACTTTTGACCAATATTCAAAATCGATTGGCATGTTAGGCGTAAAGTTCATTTTTATCTTATTGGGATCTATTGTAACACTTGCTAGCATCTGCCAGCCCGTTGCCAATACCCTATATTGCTTTTTTAATCCTAATATATAATTGTTCTTCTTTAATGTCATTCTTGCCGTCATGGCCGTAAGTTTATATCTAAGGCTTATGCCGCTTGCTGTATTGCCGAAATCCTTGTCCGTGTAATCCACTGTCTGGCTTAATCTGTAGATGTTGTGTTCCAGTCTCTTAATTGACCTGTCTAAATATTCTGGATTAATATTTTTCGTAAGGAATTTTGCGTCTGCTAATTCTTGCAGTGTAATAAGCAAGTTAGACTCTGCCATATTTTCCATCTGTTCCTGAGTTAGGTTCATGCCTTTGATAAACAAATATGCATCGCGGAGTTCCTCTATGTCGTCTATATTTAAGCTTTCTACCTTGTCGTATATATCGATCAAGTTCTCTACACTCTCATAATCGGTATGTGCAATGTCATCATTTTTAAACTCAATTATCGGTACTTTGTCAAATCCGTGTGGTTTCTTGGTATCATCAAGTCCTAGATTTGCAACGTCTGTGTAATACTCGCCATTTTCAGCTTCAGAGTAATATTCCACATATTTGTTATCATAGAATTCTACATGCGTTTTACGGCGTGTTGCATCATATCTGTCTACCACATCATAATATCTTATAGCATACAAAACCTCTCCCGTGTTCTCGTCTAATACAACTTTACACTCCCACCTATGAAAGTTTAAGGCCCATAGATTTTTTTGGTTTTGATATAACAAGCGGTATGCTTTACCTTGTGTCGCTAGCCTTATTCCTAAATTATTGTCTAGATGCTCAAAATAGTTGTTCTGTATAAAACTGTCAAAGCGCTGTCTCTGTTCATCTGTTATGTCTTCGCCTGTTAAATCATAACTGATTGGTATTCCTAGCAGGTAATTAGTGTGGGCGTTTGCTATTTCAGACCGGAAGGCATGATGTGCTTTATTGTTAGATTTAGAGGTTATCTTCTTTGTTTTCTGGTCTATTTTTAAATAGGCTAGCTCTTGTTTGTATCTTCCCCAGCTCGCTTTTGCCTTTGTATCCTCCACCTTACTGCTCTCTATTATATCCTTTATGATTTGCCCGCGCATACCCGGGGAGTCAGGATCTAGTTTAAATATTTTATTAAAATTGTTGTAATATTGCATTATATAACCCCTATTTGAGTTTTAGTGTTTTTCATTTTTTGTTCTAATCCGTAGCGCAGTGCATCCATTGCGTGGTCTTGTCCCTTTTCTGGTTCTTCCATTTCCTGCCCATTGCTATCCTTTTTCCGCTGATACGTTTCTATCTCTTTTATAGTGCCTACACATCTTTCGTTAATGTATATTTTATGACCATTTATGAATTTTATACCTGAAAGTACCGAGCCTTTCCCTTTTTTTGCTGGTAGGGCGTTGACGCCTTCTGCTCTTAATTGTTCTATAGATTTCGGTTCTGCTGAATCACATGTCACATATTCTGTACCTGCAAATTCTTTGGTTAACTCTGCTAATCGATTATTAGAAAGTCTGATCCTGTAAATTTCGTCTTCAATGTAAATAGCTTTTTCCGTGTAATGTATCCTTAAAACTGCAGAAGGATTAATAAATCCAAAATCTAATCCGTAAAATACCTCAGCACCACCCATGTCTTTTGGTCTGTTTGTTACTATTTCATAATCTGGATATATCAGTTCCCCTAATACGCCCCAATTGCCTAATGTGTATACTTCTCGCTTCGTGCCTTCATAATTTTCGTATCTAGTATGGTCTTCCTCTGCTAAGTAGTTGTTATCTTTGTGTGTGGTGTGGTGATCTAAAAAAACAGATGCTTTCGATGGATCTGCATAAAAGTATTTATATATCCAATGTCCTGTGTGAACTGGATTAAACCTGCCAAATTCGCGTCTAGGACGGTCGTCCTCGCCCCTCTGCCGCATCCTTATCATTTCATATTCATTTTGTGTAAGTTCCGTCATCTCCTCATAGTGGATGTCGTTCCATATGCCCTTCATTGGGGTTATCGATTTTATCCTCTCTATGTCCGGAACACAACCTCCAAATAATGCTTGGCTTCCATTTACACAATAGATCTCCATACTGTTATCTTTTATTTTGAATAAGTGGTCTAACGCCCATAAATCAATTGTTTTACGTACTTCTGCAAATACAGAATGCCTTAACGTCCTCGCCACTTTTCTTATAATTAGCTGATTTCTACCTTCTAGCAAACCCAAAACTATAAGCTGTCCTGAGGCGTATGATTTGCCTGATCCTGTGCCGCCTCGCATTAGCACTAATGGCTTTTCATAATAATCAATAAGGCCCGCAAAACTTTCATTCATATGCTTATATATGTTATTGTATATTCTATTATACGCCATATCACATATGGTTTTGGCATTGCCTCTTGATTCGCCTTGTGAAAGATCCTGTGTATTTTCCTTATCTTTCCACCGTTCTGAATCCCTGTTTTTCTGCCACCATATTATCGCAGTTGGATTAGGTCCAATATATTTTTCTTTTATTACTTTTTTTTGTATCTTGGCTTCTTTGGGATTGTCGGGATTGCCTACAAGCTCTGTCGTTGTTTCGGTTGCCTTGTATCCATTTACCAGCTTCTCTAAAGCAGATTCGCATAACA
>SL_3KL_010_SEDDRAFT_10004183_pt1 | contig 13048 bp, 7 predicted proteins | sample SodLakKL_010_SED_2_FD_10381 | JGI IMG/M metagenome (IMG submission 10381)
ATGCGATTCCCATCTTCATCCTCAATCCAGTGCCTGCCCTGGTAGGATCGCAAAAAGTCAAAATCCCCCTCACGTGCCTGTCCGATCCCATACTTCCCCACAAAACCGGACCAATACCCGGAATCCCGCAGCAACCCGGTATATGTATTCGCAAACGCTTCCGGTTCAATTTCCACACCAAACTGGGTGATATTATTTCGAGACATATACTGACCGGTCAGAATGGAAGCCCGGCTCGTCATGCAGATAGAAGTGGTCACATATGCATTCGTAAATCGCACCCCCTCTTCGGCAAGCTGATCAAGACGAGGCGTATGAATGATATCATTCCCCGCTGCACCCAGTGCATCCCACCGCTGGTCGTCGCTGACCAGAACGACGATGTTCATGGGAGATTGATCCGGTGATTGGGCTTGGATTTTAATCGGTGTTACTGTAGAAATCAGCAGTATTATTAAATTGCCGAAAACCCATTTGAAATTTATCATGACAGGTTAATCATATTTATTTTATATCATCAAGCCTTTTTTTCCTGCTCAATGATATCGGACACTATAACATCACTCAAGCCACTTTTTTCTCCCTCTTCTAAAAGGTTGATAAGATGTTTTCTTTTTAAGTCATAAAAAAATTCTTCATACCGATTCATTTGCCTCAGTGCATCTCTGATAACTTCACTGGCATTACCATACAATCCCGAATCGACTTTTTCTTTGACGAATTTTTTTAATTCCGGAGTTAATGAAATATGCATAAACAACACTTTTCTTTAAAAAGTTAGAATTTTAATATACAGCCTTTGACAAAGTTTGTATACACTTTCTTTTCTTCAATACACGAAAAGTTTTTATTATCCCCAGTTTTTTACACCAAAAGTGTGCTCCTCGTATCCAATTTGAGACAAGATTACTTCGGATCTACCTTAATTACAAAATTCAGACAATATTACAATGGGAAAATAACCGCGAAATCTGCTGGAGGCTTTACTGCCCGCAGATGGAAGTGGAAACTTCTGATGAAATAAAGTTGATCAGGAGTTAAAGCTTGAATCCTATAATCTTAAATTGGAAATATTTTAAACTTTAACTTTATCAGTTGTTTAAAATGTTAATGCATATTTGAATAAGAGTGCCCGATTATCTGAATAAAAGGGACGTGAAGTATTTATTTCTGAATGAGTATTTACAGATTCGTTAAATACGATAAAAAAATTGTTTCCATCTCTTGGATTATATCTAAATCGAATATTTAAAATTCCAAAATTATCAGCACTGTTAAACTGAATAAATGAAGAAAGTGTTAGTCTTGTATTAAATGTTAATTCTGTCCTAAAACGAGCTATATGTGAGATAAAATCCTGATCGCGATCTTTAAAATCCACCTTATTAAACTGATAAAAAAGTGATAGATTAATAACTCGTGAAGGATCCCATTGTGGTAGAACGCTAGCGGCAATACGTCTGCCATCAAAAAAACTACCTCCACCAACATTTAAAATCGCCCTTAATGATTTACCTCTTGGTGTGTGATAAGAAAAATCTGCATATGGAAACCTGTAAATTCCGGCTGGCACTACCACATCATCCATCAGGTGAAATGATTCAGGTATATCTTCACTAATATAAAGAAACTCAACTGTTGCAAAATCTCCGCGTTTCCAGGTCAGTTCAATAGATGGTCCAAATTCTGACGTTTCAAGATTCCTTTCAGCATTACTCAGATACATTACCCCATTCATGGAACCTTGAATTCGTTGTAACGAAGAATTATCTCCCGGCATCCATCCCCAAGAAATTCTATCGCCGAACCTTGTAAAATTATTCCGCAATTGAAACCCCATAACAGGTTGATATAGCTCTCCAGCATAGTTGTAATTGAAATTATAACTAAAACCCTCAAAACTTCTCCGTTCAAAGTCTACTTGTAATCGAATGGATTCTGAAGTTACAGTGGATCTGTTATAATCACTGTCAGAGGTTTGTGCTATATTGATATTCAGAAAATCATTTCCCCATACATTAAAAATTCCGTCGAGACCATAGTTAAGGTTATAATTACCTTTTTCATCAATCTGGCTTGTAACCATACCCCCGGCATATGATTGAGAGTTAAACAGCTGCCTGCGAATCCGTACGACACTGTGATTTTTTGATAAAAGATGCTGTTCACGGGCTGTTTGCATCGACAGCAAACCTATATCCCATCCTCCTGAACGATTAATCATCCTGGCTCCTCCCAAAATACGTACTGGCTGGCCTGCATGAAGACCTATTGTTCGACTATAGAACAATCGATCAGAGTCGCCAAATGAAAAGTCAAAAATCGCTGCCCTTTCCAGGAAAAACTGCCGCCTTTCAGGGAAGAAAAGTGAAAAACGAGTCAGATTTATTTGTTGGTCATCAGCTTCAACCTGGGCAAAATCAGTGTTCAGGGTTAAATCGAGTGTAGTATTATCAGTCAGACCCATTTTTACATCCAATCCGGCCTCATAAGTTAAATCAGTCTCATGCTCATAGCTTTCGGCCACGTGATTTAAAAAAGCAGATCGTTGACCTCCCGCAAGCAGGTAAGGTGTAAAAAAAACTGGAGTGTGACTTTCAACATCATCCAGGACAATTTTTTTTGCTTGTGACGGTTTTGCAAAACTCAGAGCGCCCCAATCCGTTGAAATTTCCGGAAATATATGCATGCTAACATCATGCGCAGAATATCTATATGCTATCAATCCCATTTCAACTCTTCCGTCATTACTTTCATATCTTAAACTACTGAACGGGATTCGCATTTCTGCTGTCCACCCAAAGTCCGTTATAACTGCTTCCGCCTCCCAAATGGTATCCCAAAAAGTGTTAATACCGGAGTGTGCATCATTACTAATAGCACCATCAGTTCTTGAGCCAGATGGACTAACTACAAACCAAAGTGCATTCTCTTTATCATTGAATGTATCTAAAATAATTCCCAGGTCATCAATTGACATATTTTGATTATTTCTCTTGTATGTTGGAGCGCTTACTGTATTTTGATCTGCATAACATATACAGCTTACATATAAATATTTCTCGTCATAAGCTATTCGGATCTGTGTTTTTTCAGGATCAACCTTTTTACCAAAAGTAGGCCAATGAGTAACTAATGGTAATGGTTCTATCGCCATCCAGGCAGATTCATTTACATGCCCGTCTAAAGTAATTGATTCATTCAATTTAGGAATTACAAGCGGATCTGAAGATTGCGAATAAGCTAATTTAAAACTAAATAATTCTATCAGGATAAATAAACTAATAAATAAATATTTTACACTCATCAAATTTAACTTCTTATTATAAATTATATTTTTAAAAGTATTTTGCTTTTTTATTGAGTAATTACCGTATATATGGCATGTTTTTATGCTAAGAAGTGTGATGTCAATATTGTCATCTGATTATTTTAAAAACCCCGATCATCACTCAAATGATCGGGGTTTGGTGATAAGTATACTATTGGGAATTAATAGTAATGTATTACCTCTTGATCAATTAATATTCGTATTATAAATAAATTTAACTCTATTTATATTTACTGTTGAATAATCATTATTTTCGGTAGTTTTTTTAAATATGATATATACATCATTTACACGGTTCATTGAGTCAAGCTTAATATCAATCGCAAAATACTCATCATTTACTTGTGTAAAATTTGCAGGAGAATTACCAATTATCTCGCCATCTTCGGAGCCTATTCTGACTTCAACACTCCAACCTGTTTCATTATCTAAATCATCTTGAAAAGATGTAGGTATCAACTGTATTTCATAGACATTTGTCAGGTCTATATTATTTAATTTCAAATATGCCCCTGAAATATTTGGAGATACAGTTGATCGTAAAGTCATAATCTGATGTTGTATTTCCATTCCTTCCATCTCGTCAACATCCAGGATAAATATATTCGGATTACGTAAGGCCAATACCTCAACCGAGGTTAATGGTTCTATAAATTGTGTACCCCGATCAGTATATGATGCCCGAATCACATAGAAACCTTTATTATCCATACCTTCTGGTATATTTATAGCTAACTCACCTTCTATTGGAAGTGAATCGTGCTGAATTTGTTTATCAATATTAAGTATATAATTCACGATCGTTTGAACTTCACTTTCTGATAAGGACGGATGCGGGGGCATCGCTACGTTACCCCAAATTCCACTGCTACCAGATATGATGGAATTTGATAATTGTTCTGATGCATCTTCATTACTATTGTGATACTCTGCAATCTCAATAAAAGATGGCCCCGCCAGTGCTTCATTGATTCTGTGACACGTTTCACACCCACTATCTGTAATCAGTTTTCTGCCAAAGATAGTCTCAGTTGGGATTAAAGCTTCAAATTCATAGAGAGTATTTAATTCATCAGTCTCAGAAATAGGAGTAAATTCAGCGCTCACTGCAACTTCAGATGGATTTATCGTCCCTTCCCGTAAGCTTCCATCCTCTTTATCATAGACGTCAACGCTATAATTAATTCTATCTCCAGGCGTAATAAAGCTTCGATTAGACCCATGTAAGTCGATCGTAATTTCAGGGGGTTCATTCCCGGCAATCACAGTAATGGGATCACTGTTCACAGTCTCATGCGAATCACTAACTCTCAGGCGTATCTGAAAAATTCCCGGATTCTCTAATACAAGATTGTCATTAGGATCATTACTCTTATAAATTTCATTTCCATGTTCATCATCGACCCTCCATTCATAGCTTAACCTGTCACCATCATAATCAAATGTTCCCTCCGACGATAAATTTATTTCTAAAGGTACAGCTCCTGCAGATCTATCAGTTGATGCATTGACAACTGGTGCCCGGTTACCATCGTTATATTCAATTCTAATTAATCTGGCATCTTCATTTGGCCTGTAAACTCCTCTTCCATATTCCAGGACATAAAGATCACCATCCGGGCCAAATTTCATATCAATCGGGCCACTTAATTCAAGGTCCGGGAGAAAATGTTCCATCGATATATAATTCCCTTCTTCATCCATAGATATTACTAAAATCCATCCCCGGACCCAGTCTGTAACAAACCATTTCCCCTCATAATATGCTGGAAATGGCCTATCCGGATTAGTAAAGTCAGAACGCCGGTAAATTGGTCCTCCAACTGCACTATTACTGCCACTACCTGGTATAGGAAAATCAACAGACGAGGTTTGAGGATACCAGATCAATGCAGGTTTAGCTGGAGGTAATTCTGTTAAACCAGTATTATTTGGCGAATTGTTTACTGGATTCTCTGGATTGAATGGATCCCCAGACTCACCTGTTTCATAATCATATTCATAGTATGCTTTGTTATCGGCAATGAAGTACGGCCATCCTGAATTTTCCGGTTCTTTGGCCCGATTAAATTCATCGTATGATTTTGGCCCTAATCCAACCGAGTCAATCGTCCCATGAGGGCCAACTTCACCCCAGTACAACCAGCCGGTTTTGCTATCAATACTTAATCGCCAAGGATTTCGATTACCCATGGTATAAATTTCAGGTCGGGTATTAGGAGTTCCCGGATCAAATAGATTCCCTTCAGGAATTGAATAGGTTCCATCAGCTTCAGGACGAATTCGTAAAATTTTACCACGTAAATCATTCGTATTGCCTGAGGTTCGTTGAGAGTCATAAATATGCCTTCCGGGGCGTTCATCCAAGGGTGCAAATCCAGCTGTGGTCATTCGAGTATCATTTGAAGTATTGTCTCCAGTTGACAGATAAAGGTTGCCATCAGCATCAAAGACCATACCTCCCCCCAAATGACAACACGACTGCCTTTGATTTGGCACCTCTAATAAAATTTTCTCAGACTTCATATTAATTGATCCACCTGTCCATTCGTATCTTGCCAAAATTGTACCTGAGTTCAGTTCTTCTGGTGAATAAAAAAGATAAATCCAATTATTGGTTTCAAAATCCGGATCTAAGATTACACCCTGCATGCCGTCTTCACCCGTACTAGCCAATTCATTGCCTTCTTCATCGTAATAACCAATACTAACGGGGATATCAGCTATTGTTTGAACTTCATTCATTCTGGGATCATAAACCCTTACCTTGCCTCGTCGTTCTACAAATATTACCCTTCCATCCTCCAATACATCAAATTGCATCACTTCACCGAGATGTTCAGCTAATACAACCTTTGTAAAACGACTTTCATCGGGTTTTACAATTTGTTCAGTCTCTCTACTACAAGAAAAAAGGATAAGAATAGATACTATTAAAAATAGTTTAAAATTTAAATATATATTATAAAATATATTTTTATTCACATTTATATTGCTTTATTAATATTATATGATAATATTCATATTTTATATACTAAATAAATAGGAACGTTATATTGTAATCAGCAAATATGTTAGAAGTCTTTGATAGACTCGGGATATTGTTCATATTCAACGTCGAAGTAAAAATAAAACCGTAGCATATACTTCCCATTCGAAGATTTTATTTTCGTGACAATGCTTAAGATGTACATAAGAACAATTTTGCAAAGCCTTCTATAAATTTCTTATTCTTTAAAGGTGCCTTATCCTAAAGTTTCGATACTCTATTTTCATTGGAGGGCCAACATGAACCTGAACACCCAATAATCCCTCTAAACGACTATTTATCGGATCTTCATCAATAGTATAACTCATCAGAACTCCGTTGACATAGTGTTTTAAATGATTTCCCTTAGCAATAATATGATATTCATTCCAGCCCTCATTTATATGTTTAAATAAAGAATCTGAATCACCAAAAGATTCCTGGATAATTCGAGCTGACCATTGATTTCTTGATATATATTTATCTCGTTGGTTAGCATCACTAATACTTGGTAAAAGAGCTTTTTCTCCGCGAACAGCTAATGTTGTCCGTCTGCGCTCCTCATAGTTCATACCTGTATCAACCCCTGGTATTTCTTTATCTGTTTCATAACCTATGATATCTGCTTGATAACCAATTAAAGCGTACGGAGCACCTCCTATATAATCTTCAGGATCTTCCCAAAATGACCAGGGGGTGAGTTCCGCACCTTTTCGGCCTGCAACATTAACTTCCTGACTACGATAATTAATACCACTATTACCTCGACCAGAAACTCTATACTCCACTTTTAGTTCAAAATCTCTAACTATTCCGTCTCTCCAAATCAAAAATGAATTGCGGTCCAATAAATTTTCAGCAGTAACTTCACCTACAATTTTCTCATCTTCAACACGCCAATATGCAGGATCTCCTTCCCAACCATCTAAAGATTCTCCATCAAAAATATATATCCAATCATCATTCTCAATTTCATAATCAACAATCAGATATCCAATTAATAATGGCAGAATTAATGTGAGTAAATTTAGTGACTTATTCATTATTTAATAATTTGATTAAATTTTGACTTAATTATCAATAACCAGGATTTTGTATTATCCAGGGATTTCTTTCAATTTCAGTAATTGGAATTGGAAAAAGTAAATCATCAGTAGATATATTAAATGCTGCGCTTGGTGGTTGATTTCCAGGCGGGTAAAAATAATTTTGAGGGTTGGATACTACATTTTCACCAAATTCATTCATCACACTTACTGCTAATTGACCATGTCTGACTAAATAGTGCCAACGTTTATTTTCGAATGCTAACTCAATTCTTTGTTCATTTAGAATTATATTTCTGAGGTCATTTTGATTTACACCATTCGTAATGTCAGATAAGCCTGCTCGATTCCTTACTTGATTTAAGTAGAATAAAGCATCAGTCGTATTACCTTGCTCATTCAATGATTCAGCCAACAGGAGTAAAACCTCTGCATAACGATAAATAGGCCAGTTTTGACTGGTTTCAGGCGCCCTACCATGATCATGCAAAAACTTACTCACATATGGAAAATCTTCATAAATAATACCACCAATCATCGATTCACCTGTGAAATATGAAATAGTATTTTCATATCTCTGATCGTTGTCTTTATCATCATATGAGTTAAGAAACTCTGGTGTTGGGGTAATCATTTTACCAGCTCCATTTTGCCCATCTGGAGTTATTCCGGTAATTTCTGTACGGCTATTCACTGCAGGCAAGAATCGATATGGAAAACTGCTGAAAAGATTCTGTGATGTACCTTCTTGAAATTGTATGTCAAATATAATTTCCCTATTACCTTTATTCGTTGGTTTAAATACATCTAAATAATCAGGAAGTAAATCATAACCCATTTCGGTTATATCTGTAAGTACTTCCTCTGCATCTGACCATCTTTCTAATGTTATAAAGACATCACCCAAAAGAGCTTTGGCTGCTCCAGATGTTGCTCTTCCCAACTGTTGATTTTCTCTCGATGGTAATATTTCAGAGGCTACTTGTGCATCCGATATAATTTGATCATACACCTGAACCAGTGAAGCCCGCTCTTTAAACGAAGATTCATAATCAAGGGTAGGTTCTAAATGCAGTGGAATCCCACCAAAGTTTCTAACCAAGTCAAAATATGTGAATGCCCTTAAAAACAAGGCCTGGCCACGCAAATTATCTTTAACTGCAGAATCAAAGTCAACCGAATCTATATTATATAAAACATCATTAGCTCGTGATATAATGGTATAGTTATTAATCCATTTTCCTTCTACTGTGGGATTATTTACTTCTAACGTAAACATTGCTATATCCTCTTGCGGTTGAACACCTCGCAATGCCGGATCAAACTCAAAATAACTGTCGTCTGATCGCATACCTATAAGATTAATTTCACCACCATCTTGAAATACTGTCCCTCCTTCCAGCCATTGATGTAGTGGTGAATATATTGCGTTTACCGCTTGTTCAAAATCAAGCTGATTTTGAAAGAATCTACTTTTAGTTAATTCCGTTTCTGGTGTTACATTCAAAAAATCGTCACAAGATACAATTATGAATCCTATCGAAAATATTAACAATAATTTATATTTATATATATTTTTCATTGTATTATAATATAATGTTAAAAGCTTATGTTGACACCCAGGCTAAATGTTCTTGCAAGCGGGTAAGTATTTAAAATTACACCTGGAGTGTTATTACTCTCATTATCAAATGTATTTACCTCAGGATTTGGAAATTTTGTCCCATTTGTACTTCGACTCAGAATGTATAGATTTTGAGCACTCAGATATAATCTAAATCTTGAAAATAAACTACTTGATGGGATTGTATACCCTATTGTAAAGTTTTTAAAATTAATATGACTTCCATCATGTAACATGCCTGTATGAACACGATCACGCTCCAAAAATGTGGTACCAGCCAATGTATTCCCCCACCTGCCATTTCCAGGATCCGATGGAGACCTCCAACGATTCTCAAGATCTTTAAGTGGATTTACAACACCATCCAAATTCCCCAACATAAATTCATACATGGCCAATAAATCATTTCCATAGGTACCTGTAATATTTAAAGATATATCGAAATTGTGGATATAGAATTGGTTTGTGAATCCAAATGTAAAATCTGGCCATGGATTACCAATAATAGTCATATCTTCAGGAAAAGTTATTTCTCCATCACCATTTAAATCACGAAACTTTACAGTACCAACTGCTGAGCTTGAATGTTTTGGAGAATTATTAAAATCATCTTCATCAACATATACACCATCCTGAATTGCACCCCGAAAAACTCCAATTGGATGGCCAATTCTTGATTGATTTGTACTGTATCCATAGTATGACCAACCTGTATTGAGACGTGCATCTGGAGTAGCCAATGACATTACTTTATTTCTATCAAACGAAATATTTAAATTTGTTGACCATGAAAAGTTGCTTGTTTGTATGTTCGTTGATTGCAAATCAAATTCATGACCCCAAAAATTTACTTCACCAATATTTGTTTGAAGATTAGAGAATCCGGATGCCCTGGGAATATCAACATCAAATAAAAGTTGATCTGTATCTCGGTTATAATAATTATACGTGACGCGTAGCCTGTCATTTAAAAAATATATATCTGCACCAAGATTATATTCATTATTTGTTTCCCATGTAAGATTTCTATCTCCCAAATTAGATGAAGCCCTACCAGAAATTTGTGAATTATCAAATATATAATATGAAGGAGCTATCGTTTGATGATGAGTATAATTTCCAATATTAAAATTACCAGTAGTCCCATAACTACCCCGAAGTTTTAGAAAAGAGATAAAATCAATATCCCAAAAATTTTCTTCTGTGACGATCCACCCTCCAGATACGGACACGAAATTACCCCATCTGTTTTCAGGCCCAAAACGAGACGAACCATCTCGGCGAAATGATGCACTGATCAAATACCTTTCAGAGTAATTATAATTTATTCTTCCCAAGTAAGATAGAAGTGACCACTCCTGAATATTCGTTGCAATATTAAATTGGCCAGCTGCAATCATCTCCTGTATTTTATCATCTACAAATTGACTTCCATTTATTCCAATCGATTCACTTCTAAATTGTTGAGCAGTAAACCCAGCAAGAAAATCAATTTGATGATTATTAAGTGATAATAAATAGTTAACTGTATTTTCATTTGTCCAACTTAGAAAAGAAGAGTTACTTCTTGATCCCGAAGATTGTTGAATTCCAGGCAAGGCCAACGTTGATTCAGGGAAGAATTGATAGTTATTAGAGTCTTGAATTTGCAAATGAACAGAACTTTCGATTTCTAGTCCATCTAAGAGTTCATAACTGATAAATGAACTGGAATTAAGCTGCCTGCTTTTAGTTTCCCACTTTCTATCTTCTGCAAGTGCGAAAAAAAAAACTTGTAATTGGTTGTCTATAACTACCATCTTCATTATAGGCAGCACCCCAAGGTGGAGCAAAAGTATATGCACCTCCATTCCAGTTCCAGCCATCCGTAGGATAATTATTGTTAGTTGAAATATTTGGAGCCAAATTAAATCCGATATTTACTCTTTCAGAAGGTTGAAATCTGGAATTCACTCTTAATGATATTCTATCATAACCTGTACCTATAAGGATCCCTCCTTGATTGAAATATCCTAATGTTGCAGAAGTACTAAATCTATCTGTACCAGTATTGATTGATAAATTATAACTTTCAATAGGTGATGTTCTCAGAAGCAGATCCTGCCAATCAGGCCCTATTGCTTGATCAGGGTTTTCAAAGTCAGGGTGAATTGGTCTATTATTTTCTATAGCTATTTCTCTTTGAAATTGAGCATATTCTCGCGCATTCATAAATTGGACCCTGCGTTCTTTATGATCTTGCTCGAACCCAACATATGCATTAAAATCAACACTGGTTCTACCATCCATAGCAGCAGATTTAGTTTGAACTATAACTACACCATTTGCACCCCTTGACCCATAAATTGATTTTGCTGCTGCGTCTTTTAAAATGCTTATACTTTCTATTTCTGACGGATTAATATGGCTAATACCTCCAATAAGTGGTGATCCATCCACAACATATAACGGATCTGCTCCTGCTGTAAGAGAAGCAGCTCCTCTTATTTGAATGTTTAATCCTTCACCAGGCCGACCAGAAACCTGACTAACCTGAACACCACTCATCCTCCCTTGAAGCAATTGACCAATTTGTGCTACAGGTGCCGTTCCTAAATCTTCTATACTAATATTTTGAACAGATGATGAAATCTGCCTTGTTGACAGAGCCCCATACCCTACGACAATGAGTTCATCACCTGAAATAGCTTCAGATTGTAACATGATGTTCATTTCAGCTTGTCCATCTAAGTAAACCTCCTGAGTTTGATAACCTATATATGACACTACAAGAACCGATTCTAACGATGGTACCTGAAGCTCAAATTCACCATCAATATTTGTAGCTGTACCCGTTGAGGTTCCCTGTATCAAAATATTCACACCCGGAAGCGCTTCGCCAGTCTGTGCATCAACAACCTGACCCCTTACAGTTTCCTGGATTCCTATTTCATCATCAGTTCGAATTTCAGTAATAAATTCAACGGGTTTCTTTTCCCTCAAAAGTATATTCCTTCCTGAAGCATAGGCTTCCAAATTTGTGTCTTTCAATAACTCATTTAAAACATAACTCAATGGTTTATCCTCACTTTCAAGGCTTACGGTTTCTTCCGGCAGCAAATCCGCATCGTAATAGAGACCGGCCCTGGCCTGTTTGGCAATCGCTACCAATGCTTCTTCCATTGATACCTGCTGAAGATTTATTTGTATCACGGGATTGGAATTCCAAATAATCTCTTTCTTCTGAAGATACGTCAGATCTGTCACATCCTGCTGAGAGGCAGACTGTGCGTCTGCCGTATTATAGAAACCCACTGTTAATATTGAGATCCATATTAACCATTGAATCGAATTCTTCATTTTATTTGCGATTTGTTGATATTAATATTGTTTTATTCTGTTACTGTCTCGTTCTGATACCATATGATTGTGGATTCATGCATCTCATAGCCTAAATCCAGTGCAATTGATATTGCCTCCACAACTTCTTCCAGTTGAACTTTTTCAGTATAAACTGTTAGTTTTTGTGTATTTACAGACCCATCCTGCAGCTCATGTGTCACCCCATATATCCGCTCAAGCTGCCTGAGAACCTGGTCAAATGGCATGCTGCTAAAATTCAGATAGCCATTCTTCCAGCTCATATAATTTTCAATATCCGTCTCTTCGATTTTAACGTCATTACTTCCTTCTGAGAGCAGTCCGAGCTGGCCTGCAGTAAGCCTGGCTGCACTTCTCTCATCATGATTTTGGTGACGAAAGGATACCAACCCATCCTGCACGGCTACCATGACCTGTTTCCCTCTTTTTACATTGAACGATGTCCCCAACACTTCCACAACAGCATCGCCGGCATGCACCACAAACATACGATCCGGATTATGCGTCACATCAAAAAACGCCTCCCCGTCCAGCCAGATCATTCTGGACTCATCAGATTTGTCATCCGATATTTCCAGCTTGGAATTGCGGTTAAGCCTCACAACTGATCCGTCTGCAAGGGTAATGATCCGCTGCTCAACATCGGTTGTTGTATATAT
>SL_3KL_010_SEDDRAFT_10004184_pt1 | contig 13046 bp, 10 predicted proteins | sample SodLakKL_010_SED_2_FD_10381 | JGI IMG/M metagenome (IMG submission 10381)
AAGAGAACAGGCTGACCGGTATATCCAGGTCATTATCGATCGCGTGAGCGATGCTGTGGATCGACCTTTTCAATACAGGATGCCCCGCGGGTTGTGTGCTGCGCCGCAGGTGGGCATGCAGGTCCTGGTTCCTTTTCGCTCCGGCAAGATCAACGCCTTTGTGGTGGGTATCCAGCGAGAGCCCGATGTGCAGGACACGAAGGACGTTTTGTGCGTGTTGGAACATGAACCGGCCCTGAGCCCGGAAATGATCGCCCTCAGCTACTGGCTTTCCCGACGGTTTTTCCTGCGCTGGTCGGAAGCGATTCACCTTTGTTTACCGCCGGCCAGGAACAAGGTGAAAAAAAAATTCGTGGAACGGGTTTTTCCGGCCGTGGATCAAGAAACTTTAAGAGAAGAAGCTGTCAGGATCAAACCCCGGGCATCCAGGCAGGCTTTGATCCTCGAGTTTTTGGCGGCAGCCCGTGAAGGCCTGGATTGGCCCGGGCTACGGCAGAAAACAGGCGCAGATCGCCGGAGCCTGCTCGCCCTGCGGGAAAGGGGCTTGCTGGAAATCCGGTCCCAGTCTGCGGAGCGGAGTCCCTGGGCCCGGGATCTGGACGGGACAAAACATGAAGCCGGCTTCAGGCTGACGGAAGAGCAGCAGCGGGCCCTCGAAAAGATCGAGCAGGCGCTGGATCACCCCTCCCAGGATATCCTGCTCCACGGCATTACGGGAAGCGGAAAAACGGAACTCTATTTTCTTGCCATGGAACGGGTCTTGCGACAGGGGAAGCAGGCCATCTTCCTGGTTCCAGAAATCGCCCTGACGCCGCACATGATCACGCTGTTGAGAGAGCGGTTTCCGGGCCAGGTGGGGATGCTCCACAGCGGACTCACGCCCGGGGAGCGGTTCGACCAGTGGTGGAAGATCAAAGAAAGGAAAGTCAATATCGTTCTGGGTTCTCGTTCCGCTATTTTTGCCCCGCTGGGTGCCCTGGGGCTAATTGTCATGGATGAAGAGCATGAAAATACGTATCGCCAGGATGATTCTCCCCGTTACCACGCCAGGGACGTGGCCCGCTGGAGAGCTCGACATCACGGAGCCCTGTTGCTCCTCGGCAGTGCCACGCCCTCCCTGGAAACGTATGCCGAGAGCCTCCGGGGAACGGTCAAGATGTTGAAGTTGCGGGAGCGGGTCCCCGGACGTTTCCTGCCCTCCGTTGAAGTCGTTGATATGCGCCAGGAATTTGGTGCAAGGCCCCGGAGCGTTTTTAGCCAACGCCTCTATGAAAGCGTGAAGCAGACCCTGGCTGCAGGAGAACAGGTCATTCTTTTTTTAAACAGGAGAGGATTCGCCGGGGTTGAGCTTTGCCGTCGTTGCGGCTTTGTCGTGGAATGTCCCTACTGCTCGGTATCTCTCACCTATCATTCATTTCCCGAACACCTGCAGTGCCATTACTGCACCTTCAAAAGAGAACCCTACCGGGAGTGTCCCCGCTGCCGCAGCCTTTCTATTGGCAACTTCGGACTGGGAACGCAAAAACTGGAGAAACAGGTGAAAGAAGCATTTCCCCAGGCCGGTGTGATCCGCCTGGATAGCGATGTTACATCGGCCAGGGGGGTGCATGAGAAAGTTTGGAGAACCTTCAAGGAAAATCAAGCGTCGATTTTGATCGGCACCCAGATGATCGCCAAAGGCCATGATTTTCCCGGCGTGACCCTGGTCGGCGTGATCGCGGCGGATATCAACCTCCACCTGCCGGACTTTCGCGCCGGAGAAAAAACCTTTCAACTGCTGACACAGGTTTCCGGGCGGGCGGGTCGTGGAGAGAAGCGGGGCAAGGTCATCGTGCAAACGTTTTCACCGGAGCATTACAGCATCCGGGCTGCCCTGGACCAGGATTACTCCCAATTTATCCGGGAAGAAGCGCGCAGAAGGCGCCTGCTGCATTACCCGCCCTACACGGACCTGCTCATCCTTGGATGCAGCGCCAGGCAAGAGGAAAAGGCGCTGGCTGCGGCTGAAGGACTGAGCCTGCAGCTTGCAGGGAGACTGGCAGAGGGGGAGGAGTTGCTGGGGCCTTCGCCGGCGCCGATTAAACGGGTAAAAGGTTTTTATCGCTACCACGTGCTGTACAAGGGGGATCATGTACAGGCGAAGAACCAACTTTTACGGGAAACCATCTGGAATTATCGGCGGGGGCTCACGGGAGAGGTCAGGGTCACGGTGGATTTCAACCCGCTAATGATGTTATAATATGATTTGGAGATACATTTGGGTTCACACCCATCATGGGTGCCCGGTTAAGCTTGAGCACCCGGCATAGTCGATGAAGCCGAGAGGAGTGTAGCATGGATGGCCATGCGGCAGATCAGAAAAGATGGAGACCCGGACTTGAGAAAAAAAGCGGCGCCGGTGGCGCGTTTTTCTGCTCCCCTGCACCGCTTGATCGAAGATATGATCGAGACCATGCAGGAGTCCAACGGAGTGGGGCTTGCCGCTCCCCAGGTGGGCATCGCCAAGCGGATTATTGTTGTTCGCCACCAGGATGATATCTTCGAAATCATTAACCCCGAGATCGCGGTGAGCCGGGGAGAAGTGATCGACGTGGAGGGGTGCCTGAGCTGTCCGGGAGCCTATGGCGAAGTTACCCGTGCAGCGGAGGTGGAGGTAGAAGGAAAAGACCGGGACGGAAACGATATCCGGGTGACAGGGCAGGACTTGCTGGCGCGGATCTTGCAGCACGAAATTGACCACTTGGAGGGAATTTTGTTTTTAGACAGGGCCATCAGGCTGCTCGATGCGGAAGAAATCAAAAAAATGAACGCGAATGACAGGTGATCACGTGTCCTCCATGAAGCTGCTGTTGCTGGCTGCCTCTCCCTTTGCCCTTCCTTCCCTGCAGCTCCTGGCCCAGGGCGATTTTCGCCCCGCGGCTGTAATCGCCCGGCCGGATCGACCTTCCGGGCGAGGGAAACAGGTATCGTTTCCCCCGGTGAAAAAAGCGGCCCTGGAGTTAGGGCTCCAGGTTTGGCAGCCGACAGGCAAAAAAGAATTATACCGGCTGGTTGAACAACTCCAGCCCGATGTACTGGTGAATGTCGCCTACGGGATGAAGCTGCCCCCGGAAATCCTGGAATACCCCCCGCTGGGATGCCTCAATCTCCACCCTTCGTTACTGCCGGCATACAGGGGCGCTGCCCCGATTCGCCGGGCCATCATGGTTGGTGAAAAAGAGACGGGGGTGACGGTGCTCTTCATGGCCGAGGAGCTGGACGCCGGGGATATTATTTTACAGGAAACAGCGCGGATCGCTCTCGGGGAAACGTACGGTTCGCTGCAGCAGAGGTTGGCCCGGCAGGGGGCGGAACTGCTCCTTTCGGCCCTGGAACTGCTGGCACAGGGTAAGGCGCCGCGACATCCGCAGGAAGAGGAAAAAGCAACCTATGCCCCCCCGCTGACGCCTGAGGACGAGCGGATAAACTGGGCCAGGCCTGCAGAGGCGATCGATCATCAAATCCGTGGCCTGGAACCATTCCCCGGCGCGTACACCTGGCTTCACGGGAAACGATTAAAGCTGAGAAAAGTGATTCCCGCCGAAAAGACCGCGGGGCAGACCGGGGCTGTTCGGGACCTTACCCCGGGGACGATCTGCCGCGTGGGCCGTGACAGTTTCTCGGTATTGACCGGACAGGACTTCCTGCAGGTTCTTGAAGTGCAGCTTGCAGGGAAAAAGCGTATGCATGCAGGAGATTTTTTAAGGGGCTACCCGCTGGAAGTGGGTGAAAAGCTTGGCTGAGGAAATGAGCCAGAGGCCACAGGAGAAAAAACGCATATTTTTGGGTTTGGTCCTGGTTTCCCTCCTGATCTTAATAGGCGTCACCGTTTACCTCTTTGTGTACGCCCGTGATCCCCAATCCTTTCTTTTCCGGAACATCTTGATGCTGTTGACCGGCCTTTTCTTGTTGATCCTGTTTTTCTTTTTTATCGGCCTGCTGGCGATGACAAGCACGATCCTGGGGAACCGGTCTTTCCCGGGGATGGATTGGTTAATCGATAAAACCCTGCTGCTCCTGTTTCCCGTGGTGATCGCTTTGGGCAGGTTATTTCAGATCGCGCAAGATAAAATCCAGCGCTCGTTTATTGAAGTGAACAACCAGCTGGTTCGTGCCCGGCGACAAAGAGTGCACGCCCGGCAGTACCTGATCTTATTGCCTCACTGCTTACAAAGGGATTCCTGCCCGCATAAAATCACCTTGAGCACGGACAATTGCCAGAAATGCGGCCGCTGCCAGGTAGGCGAGATCTTGGATTTGGCGGCGGAAAAAGGAGTCAACGTGGAAGTTGTCGCCGGCGGGACCATGGCCCGGCGGGCCTTGACCCAGCACGATCCGCAGGCGGTTGTGGCCGTTGCCTGTGAGCGGGACCTCTCCAGTGGTGTTCTTGACAGCTTCCCCCTGGCCGTGATTGGCGTGGTGAACCAGCGACCCCAGGGGCCCTGCTTGAATACGCGGGTTGACATGGGGGCGCTACAGGAGGCCTTGTCCATACAACTGGAACACCTGGAGCAGGCAAAAGGGGCAAGATAATAAGGAAAGCCAGGGAGTTGGCTGCACAGCGCTCCCTGCTGCAGAGAAACGATACGAGAAGATGGCGATCGAGTTTCGCCAGATCTCACGGTTGTTTCCCTGCTGGCCCTCAGCAAACATGGGATTTGCCTGCATAAAAAGGCGCGCAGGGGTTTCAGCAAAGCCGCCTCAACCTGTCTGAGCGAGCGTAGCGAGGCGTTTTTGAGGCAACTTGATCCCCCCCGGGCACCGAGACAAACCCTGTCGCAAATCCTGTGGTTGAGGGTAAACGGGGAAATGAGGGTTGATTTTTAAGCAAGTTTGATTACCAGGAAAGAGGAAAAAGCTTTAAGGAGGTTGATCTCACATGTGGTTTTTGGACAGCGGTTTTATCATCTTTGTTGTCCCGGCCATGATTTTTGCTTTTTACGCCCAGGCCAAGGTTAAAGGGGCCTATCAACGTTATTCCCGTCTGCGCTCTCGCTCCGGATTAACGGGGGAAAAGGTCGCCCGCATGCTACTGGATGGCGCCCGCCTTGACGAGGTAAAGGTTACACAGACCCGGGGGCAGTTGACGGATCACTATGACCCCAGGGAAAAAGTTGTCCGACTTTCCCCGGAGGTGTTCCGGGGAGATTCCCTGGCCTCCATTGGCATTGCCGCTCACGAAGTCGGACATGCCATCCAGCACGGCAGGGATTATTTTGCGCTGAATATCCGTAACGCCATTGTTCCCCTGGCCGGTTTTGGGTCCCAGGCCGCCTTTCCCCTCTTTCTGGTTGGTTTGATCTTTCAGCAGGGATTTCTCATGGACATCGGGATTGCTGTATTCTTGTTCGCGTTATTTTTCCAGGCGATCACCCTGCCGGTAGAGCTGAATGCCAGCAAGAGAGCCATGGCCTTACTGGAGGGAGGCGGCATGCTGCAAGGCGAGGAGCTCACCGGGGCCAAAAGAGTTCTGAATGCGGCGGCCCTAACGTATATTGCCGCCCTGGCAATGGCCCTGGCCCAGCTTTTGAGGCTGCTGCTGCTCAGGGGGAGAAATTGATCTTGGCTGCAGCGGGGAGCTAGAGATGTTCTTCTTTTTTCTATTTCTGATCTTTATCGGCTTTTTTATCCTGTTGGGGTTAATTTTTTTGCCGTTTCAATTTGCCCTTTACTCCATTTTTAACATGATTACAATTCCGTTTCAGCTGGTTAAAATTGCGTTGAATCCACAGCTACGAATTAATCACGCCCTGGAACATGCGACGATCAACGTGATCGAAAGCCAGCTGGGCTGCTTAAATCTTACGGGAATGGGCCAAGAACAGGGCTTCATGATCCAGGGTCCCGTGGCCCCGGACCTGGTTGAAGAAGCGGCCAGGGTGGGACTGCTGAAGCTAAAAAGGGGAGAAGATCACCTGGCCATCCACAGGAGATGCGGGACCAGTATGCTCGCGGCCAACCTCGTGGCCTCGATCTTCTTCATTTATGTCCTGTGGAGTGCCGGTTATTTTGGGATTTTATTCGTCTTGCTGGCCATTCTGGCCGCGTATCTCCTGGGGCCTCCCCTGGGCTGGGTGATCCAGAAATACATTACCACGTCGACGGAAGTGGATCGCATGGAAATCGTCGGCGTTGAACGGGATTTGGCTTACACCGGGCGGGGTGGTCTCTTCGCTCCCCCGGGAAGACGTTATTTTGTGCGAACGAGAAAATGGTGAACAGGGCCCGACCATGACCATGACCCACGGGCCCTGGAGACCACCAAGATTTGGGGGACCCATGGCGAACAAAAAACAGTTGACTGCACGGGAAAATGCCCGGGCTCCAGGGCAGGAAGGGCAAACACGGGAAATCGCCTTGCAAGTGTTGAAAGACCTGGAAGAAAAGCAGACCTACGCCAACCTGGCTTTGAGCCGGGTGTTGAACCGCGTGTTGCTGCCTGGTAACGAAAGGAGCCTCTTAACGGAACTGGTTTACGGGACGATCCAGCGCCGGAATACCCTCGATTGGGTACTTCAACAATTTTTAAAGCACCCGCTGGATAAGTTGACCCCGTGGATTCGCACGATTTTGCGCCTGGGTGTTTATCAGATCCTCTACCTGGATCGCATCCCGGACGCGGCCGCCGTGGACGAATCTGTCAAGCTGGCCCAGAGATACGGGCACAGGGGTGTAGCCGGTTTAACCAATGCCGTACTGCGCAAGGTGAGCGCGGAGAAAGAATCTCTTCCCTGGCCTTCCCGGGATACCCAGCCAGAGTCCTACCTCTCCCTTTGTTATTCGTACCCGCTGTGGATGGTGCAGCGCTGGCTTCATCGCCTGGGATGGGATGAAACAGAAGCTCTTTGCATCTCGGGCAACAAGGCGCCGCCCTTGACTGTGCGCACCAATACCCTGCGCAACTCCAGAAAAGATTTAATGCATAGGTTGCACCAGGAGGACGTAGAGTCCCAGGAATGCCGTTATGCGCCAGAAGGCCTGCATCTCCAGCTGGCGGGAAATCTTTCTAGTTTAAAAAGCTTCCAGGAAGGATTGTTCCAGGTGCAGGGAGAATCTTCTATGCTGGTATCTCACTTGCTGAATCCCCAACCGGGGGAACGGGTTCTCGATGTCTGCAGCGCGCCGGGTGGGAAGACGGTGCACATGGGTCTGCTGATGCAGAACCGCGGAAAAATCCGGGCTTCCGATCTCTACCCCCAGCGCTTAAAGCTAGTCCAGGAGGCGGCGGCACGCCAGGGGGTGTCCATTGTCCGCACGGAACCCCTGGACGGGCGTCAAATGCCCGCCCATTACCATGAGCGGTTTGACCGCGTTCTCCTGGATGTTCCCTGCTCCGGGCTTGGGGTTATTCGCCGCAAGAGCGATCTCAAGTGGAAAAGGGAGCCTGAAGATATTGTGGCTCTCCAGCTCCTGCAAAAGGAACTGCTCGCCGCGGCCTATCGCGCCTTAAAGCCCAAAGGGGTGCTGGTCTACAGTGCCTGTACGCTGGAACCCGAAGAAACCGACCAGGTCGTGCAGGCGTTCCTGGAGAACGAGCCGTCCAGCGAGCCGGCCCTGTTAGCCCCGCTACTGCCGGCAGGCCTGGTTGAAGCGGAAAAGGAAGCGGGAATCGTGCGGCTCTGGCCTCACAAAGACGATTTAGACGGGTTTTTTATCGCCAAGATCAGAAAAAATGGCATTGGAAGTTAGGCAGGGCTTCCCGCCAGCCCGGAATTGATCTTGCCGACGGTTTTTGTTATACTTACCCTGAACGGTGGGTGGAGTAAGGGGAGGAGAGAGCATGCTTGAGTTTTCGGTGCGTACTCATCGGGGGCGGGTGCGGGAAAAGAACCAGGATTGTTACTTTGTGCCTTCTGATGGCCCTATCCACCTCTTCGCTGTGGCGGATGGCATGGGAGGGCACGCAGCCGGCGAGGTAGCCAGTTCCCTGTCGATCCAGGCCATCCAAGATCAAATTGCGCCTGTTCGTCACGCCCGGGAAAATTTTGATCCCCCACGGCTGGAGGCATTTTTACATACCGCCTTTTTAGATGCCAACGAACGCATCCTGCAGGCGCAAAAGGAAAACACCGAACTCGAGGGGATGGGTACGACACTTACCGTGGCAGCCGTGCTCAAGGGAGAATTGTTGGTGGGCCATGTTGGAGACAGCCAGGCCCATCTTTTTCGTGACGGGGAACATCAGCAGATCACCGAAGATCATTCCCTGGTCATGGAGTTGTGGAAGAACGGGGAAATCAAGAAAGATGAACTGCGCACCCATCCCCAGCGCCATATGCTCACCCGGGCCCTCGGCACCCCTTCTCCCCCCCAGGTCGATTTCTACCACGTTGCGCTACAAAGCGATGACGTGATCCTGTTGTGCACCGATGGGTTAACCTCCATGCTTCCCCTTGAACCCCTCCGGGAGATCATTTATAGCACGGCAACCCTGGAGGATAGAGTGCAGGCACTGGTGACGAAAGCAAACGACCAGGGAGGGCTGGACAATATTACGGTGCTGCTTATTCGCGTGTTGCAATGAATCCAGACGAAGGCTTGGTGAGGGTGTTGATCGGTAAGAAGTTAGGAAATCGCTACGAAATTCAAGAAGGCATCGGCGAAGGGGGCATGGCGCGGGTTTACCGCGGTCATGATCTGAAACTGAATCGCGCGGTCGCGATAAAAATTCTTTACGAACATTTTGCCCATGATACAGAGTTCATCCGCCGCTTCCAACAAGAGGCCAAGGCCGCGGCCAAGCTTTCCCATCCGGCCATTGTTAATGTTTACGATGAGGGCCAGGAAGAGGACATTTATTATATTGTCATGGAATACGTGGACGGGTATACGTTGAAAGACGTGATTCTTCGCGACGGCCGGCTTAAGCCTGAAGAAGCCGTGCACATTGCACAACAAATTTGTGATGCCCTGGTTCACGCACACCGGCATAATGTGATTCACCGGGATATCAAGCCGCAAAACATTATGCTTACCCAGGAAGGGCGGATCAAAGTAGCGGATTTTGGCATCGCCCGTGCAGCCACGGATTCAACGATTACCCACGGAAAGTCCTTGATGGGTTCGGTGTATTATTCTTCCCCGGAGCAGGCCCGGGGAAGCATCGCAGACCAGAAATCAGACGTTTACTCCCTGGGTGTTGTGATGTATGAAATGCTCACCGGCACACTGCCATTTTTCGGGGAAAGCCCGATTTCTGTTGCCTTAAAACACCTGCAGGAGGATATCACCCCTCCCCGACAGATTGAGCCGGCGGTCCCCTCGGAGCTGGAGATGATCATTCTGCGGACTATGCGTAAAGAACGCAGCATGCGCTATCAAAACGCGGCGGAGCTGCTGCAGGACCTGGAAGAGTGGTTGAACGCCCAAAACAAGAACAACCACGTGAAAAATGACTTAAAAAACCGGCTTCTTTCCTATGAACAAATCGATCAGGCCCGGCGGGCCCAGGATTTGCAGGCCAACAAGGCGGATGATAGCCACTACGAGGAAGAAGAGGAAGATGAAGATGAAGAAGACGGAGATAGTTTTCCTGTGAAAAAAGCCATTCTCTACGGTTCCCTGCTGGCGGCGCTCTTTTTTGTGGTCTGGTTCGGTTATGGTTTTATTGCCGGCCTGCTGCAGGTACCTGAAGTCACCGTACCCGACCTCCAGGGCTTAAGTTTGGCCCAGGCAGAAGAAAAGCTGCAAGAAGTGGGCCTGGATTTTGTGATTGAGAACGAAGTGCACAACGAGGACATTCCGGTTGATCACGTGATCTCCCAAAACCCCCTGGCGGGAAGAAGCGTGAAACAAGAACGGGCGGTGGAACTGGTGATTAGCCTGGGCCCCGACCTGGTGGAAGTGCCCTCTCTTCTCGGTCGAACCGAGCGGGAAGCCCGCTTGCTTTTGAGTGATTTGCAGCTGGATATCGAGCGTTCAGAAGAATACAGCGATGATGTTGCTGCCGGCCTGGTCATGCGGCAGGATCCCGGGGATGGCTTTCGCCTTGCCCGGAATGAAACGGTTCAGATCGTCGTCAGCAGCGGGCAACAACCGTTCTCGCTGAGAAATTTTCACGGGTGGGATGAGAAAGATGCCAGGGAGTGGCTCAGCCTCTATGAACTGGTCTTGAGAAACATTGACGAGGAACACTCAGACGAGTTGGGTGAGGGCAAAATCATCTCCCAGCACCCCGAAGCGGGTACCATGGTGCAAGAAGGTGATCCCGTTGACCTGGTGATCAGCCTGGGCAGTGAGCCACCAGAATATGAAGTCCACCCGTTGACGATCGTCCCGGAAGTCGAATTATTTCAGTATATTCGCGTGGATGTGGACGACGAGGAAGGAAGGCGGACTATCTTCGAAGGCGAATTCAAGGGAGAATCGATCTCCATGGAAATATACGGCTCCGGACAGGTGATCTTAATGGAGCTTCGCAACGATGATTTTGTCACCATTGACACCTTTACGTATCCTTAAGCAGCTCCTGTTTACTAACGTTATTTCCCGGGATAGGAGGAATATTACTGGAAGGTCGCCTGGTTAAAGCCAAGGGAGGGTTCTATTATGTGAGGACAGCAAACGGAGAAACCTTTTGCTGTCGCGCCAGGGGTAAAATAAAAGAACGGGGTCAGGACCTGGTCGTAGGGGACAGGGTAAACGTGATGTGCCCCGAAAACGGCGATCCGGTTATCGAAGACGTGTATCCCAGGAAGAGCCAGATCCATCGCCCTTCCGTGGCCAACGTCGATCAGGTCGTGGCCTTGATGTCTGTCGCTGATCCTCCCCTGGACCTTGCGTTGCTGGATCGGATTGTTGTCTCCGTCGAAGCGAAACAACTGGGAATGATCCTTTGCTTGAATAAGATTGACCTGGCTGCCGCTGCAGCCCGGGAGGAGATTCAACGGGTCAAATCCACGTACCAGGATTGTTCCTACCGGGTTGTGATCTCCAGCGCCCTTTCCGGGCAGGGCATCGACACGATCAGCCGGTACCTGGACGGGTGCATCACGGTGCTGGCGGGTCCCTCGGGCGTCGGTAAATCAACCCTGATCAACCAGCTCATTCCTGGCGCCGACCTGCGCGTGGACGCAGTAAGCAATAAAAGTAGAAGAGGAAAACACACCACCCGTGCCGTAGAGCTCATTCCCTGGGGAGACACGGGCTATCTTGTTGATACCCCCGGTTTTCAGCGCTTGGACCTGGAAGATATTGCCTTACAAGATCTGCCGGGCTGTTTCCCGGACATTACGGAACATGCCGGCGGATGCCGGTTTGATGACTGCCTGCATGAAGCGGAGCCCCACTGCGCAGCAAAAGAGGCTTTACAAGCAGGGAAACTAGCCCCCTGGCGCTACCGGAACTACCTCTCTTTTTTACAGGAAATTAAAAGAAAAGAACAGCGCTACTAACGAGAACCGGGCTTTCCCCGGGTAGCGCGAAACGGGCCAGGCAAATTTACGGACCCCTGCAGGGGAAGAAGCCTGCCAGGGTCCGTGAATTAATCTCAGGATCTCAAAGGAGATGCGCATTGAAAACCATCAAAGTTGCCCCGTCTATTCTCTCCGCAGACTTTGCTTCTCTACTGGAGGACGTGCAGCGCATGGAAAACGCCGGCGCGGATTGGCTCCACGTCGATGTGATGGATGGTCACTTTGTTCCCAACATCACCCTGGGACCCTTGATCGTGCAGGCGCTGCACCCCCACACGAATTTGTTCCTGGATGTGCACCTGATGATCGAAAGACCCGAGCGCTTCATCCCTGCTTTTTCCAGGGCCGGGGCTGACCTGTTATGCGTTCATGCAGAAGCCTGCGTACATTTAAACCGGGTGATCCAATTGATTCGCGATTCCGGCTGTCAAACCGGTGTGGCCTTGAACCCTGCCACACCACCCGGCATCCTGGATTATACCCTGGAGAGCCTGGACCTGGTCCTGGTCATGTCGGTAAACCCGGGATTTGCCGGGCAGGACTTTATCCCTTCTGCCCTGGCCAAGATTGAAAAACTGGCCCGCATCCGGGAACGGCGCCGCCTGGACTTTTTAATCCAGGTGGACGGGGGCATTAATGAACAAACGGCTGCGTCCGTGATTCGAGCAGGCGCCGATGTGCTGGTGGCCGGTTCGGCCCTTTTTGGGAACGACCAGCCTGCAAGGGTCGTGCAAGCTTTCAGGGAAATGGGTCAGCAGGAAAAGAACGTTTAACCGGGAGATGCTTTGTGGTATAATGCAATTGATCGGATTCTCGGCACGTAAGAGGTGAGCGATGGATGGAATCTGATGAACGCTACATGTGGATGACCCTTGATTTAGCTCGTCAGGGACTGGGGAAAACGAACCCCAACCCGATGGTTGGGGCCGTGCTGGTCAAGGATGGGGAAGTGGTGGGGACGGGCTATCATGAAAAAGTCGGCCTACCTCACGCGGAGGTCATCGCGCTCCAGCAGGCGGGAGAAAAGGCCAGGGACGCCACCCTCTATGTGAACCTGGAACCCTGTTCCCACCAGGGAAGAACACCTCCCTGTGTCGAAGCGGTCATCGAGGCCGGCGTACGGAAAGTCGTCCTCGCAACCATGGATCCCAACCCGCTGGTGGCGGGGCAGGGCATCAAGAGGTTACAGGATGCCGGCGTAAAAGTAAAAACAGGTGTATTGGAAGAAAAGGCCCTGCGCTTGAATGAAGTCTTTGTAAAATATATTACCACCCGGACGCCTTTTGTCGTGGTGAAAGCCGCCATGACCCTGGATGGTAAAATTGCCACGCAGCAGGGGGAATCGCAGTGGATCAGCGGAGAGAAATCCCGTGAGTTTGTTCACAAGCTACGCTCCATCAGTGACGGGATTATGGTAGGCATCAACACCGTGTTGCAAGATAACCCCCGCCTGACGGTTCGCCTCGATGCAGAGGAAAGCATGAAACAGCCCTGGCGGATCATCGTGGACAGCCAGGGCCGGCTTCCCCTGGAGGCCAGGGTTTCCCAGCAAACGGACAGCAGTAAAACGGTTGTGGCCACGACCCAAGCCAT
>SL_3KL_010_SEDDRAFT_10004185_pt1 | contig 13042 bp, 8 predicted proteins | sample SodLakKL_010_SED_2_FD_10381 | JGI IMG/M metagenome (IMG submission 10381)
GGGGTGCCCAGGACTTCACCGACGGCGGCCAGCCAAGCCGCTGTCCCGTCGGCCCCAACAGGCCCCGAGGGGACGACCGTGCGACCGGCACGCTCGAATTCCCGGACCGCACGGACATAGAAGGGGTGCACCGCAGCCACCACGTGGGCATCGAGCGCCTTGTAGAGCTCGCGCCACTCCCGGGTCGGGACCGTGGTCCCTACCGTGGCCCCCAATGGCCTCAGGAGGGCATCGATACCCATGGGATCTGCGGGAAAGAGCTCTCCCAGCAGCGTGACCGTGGGCCGATCCTCCACCAGGTCCTTCGGTCGTGCCACGGGACCCCGCTCCGCTTCCTTGCGGGCGTAGCGGAGAATGGCCCCCGACAAGACATCCTTGGCCTCGGCATGGGTGGGGACGCCGAACCCCGGTACGTCGATCCCGATGATCCGGACCCCGTTGATCTCCTTGGGAAGGAGATCCAGGGGCACCCCGGATGCCGTGGGAACGCAGAGGTTGGTCATGATGATGGCGTCGTACTTATCCGGGTCCGCCAGCTTCTCCACCGCTTCCTTCACGTGCTCGAACAGGGCACCGGTCACCAACGTCTCGGAGTTGAACGGCACGTATCCCACCGTGCGTCGGGCTCCGTAGAAGTGGGATGTGAAGGAGAGTCCGTAGACGCAGCACGCCGACCCGGAGAGGATCGTGGCAGTGCGCCGCATCCGGAGTCCCACCCGCAGGGAACCGAAGGCCGGACACATTCCCTGGGGCTTGTCGTGGGGTCCCAGCGGATAATCCTTCACCAGCTCTTCCAGGACCTTGCCCGACTCACCTGCCTCCGCGGCCGCTCGTAGACGCTCCGATCCCCCATGGCACCCGGCACCGTTCAGCGACGGGGCCCCGGCCTCCACGCCGGCGGCCGGGTCGGATCCGGAGGGCTCCTGGACGGAGTTCCCGGTCACGACCGGCAACTTCCGGCGGCGCGGCTCGGTGGTGGATTCGGAGGTGGACATCGGTCGCTTGGTCTCCATCAAGCAGTCTCGTAGACGATTTCCAGGGATTCCCGCTCGAGGGCGGCTGCGCCCATCATCTCTTCCGGCGTGGCCGGGGTCAGGATCACGTCCCGTCCCACGTCCTCGCCCTTGAAGAGGTCCAGCAACTCGTCGTGGGTGAGGGTCTTGGGCTGCAGGGGAGGAGCTTCCGACACCCCCAGGCCCAACTCCTCGAACACGGCTGCCCACCGTCCGCCCGGTTTCCCGACGATCTCGTAGTTGGCGCTCTTGCGCCGGATGTCGTCGTGCTGGGGGATGGCCGCCAGGACCGGGATCCCCACCTTCTCGGCGAAGGCCTGGGCCTCGCCGGTCCCGTCATCCTTGTTGATGACCAGCCCGGCCACACCCACGTTGCCCCCCATGGTCCGGAAGTACTCCACCGCGGAGCAGACATTGTTGGCCACGTAGAGGGACTGAAGGTCGTTGGACCCCACCACGATGACCTTCTGGCACATGTCCCGCGCAATGGGGAGGCCGAAGCCGCCGCAGACCACGTCGCCCAGGAAGTCCAGCAGGACGAAGTCGAACCCCCAGTCGTGGAAGCCCAGCTTCTCCAGCAGTTCGAAGCCGTGGATGATCCCCCGGCCTCCACACCCCCGACCCACCTCCGGGCCACCCAGCTCCATGGCGAAGACGCCGTCCCGGGTGAAGCAGACGTCGGAGATCGCCACCTCCTCCCCGGCGATCCGTTTTTCCGACGAGGTGGCGATGATGGTCGGGCACGCCCGACCGCCAAAAAGGAGACTCGTGGTGTCGGACTTGGGGTCGCATCCGATGAGGAGGACCTTCTTGCCCTGCTGGGCCATCATGTAGGAGAGGTTGGCCAGGGTGAAGCTCTTCCCGATACCGCCCTTCCCGTAGATGGCGATGATTTGCGTCTCCTTCTTAGCACTCATGCCACACTCCTCCAGTCCAGGATCATCTTGACGCACCGCGGATCTTCGAAGGCGGTACGGTAGGCTTCCGGGGCGCTGCCGGCGTCTTCCCTGTGGGTCACGAGCCCGTCCAGGGCCAGCTCCCCGTGGGAGACCGCACGGGCCACCGCCCGCAGATCCTCGGGTTTCCACTCCGCCGCCACCCGGATCCTCGCTTCTTTCATGAAGGCCGGTGGAAAGCGGAAGTGGACGCTCTCGGAGTAGAAGCCCGCCAGGACCACCTCTCCACCCGGCGTGAGCCGGGGAATGACGATATCCAGGATTCCCTGGGCGCCACTCACGTCGTAGATCCGGTCATACAGCCGGTCCGGATCGTCGGCGGGGTCCAGCACCGGGTAGCCCCGGGCTCCGTCCCGCCGGTCGGCGTCGATCTCCCAGACCACGGGGTCGGCGCCCCGGGACCGCAGGATCCGGGCAAGGAGTCGGCCCAGCGCTCCGTGGCCGACCACGAGAGGGGACTCCCCCTCCGTACCGGCCACCACCGCGTGCCACGCCGTTCCCGCCAGGGCCAGGAGGCAGCCGTCCTCGCCACTCCCCTCGTCCAGGGCGATGGTTCTCGTCCCGGGCACCACCAGGGTGCGGGCTGCCGCCCCGAAGAGCCCGTGGGCCTCTTTGAATCCCTTGGAGCCGGGAACGAAGACCCAGTCACCGACCTGGCGACCTGAATTCTCTCCGGCCCATCGAACCTGACCCGTGGCCTCGTATCCTGGAACCAGTGGGTAGCCCATCCCGGGGAAGGGAGGCATGGCTCCCGTCCACAGAAGCCGCTCCGTCCCGGTGCTCACCCCGGTCCAGCTCACCTCCACCAGGACGTCGTCCGGTGAGGGGTTCGCCAGATCCAGGCGTCGCAGGGCGAGCCGTCTCGGCTCTTCCAGGACTACGGCCAGGGTGTCCACGTGCCTCCTGTCTTGCGGTGGTCTTCTCGTCCGTCGCTCGCCTCTATATTTGGCCCGCCGGGCCCTGGTGTCAAGTAAAAATTACAACCCGTGCTGTCCAGAACACCATACAGCCCCGAACGTGGGTATGAGAAAGCCCCGATCGGCAGCATAACCGACCGGGGCCAAAGGACCTACGCTTTCGAGGGGACCGCTCAGGGACGGGCGATGAGGAGTGAGGTGAGGACCGGAGAGCGGGGCCGCGGATGGCGGATTCGGCTGAATCCGGCCTCTTTCAGGAGCCCGGTGAGCTCGTCCGGCGTCCGTGGTCGCCCCTGCCCCATGGCCATGAGATAGAGGGCAAAGTAGGCCGTTCCCACCGTCTCGGCGCCCCGGATCCCGGCCATGGGTTCGGCCACCAGCAGCGTCCCATCGGGAGGGATCACCGTACGGATCCGGCGGAGGAGCTTCACCACGTCCTCATCCTCGTGATCGTGGAGGATCCGCACCAGGGTGATGAGGTCGGCGCCGGTGGGAATCCGGTCGCGGAGGAAGTCGCCACCCACCAGGGTGAGTCGGCTCGGATCGGGGAAGTCGTCCAGATTGCGTCGGGCCACCTCCACCACCGGTGGCAGATCCAGGAGGGTGAGGCGGAGATCGGCGTGACGTCGCCCCACGGCCCGAAGGAAGGCGCCCTTCCCCCCACCAACATCCAGGACGTGATGGTGGTCGTGGAAGTCGTATCCGTCCAGGACCTCCTGCGCCACCATGGGCTGGGATCCGGCCATGAGCTCGGAGTAGGGAGCCACATCGTCGGGATCGAGCCCCTCACGGTCGGCCCGTCCCGCGTAGGGCCAGTAGCCCTTGAGCCCCTCACCCTCCCGGGTTTCCCCATACAGAAGGGCCAACGGATCCTCCAGATCCCGGTAGAGGAGAACGTTGTGCTCCACCATCCGGGCCACCGATTCATTCCCCACCAGGGGGGCCCCCAGCGGCCCGAGTCCCACGCCGTCGGAGCCGGCCCAGCGGAGGAGGCGGATGGTCACCCCAGCGCCCAGGAAGCGGCGGAGGCGGTCCGGCGGCACGTCGAATTCCCGGGCCAGCACGGAGACCCGCACCGGGCCCCGGGCGAGCCGATCGAAGAGGTCCAGGCGGATCAGGGCCAGAAGGGTCTGGGAGTAGACGAATCCGGCACAGATATCGAAGACCTGTCGGGACCGGGAGAGGGCGATGGGACGGGTCAGGGGGAAGGCGGCAGACCAGCGCTGGAAGCGCTGCGACGACAGGATCGCCGTCCATCGCTGGCGGAAGGACTCCACGATCCCGCGCACACGCCCCGGGGCCTCGTCTCCGGTCCGCCGGGAGCGGTCCGACGCCGGGCCTGAGCCGTTGGAAGAGGATGCAGACTCGCTCCGGCGGGTCGTGGTGGTCCGCGGTTCATTCATGTCCAACCCTCCGAGGTGACACGATCCCGGATTCGCCTGGCATCGGCCCGGGGCAGGTGGTGGGCGTGACCACCGGCCGCGCCGGCGAGGTCGCGCAGGAAGTCCATCCCACGGGGAGAGGTATCCAGAACCACAAAGGGGATCTGCTGCCGCTGGACCTCCCGCGCCAGGGCCAGGGCATCATCCATGGCCGACGCACGGCCGCCCAGCCCCTGGCGATTGACGTTGGGCCGCCCATCCGAGAGGAGGAGGATCCGACAGGCCTTCCCGTCCCTCCGCCCGGCCACGGCCAGCTCCAGAGCCCGTTCGATGCCGCGGGCCATGGGCGTGCCCCCCCCGCCGGCCAGGCCCCTCAGGAGGCGCTTCGCCCGGGTGAGGGAGCGGGTGGGGGGCACCAGGACCCGGGCATTGCGGTCCCGGAAGACCACCAGGGCCACCTCTTCGCGGGACCGGTAGCTCTCTGCCAGGAGGAGCTCCACCGCCCCCTTGACCTCGCCCAGGCGGCGCATGGCCTGGGATCCCGAGGCATCCACCACGAAGATGGAGCGACTCCCCAGGGGGCGAACCCGGATCTGGACCTGGATGTCCCCGGTCTCGATCCGGAGCGATTGACCGGGCTCCCGACCCCGCACCTTCTGCCAGGGAGCGGCGGCTCGCAGGGTGGCGCCCAGGTCCACCCTCCGACGGCGGGGATCCCCCGGGCGCACTGCCTTCCTTCGCCCCCGGGCCCGGTCCTCGGTCTCATCGCCGGAACGCCCCGTTCCCCGGCCCCTGAGCGTGCGGCCACGGGAGCCAGGCGGTGTCCAGTCCGGAGGCAGCACGGCCCGGGCCGCCTCCACCACCTGGTCCGGGAGGGGCTCCACCTCTCCTTCCGGCTCGTCCTGACGCGAATCCTCCTCCGGCGGCTCCTCTTCGGGCTCGTCCATGTCCTCAGGTGGAGGCGGAGGGGGCTCGTCCATCTCCTCGGGGGGAGCCTCCTCGGGTGGAAGCTCGTCCGGGGGTGACTCGGGGAGTCGGGTGGCCCGGGGAAGGAGGATGAGGGCCGCGGCGAGTCCCAGGGCGTCCTGATCCACCCGGTCCCGGGTGGAACCGGTGCGGGTGGATCCTTCGCCACCGGCTGACTTCGTGGCGGCGGCGCCTTCCCCCTCCTCCAGGGCGCCCTTGAGCCGTCTGATGAGCCCGGCGGCCCGGAGCGCGAACCGGGAGGGGCGAAGCGACGGGATTCCCAGCTCGAGACCCGCCGCGGCAATGGTACGGACCAACTCCGGGGAGGGGGCACCGTCAGTTCCGTCCCGGACCCGATCCACCGCAGCGCGCCACGGCCCCACCGGCGGCGGGGTCCACCGGGGATTGAGGTCGAGGTGGATTCCGGTCCGCTCGAGGAGGGCGCGGGGAGGGCCTTCCTCCTCGTCCCGGGACTCGTCCAGCCCGAGCATGGCAATGCGGGCCGGAAGGGTCGCCGAGCAGCCCTCCCGCTCCAGATGGATCTCCCCGTGATCCAGAGGGGCCAGGAGCGCGGCCGCCACCTCGTCGGTGATCCGCTCCATGGAGGGTGCCAGGAGCAGTCCGCCATCGGCCTCATGGATGACCCCGCCGCGAATGACCCGGCGACCCTGGGCCAGGGTCGCTGTCAGATCGGGTCCACCCAGGAGTCGATCAGGGGTCACCCCGAGGGGAAGCTTCCGGACCGGCGTCCCCTNGGGGAGGAGCGCCCGGAGGAACCCCAGCCANCCGTCCACCGCCGGCCCGGTGGGCCCTCGGATGCAGATCCCACCCACTCCCCTGGCGTCGAGAGCCAGGAGTGCCGCTGCCAGAGACGGGAGGTCCCGGAGCTCCAACGCTCAGCCCAGGAGTTCCGTCAGGGCCCGTTCCACGCGGACACTGGAGCCGCTCTCGTCCAGGGGGTCCCGCCGCAGACGATGACGCAGAGCCGAGGGAGCGATCTCCACCAGGTGCCGGGGCTGAACCCGGGACTCCTCCTCCAATGCCGCTGCGGCCCGGGCTCCCCGGAGCAGGGTGAGCTCTCCCCGGAGGCCGTCCACCTCCAGGGCCAGGCAGAGTTCCGTGGCCATGCGCAGGAGCTCATCCGGAACCTCGATGCCCGGAAGAAGCTTCCGGGCCCGGCGAAGGTTGCTGCGGAGTCGTCCGTCCTGGCCACTCCACCGTCGATGGAAGGCCTCGGGGTCCCGATCGTAGGCATCGCGGCGACGGAGCACCTCCATGCGCTCTTCCACCACCCGGGGCGTAACCACCTCCACCGAGAGCCCGAACCGGTCCAGGAGCTGGGGCCGGAGGTCACCTTCTTCCGGGTTCCCGCTCCCCACCAGGACGAAGCGGGCCGGGTGACGGATGGAGATCCCCTCCCGCTCCACCACATTCTCGCCGGATGCGGCCACATCCAGGAGGAGGTCCACCAGGTGGTCCTCCAGGAGATTCACCTCGTCGATGTACAGGAAGCCCCGGTTGGCCCGGGCCAGGAGACCCGGTTCGAAGGATCGCACCCCGTCCACCAGCGCCCGCTCCAGATCCAAGGTGCCCACCACCCGATCCTCGGTGGCTCCCAGGGGAAGATCCACCACCGGAACTTCGATGGTGCGGGTCCGCCCCTTCCCGGGATTCTCCTTCCCGCAGGTCGGGCACGGGGTCGCGGCGCCGTCGGGATCGCAGTTGTAGGCGCAATCCCGGACGGTGCGGATGGGAGGAAGAAGGGCAGGAAGGCCACGGACCGCGGTGGATTTCCCTGTGCCCCGGTCACCGAAGACCAGAACGCCCCCGATGGTGGGGTCGACGGCGGCGATCCGGAGGGCCAGCTTCATCTCGTCCTGGCCCACGATGGCCGAGAATGGAAAGGGCGTTGCCAACGGGCACCTCTGTATGGGGACGGCGGTGAATTGACGCACCAAGGGTACAAGGGAACGATGTCCCGCCGCAACGGCTCCGGCGTCAACCATTCCCGTCCGGGGGAGTGTCGACGGGCCCCGCTCCCGGAGACTGGAACTCTCCCGACCGTCCAACGTACTCTTCCGCGCTCTGCCGCACGGGCCCTCTCGCCCGGAACGTTCCCCAGGGGACTCCCTCCCAACTCAGTGGACGATCCCACACCCACGGAGCCCAGCATGCCCAAAAAGGACCAGGCCCAACGGGCCGTCATCATCGGAAGCGGATTCGGCGGACTGGCCCTGGCGGCCCGCCTTCAGGCAGCCGGAATGCAGGTGACCGTGCTGGAGAAGCGGGAGGCCATCGGCGGCCGTGCCTACAAGCTGGAAGACCGGGGCTACGTCTTCGATATGGGTCCGTCGCTCATCACGGCACCCCACATCATCGACTCGGTTTTCCAGGCGGCGGGACGGAGGCTGGAGGACTATGTGGAGCTGGTCCCCCTGGATCCCTACTACCGGATCTACTTCCACGACGGGACCCACATCGACTACGTGGGGGATCCCGACCGGATGAAGGCCCAGATGCGGAAGTTCAGCGCCGAGGACGCGGACCGCTACGACGACTTCATGAAGAAGGTCCTCCCCATCTACGATGCCATCATCGGGGACCGCCTGGGCTCCCGCTCCTTCGGGGAATTGAAGACCATGATCGGCTTCATCCCCAAGTTCATCAAGACGGAAGCCTACATGCCGGTGACCCGCCTGGTGAACCGGTACTTCAAGGATTTCCGCAACCGCTTCCTCTACTCGTTCCACCCCCTCTTCGTGGGCGGAAACCCCTTCCAGACTCCGTCGGTCTACCTCATGATCCCCTACCTGGAGCGTCGGGGCGGCGTCTGGTTCTCCCGGGGCGGGATGTACTCACTGGTGGAGGCCATGGGGCGCCTGATCGGTGAGTTGGGTGGTGAGATCCACACCGATCACGAAGTCACCCGCATCGGGACGGAGAAGGGACGGGTCACCCATGTGGAGGCGGGCGGACGCCGCTTCGAGGCCGATCTGGTGATCTCCAACGGGGATCCGGGCCACACCTACCGGGATCTGGTGGACGCCAAGAGCCGCAAGAAGTGGACGGACAAGAAGATCAGCCGCCTGGACCACTCCATGTCCTGCTTCCTCCTCTACCTGGGGGTAAAGCGGAAGTATCCGGGTCTCGAGCACCACACGCTGATCCTGACGGAGCGCTACAAGGGGCTGCTGAAGGACATCTTCGACAAGAAGATCCTCCCCGACGACTTCTCCATGTACCTCCACGTGCCCACCCGCACCGACCCGTCCATGGCGCCGGAGGGGTGCGAGAGCATGTACGTGCTGGTTCCGGTGGCCAACCTCAAGTCGGGGATCGACTGGGACGAGATGCGTCAGCCGTTCGCCGACCGGGTCATCGATTTCCTGCAAGAGTGGGGAATGCCCGGACTCCGGGAGAATCTGGAAGTCCTGCACCTCATGGATCCCACCGACTTCCGGGACGACCTGAACTCCCTGGACGGGAACGCCTTCGGCATCGTCCCCAAGTTCACGCAGACGGCCTATTTCCGACCCCACAACCGGAGCGAGGACGTGGACGGACTCTACCTGGTGGGATCGGGGACCCACCCGGGAGCCGGGGTCCCCGGGGTTTTCCTTTCGGCCGAGGCCACCTACGGGGTCATCGCCAAGGATCTGGGACTCCCGGATCAGTGGGACTGGAACGAGAAGGGGCGGGTGGAGCTGGACAACGGCGACCCGAGGCACGCTGCAGCGGAGCGCCTCGTCCAGGGAGACTGAAGCCCCACCCGGCAGATCCGGGCTCTCGGCGAGGGGGCGGAGTCGGCGCCCGCGCCGCGCACCCCTTCGCCGGTCTCCCTTCGCCGGTCAGCCGCCCGTCAGCTCCTCCACGAGCCGGCGGGCGGCTCTGCGTCCGGACGCCATTGCTCCGTCGAGGGAGGCGTTCTCCCGGTGGTCTCCCGCCACCCACAGGTCACGGCCCAGACGGGAAGATCGGACCGGCGGATCGAAGCTGCGCGGCGTCTGCATGGGGTGGGCATGATCAATGCGGTAGGTCCGGAGGTGCTCCCACTTCCGGGCCGAGGACCCGAACCACTCCTTCATCTGGGCCGCCACCGCAGGAAGAAGCGCCGCCGTGGGGTCGGCGCCGGGACGAATCCGGATCTCCTCCGGGAGGGCGTCGTCCAGGACGTTGAGGGCCGCCAGCCCGCGTCCCTCCGGTGCATACCGCTCCGAAACCCGGTCCATGAACGCCATGTGGTTCACCGGGCCCTTCCCCTCCCCATTCAGGATGAGGACCGGATCCCCGGACTCCGGGTCGGGGATGGAGAACCAGAGCGTGGTGGTCCCCCGGGAGCCGGGATTCGCAAGCTTGCCCCGGAGGAGCCGTGCCGCCTCAGGCCCCTCGGTGGCCACCACCACGGCCTGCGCCGAGAGAATCTCGCCCGACTCCAGCTCCACCTCCCCTTTTCCCACCCGCGTCACCGCGGCCTCGGTGCGGATGCTCCCGGTGGGGAGCCTCGCCGCCATCTGCCGGGGAATCTCCTCCATGCCCCCGGCGGGAACCGAGGTGGGCCCATCTGCCATCATGCGGAAGTAGAAGCGGAAGAGGCGGGACGGGGCCGAGAGCCCGCGATCCAGCAGGATTCCTCCCATGAAGGGGCGGAAGAAGGTGTCGATCATCCGCTCCGAAAAGCCGAAGCCCTTGAGGTCCGCCTCGGTGGAGATGGGTTCCCCGTGAAGGATCTCATCCAGGTTCTTCTTCCGGACCTCGCTACGGAGTCGAGGGACCCTGAGCTTGTCGGAGAAGGAGCCGATGGGCGCCGCTACCCCCTTGATGGCGTCCAGGAGCTCGCGGGAGGGGTCTGCCACGCGGTGGAAGGCGCCTTCAACGCGGATCAGGGCGCCGGAATAGAAGGATCGGAGCTCGAGAGCCGTGTAATCCAGGAGTTCCCTGCACATGGGGTAGGCTTCCAGGAGGACCTGGAACCCCCGGTCCAGGAGAAAACCGTCCAGCGGGTCGGTTCGTACCCGCCCGCCCACGGCGTCGGAGCGTTCCAGGATGAGGGGATGGAACCCCTTGGCCTGAAGCTCCAGGGCACAGGAGAGCCCGGCAAGCCCTCCACCTACAACCAGTACGTCCGCCGATCCGGTTGTCATCTCCGCCTCCCTCCCGGCCTCCCCGGGCCCGATGGATTGTCCTGTCGCGACCTCCGCCACCCCGCCCCGGGGCTTCCCCCAGCCCCCTACTTGCTCCGCACCCGGGCCAGGCCGCCGTCGATCCCGAAAACCTGCCCCGTGACCCAGTCGTGGGCCGGATCCATCAGCCACTCGGCCATGGACGCCACCTCGTCGGGGTGCCCCAGCCGGCCCAGGGCGTGGAGCGCCTCGGAAGCGGCGCGGCCGGACTTGGACGACGTGATCCGTCTGGCCAGCGGGGTATCCACCAACCCTGGCGCCACGGCATTGAAGCGGAGGCCCCGTCCCGCGTAGCTGGCGGCGGCGGACCGCACCATCCCCTCGACCCCGCCCTTGGCGGCGGCGATGGCTTCGTGGGCAGCCAGGCCGATCCCCGCAGCTGCAGTGGAGAAGAGAACCACCGATCCGGCACCATCCATGTGCCGGGTGGCGGCACGCACGGTGAAGAAGGCGCTTTCCAGATTGATATTGAGCGTCTCCCGAAACTGGTCCGGGGTGGTGAGGTGGGCGGGCCGGATCAGGATGGAGCCCACGCAGAGCGCCATGCCGTAGAGCTCCGGCTGGGCCTCGGCGACCCGCTTCACCAGATCATCCACCTGCCCGGGATCGGTGACGTCCACCGACGCCGTTTCGACCCCGGTCTCGTCGGCCAGCGCCTGAAGCGCCTCCTCGCCCCGGGCAGCCGCCACCACATGGGCGCCACGGTGGACGAGACGCCGCACCAGGGCGCTCCCGATTCCCCCTGTGCCCCCCAGTACGATGTAGCTCCGACCCTCCAGCGAACGCCCCGCTCCGCTCTCCAGCTCCGTCATGGATCACCTCATTTCGATGCGTACCTTTAGAATAGCCGACACCCGCTCCGGTGGGCAGTCCGCCGGCCGGGAGTCGTGGCGGGAAGGGAAACCCCGGAGGGCTCGGGCGGGTCCGCCCCGGGTCTTGCCGCTCCAGGCCTCCGGGATCATGATGGGATCGGTGGTTCCTTCTTGACCGGACCACCGTCCCCTCCGGCCCCCATGGGGTCCTCCATCATCTCGACACCCCCCTGTTGACGCATGAGCTCCACGACCTCGGGCCGTCGCCCGCTCCGCTTCCACGCCCTCGCCCTTCCCCTCCTCCTCCTGGGGCTCGCCGCACCGTCCGCAGCATCGGCTCAGACCGAACCCGGCGGCGAACGGCTTACGGCCGCGGATTATGAGCGGGCCGAGGCGTTCCTGGCGCAGAACCTGGCGACCCGGGTGTTCCGGGCCTCGGTGACCCCGGACTGGCACGGGGACACCCACTTCTCGTACCGGGTCCGCATTCCCGGCGGGCACGAGTTCATCCGCGTCGACGCAGAGCGCGGGACCCGGGAGCGGGCCTTCGACCACCAGCGTCTCTCCGCCGCGCTCTCCCGGGCTACCGGGGAATCGTATGAGGCGCTCCAACTTCCCTTCACCCGCTTTGACGAGGTGGACGGTGCCCGGGTGATCCGGGTGCGGGCCGATGGACGCGGCTGGGACTGCGACCTGGGGAGCTACGAGTGCCGGGAGGTCGCCGGAGAGCCGTCGGCCCCCTCCGCCGGAATTCCGTCACCGGACGGGCGGCTGGTCGCCTTCCGCCGGGATGACGATCTCTGGATCTTCGACCGGGAGAGCGGCGAGGAATTCGCCCTCACCGACGACGGCGAGGCCCGGTACGGATATGCCACCGACTCCCAGGGATGGCGGCGTTCGGACCAGCCCATCCTGACGTGGTCCCCGGATTCCCGGCGCATCGCCACCTTCCGGCAGGATGAGCGGGGTGTGGAGGAGATGCACCTCCTCCGGACGGCCGAGCCCCGACCGGAGCTGGTCTCCTGGCCGTACGCCCTCCCCGGCGACTCCATCGTGCCCATGCTGGAGCGGGTGGTGCTGGACGTGGAATCCCGGAGCAAGGTGGAGTTGGACACCCCGCCGGACCATCAGCGCACCTCGTCGTGCTGCGGCCTGGGCCGGGGCCAGGAGTGGGGAGATACGGAGTGGAGTCGGGACGGAGGCGTCCTGGCCTTCGTGTCGGTCTCCCGCGACTACCGAACCGCCACCCTCCGCCTCGCCGACCCGGTGAGCGGCGCCGTCCGGACCGTCCTCGAAGAGAGCCACCCCGTCTTCTTCGAGAGTCATGCCGGGGGGCGGGGCACCCCGAACTGGCGGGTCCTCCACGACCGGGGCGAAGTGCTCTGGTTCTCGCAGCGGGACGGATGGGGACACCTCTTCCGCTACGATCTGGAGACCGGCGCCTACATCGGTCGCGTCACCGGGGGTGATTGGAACGTNCTGGACGTCCTCCATGTGGACGAGAACGCCGGCACCCTCCTGTTCACTGCCATCGGACGGGAAGAAGGGCGGGACCCCTACTTCCGTCACCTCTACCGGGTAGGCCTGGACGGCTCGGGGCTGACCCTCCTGACACTCGAGGACGCCGACCACACCGTCCACCTCTCTCCCGACGCCCGATTCGTGGTCTCGAGCCACTCCACGCCGGACACCCCACCTGTGACGGTCCTCCGCCGGAGCCGGGACGGCGCCGTGGTGCGGGAGTTGGAGACGGCGGACATCTCGGAGCTGGAGGCGCTGGGGTGGCGGGCGCCGGAACCCTTCACTGCCAGGGCGC
>SL_3KL_010_SEDDRAFT_10004186_pt1 | contig 13036 bp, 8 predicted proteins | sample SodLakKL_010_SED_2_FD_10381 | JGI IMG/M metagenome (IMG submission 10381)
GCAATCCCTTTACCCATGAATCCAAAACTGTAGCAACCCCGTGGTTGGAGTTCATCCTTCTACTATCACCTGTTATTTCGGGAAAGGTTGGCATCCAGAAATTATCCATTTGTTCTGCCATTTCAATAAAAGAATGAATGATATTCTCTTCCTTTTCGGAATCAATTAAAATATTTAATGGATGGTGCGCTCTGAATGAATCCCAAATCCAGTCATCGGTATAGAAAGGAGTTCCGTTATCATTCTGAATAGAACCAGAAAAAGCGCTGTAATATCTGCCGTCCTCCGATATGCAAACCGGGCGTTCGAAAGTTCTGTATAAGGAAGTGTAAAACACAATCTTATCATCTTCTGTTCCTCCTTCAACTTTGATCTTCCCTAAAGCTTCATTCCATTTTTTGCGCCCCAGGTTCCATACAGGTTGTAAATCGTAACCTGTAATTTCACGTCTGAGGTTTGCACGGGCTTGTTCTTCATCAATAAATGAAATACCATACCTTACATGTANTTCATTAGCATCTTCGGGGAATTGCAATACAATGCANGCATTTCTGCCACTGGNAATGCTTGCATTGATTTCCAGNTTTTCTTCNNTTAATACACCAAANGAATTNGGTGTAATNTCTGTTTCCAGATANATGTAAACCCTGGTGTTATTCTCCAATTGTTGATACCCTGANATGGCTCCATTGGCCCATNGNAATTNGCCATTNCNTGANTTGAGNATCAAANAGGCNGGNTCTGNTTTATTAAACCCGATTTTNTANATGGCTGNCTGATGCGAGATGGCATATTCAATGTCGGTTTGTTGTTCGTCAAGATAGACATAGTAGGAGTAAGGTGTTATCTTCTCCAGATCGTAACTGAAAGGAATAACAGGTTTCATTCCATCTATGTCTCCCTGATATGGACTAAGATTGAAAGCAGAACTTCCTCTGTGGCTCGTAACAATCAATGGTAAGCCTTGCAATAAGTCTCCCGTATAGTCTGGTCGTTCGGGATAAACCCTTAGCATGCTGTTGGGCAGGTGTATGGTTGGGAAGGTGGGAACCAATAGGTGACTGATATTTCCCATATACGGATTTACATAATCAACTACCTCCTGCTGTTGGGTTGTGCAACTTTTTGCCAGCAATGAAAAAACGAATAAGGTATAAATGAAGAGCCTGTTTTTTATTTTCATTATAGTTAGCTTGTGTGTATTATTGTTTTTTGATTTTATTATACATATGATGAAATATATTTTTGTGATATTTTAATCATAGGTGATATAATCAGGTAATTCATCCAATCCAAAATATTCATGCTCAATTCTGTCTTTATACATTTTCACAACCCGCATACCTGAAGGAGCAGCTCCAAGAGGCTTCCCAACAGCGGAAGTGGTAACCAGCTGTGTTTTTCCGTAAGTTGCAAATGCATTATTGTGATAATGGCCGGAAAAAACGGCTTTTACATTATAATGGTCAAACAAAGGGAGGTATTTTTGGCGTGACTCAGGTCCCAGGTTTGAGTTTTTCTCAGGCTCCTCAATCGTATGATTGAAAAAGGGATAATGGCAAAACAAAATAATATGATCTGCTTTCTGGCCTTTTTTTAGTTTGGTTCTAAGCCATTTATACTGCTTTTTTTCTTCCTTCGGCATATTTGATTTAATCAGACTGGTATTGAACCCGATAAAAAAAGTACCCTTGTGTTCAAATGAGAACCTGTCTTTCCCATAACGTTCGGTATATTTTCTCAGGCTTTCCCTGGTAGGATGCTTGCCAACATCATGATTCCCCGGACTATAATACACGGGTATTTCGGGATCTATTTTCGCCGTAATCCTCTTAAATTCCTCAATTTGCTCCAAAGAATGTTGATTATGTACAAAATCACCTGTGATTACCACAAAATCAGGGCTTAGTCTATTTACTTCCGCAACGGCTTTTTCGTATAAGATGGTTTCTTTTTCAAAGCCTTCATTTTTTTCAAACATCCCAAACTGGGGATCCGTAAGATGTAAAAAAAACCAGGGGTCCTCAGGATTTTTATTTTGAGTAAACCCACTTCCTGCGAAAATAAAAACTATCAGCAGGTAGATTAACAAACTCTTAATTATTGCAGGAAGTTTAAGCATCTTATAATACATTTAGATTGCAATTAAAATTACTTATCTTGATTTGTTAAAATTCAGGATTACCTCTTGTTTTCCAATGTCAGGAACTTCTGATGTAAACCTGTTGTACATTTCACGCAGATTTTCGATTTCATCTGCATACAAAGGGTTATTTATTTGGTTATGTATTTCCAGCGGGTCATCCTTTCTTACAAAAAATTGGTCACCAAAAAATCTGAAATCAAATCTTCTGGCATAATCAGATGGATCAATCATTATCCCCAATTTATGATCTTGAGTAATTATTGTTGCCTGAGACCAGCTTTCTGAAACCACAAACTCTCTCTTTAGATGTTTCCCTTTTAAAAGTGACTCTGCTAAAGACAATCCCTGTAGTGGATGTTTTAATTCAGGTAATTCCAGCCCAATAAGATCAACCAGAGTAGGAAAAATATCAATCAAATTTACCAGCTCGGTATTTCGTTTGCCATTTTGCTTATTCCCCGGATATCTGATGATCAAAGGAACATTCAAAATATCCTCATAAACATTTTGTCCGGCTGCTGCTTTCTCAACCATGCCGTGATTGCCGACAAAATCTCCATGGTCAGATACATATATTACGATAGTTTCTTCTGCAATCCCTGCCTCATCCAGTACCTGGAGGATCTCGCCGATTAAGTGATCCATTTCTGTCACCAATGCATAATAAGCGCCAATATGAGTGCGCCATATTTGTTCATCGGCAAATGCTTTGTCAACGTTCCAGACTCTGTTTTCACCTTCCCGGATTGATTGCATCATGGGTGGGAGATTCTCTTTGGGCTCATAAAAACTTTCAGGTTTTTTTATAGAACTACCATTTATCCTGCCATCACCCCAATCGGAGACATCATACATATCCATGTATTTTTTTACCGGAGTATATGGTTGGTGGGGACGATAAAAAGTGGCCCAACAGAAAAAAGGTTTATCACTATTTGCCTGTTCTTTTATCATTTCGATGGTAAGCTGCGCTGTAAAAGCTTCCATGGTCATATCTTCAGGTAATGAAGAAATCCGTGTTCCCAGGTCTGCAATGGGTAGCACTGAATCAGCCCACGATGAGCAGTTTGAGCCTCGACCGAATTCAGCGGCCCAGTCCATGGCAAACTCTGCTCCATATCCATTTTTCTCAACCCATTCGGTATAACTGTTTCCCGGTGTTTCGCTGCACAAATGACTTCTATGCACATCCCATCCTTCATCAATAGCATTATAGGTATGGCGTTTACCAAAGGCAAATGTATTATAGTTGTTTTGCTTAAATACACTTGCCAGTGATACCACTTCATCCATTACGGTTGTTCTCTCATTATTGGAGAGCAGCCCCAAAGTACGTGGATAAATGCCCGACATCATGGATGATCGTGATGGAGCGCATATGCCTACCGGGCAATAGGCTCGGTCGAATACAACAGATTCTTCAGCAAATTTATCCAGATGTGGTGTTATAACATCAGGGTGTCCTTCAAAACCCATTACATTCTTACTATGCTGATCTGAGAAAAGTATAAGCACATTGGGCTTCTTTTCCTGAACATCTGATTGGTTGCCACATGCTCCAAAGAGTCCGGTTAATGAAAATAAGGTTAGTCCTATGACCGAATTATTTAAAGCTTCTTTTGTTCTATACATGCACGGTTAAATTATATGAATAGCTACAGGATTTTTTTAATTATCTGAAGTTGAAAAATTAAAAGGATTTTCATCCTTATCGATACATGCAACAGTTTGAATAACTGCATTAGCAAATGCACTGCCTATCCATAAACTGAGCATATAAATGATAGTAGAAAAACTGATTTTTGTGAAATTCATATTATTTTTTAATAAAACGTTTGTGAATATTGACATGCTGATTGCTGAAGCTTAACAGGTATATACCCGGCATAAGATCTGCGGCAGGAATCCGGGTAGTATTTCCGGAAATATTTAGTTCTTTTACCAGGCTACCATTAGTATGGAAGATGCGCAACAAACCATGCAATACTTCTTCGGTATCTATTTTAAAAGTCAGGTGGTCATCAACTGGATTTGGCATGATTAAAGCATTAGCTGTTTTTCTTTGGTTCTTGATGCCCGTGGTCATTACAGGAGTACCCTTGACAGAAATATTATCAAAACGATTATTCCCACTTGAATGATTGTTATTTTCACCGGTAAACAGAATTTTAAAAATCAGGTTTGCATTATTATTTACGGATTCGCGATTGGAAAAATCCATAATTCTTGGACCCCATTCCGGAAGAATCGGAACTTCATAATAGTTATCCATCAAAAGCCATTCTGCACCACCGTCTACCGAATAATATAATGATTGGTGTGTCGGACCATTGGTGGTTCTGGTTGTAGCATAAGTAAGCTGAATGTCTTTGTATCCTGATGTGGGAGCCTGAATAATCATTGCCCGGCTAATGGAAGGGTTTCTCAGCCTCAAAACAGCTCCCCGGTTGTTCAGTTGCCCTGCCAGCAGATTGATGTTAGAAACAGGATCTCCACTTCTATGGGTTCTGGAATCCATGTACCCAGCCCCTTCGCCCGGGTAGGTTATAAAGGCCGGGCCAGATCTGGAAAAATTTGATTCGGCACCAGAAATCGTGCTACCGTCAAATTCATTGAAATGCCAGTAGTGGATCAGATTAGTGTCATCGGCAGGTGTTTCTTCATGGCATTTACCATACCATTGTTCATCCATCCAGTGTAAACGTTCTATCAACCAATTTTTAAGGTTTTCTATTTCCTCATTGTACGTTTCAGGATACGGAGGCAAACCAGGCCAGATATATTCACCCAAAATAGGGTATTTGTCGAAGTTTCGGTCAATAGCATTTCCCAAAACATGAACACAACTATCAATGAGACTCAGCACATTTTCGTCACTGAATATCCCATCCCTGAATTCTGTCCAGCGGCAATATACTTTGTTTCGGAAATCGGCATCTTCCATCAGCCTTTTGAACCAATAGATGCGACCACCCTGGGTATAACACCAGCCAAAGGTTTCTGAAGCATGCCAGTCGTTCCCGTAATTCACATTGCCAAAGCCTATATTGTAATCCCATGGTGGCCCGTATACAAGCAAACCGCCATCTTCATCGTTTTCTTTGTAGAAATAGCTACTGAAATTATAATTGTCAATTCCTTTGTTAATTTCATTGATGAACATCATGTCTATAAAGGATTCCACTTCAATATAAGCTTTGTAACCGCTTACCGGATCTTTGAAATTACTCCCCGACATCATTTTGTCAAATGTCTCCATCCAGTCTCTGATATAAGCAGATTGCTCTTGCGTCAGGTTCTCATATTTCGGATGATGATATTCATACCACATTTGTTTGTTGTAAGGTTGTTTAACTGATGATTGCCACCATTCTTCAGGTTCAGAGAATTCTGTTTTATCCCGTTTTAAAATATAACCACCTGATATAGCAGGCCAGGAAATGTCTTCGCTGTTTAGCTTGTTGATATCCACGCGGTACTTGTCGCGTTTTAGTCTTTCCGTAAGTACATAAATTCCTCTGTAATCATAATCTACAAATACTTCGATAAAACGAGTTTTGGGCGCCCAGCGCCCGGTCCTGCTAAAAAGTTCATAGGATATTACATTTTTCATCATTGTCTTATCGCTATGGGGACCATATAAGACAAAATCATTCTCCCTGGGTAAACCTAAAATTGAAGCATTGATACTTGAGCTATCTTCGTCCCACAGCTCTATTCGATACTGTCTTTTTGGAAATCCGTAGGAAGACTGGCCGCGACGGTTGATGCCCATCTTGCCGGAATACTCATTCCATTCATCGTCCGGATAATTCAACTCACCTTCACCATTAAAGATTATACCCATATCGACCATTACACGGGGAGACCTTTCAATGGTCTGCCCATCCGTATTGATAATCATCAAGGGAAGATTGTATCCCATAGTTTTATCCGGCGGATTGGCGTTTACCAAACTGGCACAAAATAAAAGTATCAGTATAAACAATCGTTCAGGCATATGCTGCTACCCATTATTTATGTTGGTCATTTTCTTTCAGGTATATCTTGAGGAACGGTTTCTCTACTTTTGATGTATTGGGCAGCCTTGCCTGTAAGCCACAAGTAATGATCAGAAGGTAATCCTTCATAATCTGTGAATGTGGCATTAACCGGCGGGTTGTTGGTACATTTAAAAATGGCTGTAGCTTCATCAATTTCATCAAACATGGCTACATAGAGCATCGAAGCACCATTATTAATTGCTTCTCTGATCAGCCCCCAAAAGAAATTCCCTTTATGACGGGGTATCTGATTGAGTTGATTCCTGCCTTCGAATTCTATTTTGCTCAGGTTATACCAACTAAAGCCAGGATAAACGATGGGTACATAATCGACATTATTTGCCTTGCTCCATGCGATATCATTTTTCACCCTGTTGCTATACCGGTTCATGTCGCCATAGAGATTCAGAGTAAAACGTCCCACCATCCACGGCATTACAATGTCGGCCATTCTGATAATATCGTGTAAGTACGGGTCGTTGATGCAATCATAGTCGAGCTCTCTGAAATAAGTTGGTACGCCCAGCATAACTGAACAACCCCCATACTCGGGGTCATTTTTCAGGAAATCAATCAGTTTTTCGAGTTCGATATTGCGAATATTGTAAGGTCGGTCAGGAAATCCAATGCCCCAAATGGCTACAAGTGGTTTTCCGTTATGGTGAAGATAAGTTTGTTTTTCTCCGTAACTGGTCACCTTCATGTTGTCAACCAGATGCTTCCAATCTTCGATAATAGTGTTGCAATCATCTCTACCGGGTCGAAGTCCGCTCAGGTCGTACATAACGGCAATGGCCCGGCCATGTTCCTGTGATGCATCAAGGGCATTCCTGAGCACCATATCGGGTACACGTCTTGAGTTTTCATTTCTTGCTGCTCCAAAGAAACGCTGCATAAAGACGCCGTCAATTCCGTATTCCTTCATCCAACTGAAGTGTACATCAACCGTACTTGCATCAACTGAACTGAACACTCTGGCTACTGAACCATCTTCGTGAACAAATGCCGTTGGATAGGTTTTGGTATATTCACTAACATCTGGCCAAAGATCGATACTAAGATTATCAGGATCAAACTTTCCCCTATACCCATAATGCCCCCAGCCCTGACCGGAGGGATCTCCTTCAGCCCTGAACCATCCCTGGTAACCCGACATTACCAATCCTTTATATGATGGAAATAATATATTTTTATTATTGTGTTTTTGTGCAAACAATAATATCGTAAATAATAAAAAAGTTATGGATAAAATTATTTTCTTCATCATTGAAAGATTTATTGGTTCTGTGAATTTATTTCCAAAAAATAGTCTTCTCCGTTCCCATCTCAAATGTTAATGTTTTTCCGGATGTAATATCATCATGGGTAATATGAGGTTCAGTTACTTTTTCACCATCAAGGTATACTGCCTGTACAAATTTGTTTTCTTCGGAGCGGTTTTTGGCAATAACTGTAAATGTTTTATCTCCCATAGGAATTTCTAATTTGTCAAAATTTGGCTTCCCTATTGCATAGTTATTACTGCCCGGACACACCGGATAAAAGCCCATTGCATTAAAAATATACCACGCAGACATCTGTCCAACATCTTCATTTCCAGGATATCCGTCGGACTGGTCGGTATAAAACTCATTTCGCGTCCTGTCAACCAGTTCTTGCGTTCTCCATGGACGTTCAGCATAATTAAACAGGTAGATAATGTGGTGACTAGGCTCATTCCCATGCGCGTACTGCCCAATGAGACCCGTAATATCAGACGATGCAGATTCTCCAACCAATTCTGATGATACAGTAAAAAGAGAATCCATTTTGTCACCAAATTGGTCAATGTTACCGTGCAAATTAATCATCCCTGGTATATCATGAGGAACGTACCAATTCCATTGCCAGGCATTGCCCTCAACATATGGAGACGCCCAATGCGCTGAATAGCGGGGGTCGAATGGCTCATCCCAGCTGCCGTCAAGGTTTTTACCCCTCATGAATCCTGTTTCGTGGTCGAAGTAATGATGATAGCTTTGTGATTTCTCATAAAATTCTGCAGCTATATCATGTTTACCCATTTCTTCAGCCATTCGGGCAATACACCAAAAGTTAAAGGCAAATTCAAGTCCCTGAGATACTGAAGAATGCTCCAAATCGGCAGGTACGAATCCATATTTTTCAAGGTACAATTTGGCTCTGGGCATAAGATTGGCGTGAGAGGCAGTTCCGTCATAAATAATTGGTGTAATTGTATCATAAGTAACAGCATGAATCATTGCTTCAAGCGCCAGTTCTGCGTCAAAATTCCTGTCGCCTTTCATGTATGCATCTGCAATTACTGAAACTGCATGAGATCCAATCATTGTTCCGGTATAGTTACTGGCTAAATCCCACATGGGTAAAATGCCACCCTCCTCATATTTTTTAAGTAAAACCCGTATTAAATCCTGGTTAAATTCCGGGTCAATAATTGTCAATAATGGATGCAGCGCCCTGTAGGTATCCCACAATGAAAAAACAGTGTAATAGGGTTTGTCTGAATGATGCACTTCCAGATCCTGTCCTCTGTATCTTCCATCCACATCATTATATATATGAGGAGCTAAACTGGCACGATATAAGTTTGTATAAAACACTCTGAGATCAAACTCGGAATCAGATTCAACCTTAATTTTAGAAAGTTGCTTGTTCCATTTCTTTCTGCTTTCTTCTCTTACCTGGTCAAAAGTTTTGCCTATAGCCTCTGCCCTTAGGTTTTTATCTGCACCTTCATAATCAACTGCACTGATGGCAACCTTTGCGGTTATAACGTTACTCTGTGGATCGGCAAATGAAAGCTTAGCTTTAACATTTCTGCCACTAACCTCTGTGGCACCTGATACTTTTTCGTTATCGATGTAAAGCACGGCTTCAAGCTTTTCTGAAAATACAGCTCTGAAATATACTCTTTGGTCTTTGGCCCATCCACTTGTACGTTTTAAACCCTCAATTTCATAATCGTTAATGACTCTGATTACAGCTTCCAGATTACGATGGTTGTGGATGGTATGTTCCAGATCAATGATAAGTCCTTTATTCGAATTCTCTGGATAGGTATATCGGTGAAATCCTGTACGGGTTGTAGTAGTAAGCTCAACATCGATGTCGTAATCATCAAGAAAAACCCTGTAATACCCTGGTGATGCTTCTTCTGAACTTTTTGAGAATCTTGAGCGAAATCCGGTATCAGGATTCTGTTCATCCCCCTTAACAATCCCTGGATTTCCTATAACAGGCATGAAGAGAACGTCGCCGTAGTCACCTATCCCGGTGCCACTTAAATGGGTGTGTGAGAATCCTAAAATGGATGAATCGGAGTAGTGATAACCCGGAGATGCATCCCAGCCAACAGTCCTGGTATCAGGGCTTAATTGTACCATACCATATGGCACCACTGCACCAGGATATGTATGACCATGATTTTCACCGGTACCGACAAAAGGGTTTACGTATTTTGTGTAATCTATTTCTCCCGTCGTAGAGCAGGAAAACTGTATCAAAACAGCCGTCAAAGCAATTAATACTTGATTTCGCATAGAATAAAATTAATTTTACTATTAATAAATATTTGAACTTTTGGCACCACAAATAAACTATCTGATGATTAATTAAGTATTAATAATGGATTAACAGGCCCAATCACGGATGATTAATTTCAAAATAAAATGATTATTAATCTTGAAACCTACAGCTCTTCCTTAGGAAATCTTTATATTATGGTCAAGTGTTTTAGGAGATTGGCAAAAGCAATCTATTTTCAAAATATTATATCTTTCGATTTTTCAGGGCATAACAATTTTACTATAAAATTTACTTTTGGTACTATAATTTCAAGAGCTCAATTTCTTTGAATGTTACCTGGAAGGCATTGCTATGCTTCAGAGCTTAATAATAATTTTTGATTCCTGACGGTTTTTATCTGTAATTCTCACATAATAAACAGCACTGTGAAGATCGGAGATATCGATGGTAAAATTTTGCTCATTTACATGAAATGACTTAAATCTTACACCTGCAATGTTGAAGATTTCAACCTGTGTTTCTCCAACCATTCCATCAATATGCAGTAAATTTGAAGCAGGATTTGGGTAGATATGAAATCCTTCTGTCGAAATCATTGGTTCTTTATTGGTCACTGTAAAACATTGACTCAATATTACCTCACCCATGGGCACTTTTTTACCTCCAGGATGGCGAGCTGCTATGTTAAAATTTCCTTCGCCCAGGTTGGTTAACTCATAGCTCCCAATATTATCATTAATTGAATAGGGGAAAGAATTTCCACCATCCAAACTGAGTTCAATTGTGGTTTCATTTTCAAAGTTCGGAAATATAAACTGAATGGCACAATTCTCTTCCTGTTTTGGGCGAATGGTCATAATTCCTTCTGCAGGGGTTCCCAGTGAGGCGCTTGCCGGGATATTTCCTCTGAGGGTTTCCGCAGCTTTCCCCGCGGCACGCAGGTACCAGTCACTTGGCAGGGTATAACCATCAGCATCAAGATTCAGCCAATAGCCCTGGGCCGGTGCCTGGGATCCATTTTCAGCGGTTTTGAAAAAAGCAGTGGATTCATCCACCTCATCGAACATTGCAAAATAAAATGTTTCCACATCCAGGGACATGGCCCCATGCACCTGTAGCCAGAAGAAATTACCCCCATCGCGTGGAATGTGATTTTGGGGATGAGCCCCATTTCTTAAATTGTGCCAGGAAAAACCGGGGAAAAGGACTGGAACATAGAGTACATTATTATCATCACACCAGTTTTTGCCCGGTATGATTTCGTTATTCAAAAAATTATTGTAATTATTTTGGTTCCCATACCTTCCTACCATCCAGGGACTGATTACATCCACCTGCTTGAAAGCGTCCAGCCACCTTTGATCCTTGTCGAACCAACTGTTGTTAAGTCCCAGTTTTAAAGATGCCTGATACTTCTCATCGGCTGAATTGGTAAACCAATCGATCATTTCCTCCAACTGATCAACTGTTGCTGCTTCTCTTACAGTATAACCCCATAATGCAACGATTGGTTTTCCGTTATGATTCAGGTAGCGGTCCGATTCCGTAATTCCAAGGTTATCCACCATATGCATCCAGTCCGTTTTAATATCTTCCACCCTGTTTGCTATACCATCATACATGATAGCAAATACGCGATCATACATCTCGCAACCCTCCTGCACAAATACTGTCGTACTATCACGAAATGCCATTACCACCTTATCGTTATATTCGCTGATAAAGCGTTGCACCCAAACTCCATCTGTGTTGTAATCCCTTACCCATTTCATATGGCGATGAACGGTTTGTCTGTTTCCTGATGAAAAAACGTTTGCCGTTTCCCCGGAAGGAAAGCTATAGGCAGTAGGGTAGCGTTCATCAACTCCCATTTCCCTCATATCGGGAAACATATCAACACTCAAATTCTCAATGCCAATATTATTCATATTGCCCCAGTGCCAATAATGTGGCCTTGGACTTTTATCGTGTGGATGCCCAAACCACCCCTGATAGCCAAACATAGCTTTGCCTGCATATGTCGTGTTATCTACCGGCGGCATAACCAGTGATTGCGTGTAAATATTACTAAATAAAATGCTGAGTAAGAAGAATAGAAATATTTTTTTCACTTGTTTATAATTTTATTAAGTGGTTAGATAACATGTCTCGTTTTTTCTGCGGGATAACTTGTAAGAATGTTTTTATTATGCTCAATTGTCTTTTTTCTAAATGTTCGTGAGCGCACTCCTTCCGATTCATTCTCTTTTGAGCGCGCCTTACTCATGCAAGTTTTATCTACTAAAAGTAAATTAACTTAATTAATAAAAAATTAATAAAGGCTTAAGATGGGAAATAAATCAATGGAAAGTGCTCATGTAAGTTTCATTCTTGAAATGATATTAAGAGAATCGATATAAGAGGCCATGTTTAATGTCTGCCTCTATAACAACTTTTCTCATTGCTAGCTTGGCTTCATCAAGCTTAAGGTTCATCTGACCTAAATAAAGAAAATCTCAATAAATAATTTTACGGCAGTAATAAATATAATCAGGATTAGGAGCAGATGGATCGTTTAATAGTTAAAAAAATGCATATAGAATGTTTATATTAATATTTAATTAATGTAATATTTAAGCTAGCCTTTTACTTTTGCTTCAACATAAATTGAATGGGATTATATTTATTAATCTTAAACATTATCCTTGTTCATTTTCCGGATCACTTTAACGATAAACATATAATATATTTAGATGCAATGTCAAAACACAAAAGCAGACGGGAATTTTTAGGTGATGCCACAGCCCTGGGGTTGATGGGTGCATTGGGAGCTGGATATGTGCTATCTTCGTGCAGCGATACAAGAACTACCTTTGAAGCTCCCGTTTTTTTTGACAAGGCACCTGATGGGCCCATCTTGAGAGCCGGATTAATAGGTTGTGGATCAAGGGGCACAGGAGCCGCCATCAATTTCCTAAATGCAGGACCCAATCTGCAAATTACAGCCCTGGGCGATGTCTTTCAGCACAGATTAGACCGATGCCGGAGCTTATTAAAGGAACAAGCAGGGGTAGAAGTGGCAGACCAAAACTGTTTTATTGGTTTCGACGCTTACGAGAAAGTTATTCAATCGGATGTGGATGTAATTCTGCATGTTACCCCCCAGCATTTCCGCCCACTCCATTTTGTTGCGGCTGTCAAAGCCAGCAAACATGTCTTTATTGAAAAACCTGCAGGTGTTGACCCCGTGGGTGTAAGATCTGTTATGGCTGCCGCAAAAATGGCTGAAGCAGCCAGACTTACCGTTGTGGCAGGAACCAAC
>SL_3KL_010_SEDDRAFT_10004187_pt1 | contig 13035 bp, 13 predicted proteins | sample SodLakKL_010_SED_2_FD_10381 | JGI IMG/M metagenome (IMG submission 10381)
TGGCTGATCTCACCCGACTTTATCAACGTCGCTGCTATCACCGAGGATGAGCAATATCTGTGCTTCCGACAGACCAAATACAGCGTGGGCGGCACCTCCCTGGCGCCGGTAGGCGGCTACATCCACCCCGGTGAAGACCCGCTGACAGCCGCCCAGCGTGAGCTGTTCGAGGAGACGGGGTACCAAGCCCGCCATTGGGAGCGCTTGGGCGCCTATCCCGTGGACGGCAACCGCGGCAACGGCACAGCGCACTTCTTCCTTGCCCGCGAAGCCTACCCGGCAGGCAAACCTCATTCTGATGACCTGGAGGAGCAGCAGCTGCTCTTGCTATCCCGACCTGAAGTGGAGGCTGCCGTCCAGCGTGGGGCTTTCAAAGTGCTCCCCTGGCAGGCACTGATGGCATTGACACTGCTAAGATGGTAACTCGAAGAGTGCTACGCGAGTGGAGAATAGGTATTTGGTAATTAGGTGGGTATGGACCGAAAGCCCGTCTCCCGTCTAACTTGTAAGCACCAGCTACCCAGAAGTGGGGGCATTCAATCAGACACCCCGGTTAAATGACTGCCTTGTGAGAAAATGTTAATAATTCCATATTTTTCAAAAAATGTGCTACAATGGAATTGAAGGCAGCGTAGTTAGGATGCCCCCCTCATCCTTTACGTTGCCTTCATTTTTTTTAATTTGAGCATATCAAAAAAGGCTGCCCTGGTCAGGACAGCCTTCCTATTCACTAAATTCTATTCACCATTCACACTTTAAGCTTCTCTATACTCGCCTTCGACAACATCTTCGTCATCTTCATCATCATCGCCTGCTGCCGCTTGCGGTCCACCAGCTGCGCCAGGGGCTTCGCCCGGTTGCTGTGCAGCACCCTCTGCATACGCAGCCTGACCGATGGATTGTAATTCAGTTTGTAAGGCATCGATTAAGCTTTGGATGCGGGCTTTATCATCACCCTGGACAGCTTCACGCAGATCTTGAACTTTACTTTCTACGCTGGTTCGCTGTTCGGTTGAGATTTTCTCGCCCATATCTTTGAGCAGTTTTTCAGCCTGGTAAGCCATGGAGTCGCCCTGGTTACGAATTTCAACCAGTGCCTTGCGTTCTTCATCAGCCGTGCGATTTTTAGCGGCTTCCTCAACCATATTTTCGATATCAGATTGGTCGAGGTTGGTGGATGCCGTAATAGTAATCTTCTGCTCTTTGCCGCTGGCTTTATCTTTGGCGGTCACATTCAAGATACCGTTGGCATCAATGTCGAAGGTCACTTCGATTTGAGGGACGCCGCGCGGCGCTGGTGGGATTCCATCCAGGCGGAAGCGACCCAGGCTCATATTATCTTGTGCCATGGGGCGCTCGCCCTGCAGCACATGGACATCGACGGAAGTTTGGCTATCTTCAGCGGTTGAGAACACCTCTGTCTTCTTGACAGGGATGGTCGTATTGCGCTCAATCAGCTTGGTCATCACACCACCCAGGGTTTCAACACCCAGGGAGAGGGGGGTTACATCCAGAAGGAGGACGTCCTTGACATCACCTGCCAAAACGCCGCCCTGGATGGCTGCACCCATGGAGACAACTTCATCGGGGTTAACACCCTTATTGGGCTCCTTGCCGCCGGTCAGGTTTCGCACCAGGTCCTGGATCATGGGCATCCGGGTTGCGCCGCCGACGAGGACCACTTCGTTGATCTGCTCAACCTTGAGTTTAGCGTCTTTGATGGCAGCATTGAAGGGGCCTTTCGCCCGATCAACCAGGTGAGACGTCATCTGTTCGAATTTAGCCCTGTTCAACTTGAGCAGCATGTGTTTCGGTCCGCTGGCATCTGCCGTCACATACGGCAAGTTGATCTCGGTCTCCATCACGGAGCTTAATTCGATCTTTGCCTTTTCTGCAGCTTCGCGCAAACGTTGTAATGCCTGGCGGTCCTTGCGCAGGTCAATACCCTGTTCTTTCTTGAACTCATCCGCCGCCCAATTAACAATAACCTCATCCCAGTCGTCGCCGCCCAGGTGGGTATCGCCGTTGGTGGCTTTAACTTCAATCACACCTTCGCCAACCTCCAACAGGGACACATCAAACGTGCCGCCGCCCAGGTCAAATACCAGGATAACTTCACTTTCCTTTTTATCAAGCCCATACGCCAGGGCAGATGCAGTTGGTTCGTTAATGATTCGCATCACTTCTAACCCGGCAATTTTTCCGGCGTCCTTGGTGGCCTGGCGCTGGCTGTCATTGAAATAAGCGGGTACAGTGATCACAGCCCGGTTGACAGGNTGGCCTAAGTANGCCTCAGCATCCTTTTTNAGTTTCTCAAGGATCATGGCGGAAATTTCCTGAGGGGTGTAGGTCTTATCGTTCACCGGCACATGTACACGAGCATCACCTGCGGGCCCTTCAACAACTTTAAAGGGCACCATTTCTCGCTCGGATTCGACTTCATCGTAACGCCGACCCATAAAACGCTTGATGGATGAAATCGTGTTTTCAGAATTGACAACGGCTTGGCGCTTGGCGGGGATTCCAACCAGACGTTCGCCTTGCTTGTTAAATGCAACAACAGAGGGGAGCAACCGTGATCCTTCCGCAGTGGAAATAACAGTTGCGGATCCACCTTCAACAACAGAGACAACACTGTTCGTTGTCCCCAGATCTATTCCAATAATTTTTGACATATTTTGCACTCCTCTATTCAGTATCCTTTAATTTCTTAGATTGAGAATACTCAAATTATCATAGAAGAGTGTTAACAAAACATTTGATAAATATAAGCAGCTTAGGGAGATTCTTCTGGGATTGTGTTTTTTCGCTTGGCTTTGGCGGTATGAGTGCGGATGATTAATGAGATCACATAGATCAAAAGGACACCGAGGATTACGGCATATCCAAAAATCATATCATTCAAGGTATTGGCAGGCATCTTAATGAACCTCCTGATCCTGGTCGGTCTGCAGTTGGGCTAACCTGAAGCGGTGCCAAATCAGGTCTGCCAACAGAATTGTAAACACGAGTAGGCTGGCGATTAGGGCGGTCAACATCCGGGGAGTCATATTGAACGCAGAACCCTGCCCAGCACCAGTGGCGATTACCACCGGGTGAATGGTGCGAAACAGGCGGATTGAGAAAAAGGTCAGGGGCACGGTTACGACGGCCAGAATGGCATAAACAGCGCCCAGGCGAGCCTGGGCTTCTGGTGTGGTCAGTCCAGCCCGCAGGATGAAATAGGCAAAGTAAATCAATACCATGATGGCTGTTGTTGTCAGGCGCGGGTCCCAAACCCACCAGGTATTCCAGATTGGCCGTGCCCAAATCATGCCGCTCAGAATGGCAATCACTGCAAAGACCATGCCCACCTCGATGGCAGACATGGAAAGCCAATCCCACTTGATGCGGCGTGAGACCAGGTAAGCACCGCCAGCGACAGCAGCAAAGATGAAGCTGAGCATCCCAACCCAGGCAGCCGACATGTGAAAATAGAATACCTTTTGCACCGGTCCCATCACCGCTTCAACGGGTGTGAAAAACACGATCAATACAACGACAGCAGGTAACAAGACCAGGCACAGGATATCGAGGAGCACCAATAAATTTGGCTTTTTGGACATGCTTATTCCTCCAGGATGGTTTCAAAAAATAACAAGCCGCTTGCAGTAAAAATCAGGAAACCTGCCAGCAAAAGATAAATCCAGTGACTCACTGCTCCCAGTGTTTGCCCGGAAAGCACCCCCTGGCTGGCTTCTACCGCTGCAATCAACACAGGCAGCGCCAGAGGATAGAGCAGCACCGGCAGCAGAATGTCCCGTGTGCGAGCCTGGATGCTGAGGGCAGACAACAAAGTTCCCAGGCTGGTATAAGCGCCCAATCCCAACAATAATACCAGCAGAAGGGGAAGCTGTAGCATGTTTTGCGAATAAAAGAGGCTGAAGATGGGCAGCAAAAACAATCCCACCAGGAATGTAAAAATGAAATTACCCAGCGCCTTCCCAAAAAAGATCGCTGACCGATCCACCGGTGCCATGAGCAGGCCATCCAGGGCGTTGTTTTCACGTTCCAGGTTGATGCTGCGGTTTAAGCCCAGGGTTGAGGCAAAAGCTAAAGACACCCACAGCAAGCCGGCTGCCAAACCTGCTTGCAGGTCTGGCGAGAGCTGTAAGGCAAAATTGAACAGGAACACAATCATCAAGGCGAACACCAGCATGACCGGGACACCCTGTCTGCCGCGCCATTCGATCAAGACCTCCTTGCGGAGGATTTGCCAGATCACCTGAAGGTATCCCACCGTGGGTTTCATGTGACCTCCTGTAAATAGTGCTGAAGATCAGGTGTTGCGTGTATTTGGTCTGCTGGGATATGTTGATAAATCACGCCGTTCCTGAGCCAGGCGATATGCGAAGTGATCTTCAACAGCCGCTGAGGGCGATGCGCTGCGATTAAAACAACACGCCCAGGCTTGTGTAAATACTGCAATGTGGCATCAAAGGCTTTGGCAGCTTCCTGGTCAAGCCCGGTATAGGGTTCATCCAGCAGCAAAATGACCGGATTGTGCAAGGTGGCACGAACAAGTGAAAGGCGCTGCTGCATCCCGCGCGACAATGTGCGTACGGGTTGATGTTGGTGTTGTGTCAACCCAGCACGATCCAGGGCGTCTACAACTGCAGCCTGGGCATTATTCACCTGGTAAAGGCGGGCGTAATGGTTCAGGTTTTCCGTTGCGGTAAGGTCCTGGTAGAACATTGGCTGATGACCGACATACCCGATCCTTCGGCGAAGTTGGGGATCACCTGCAGCGAATTCACCACAGATGGTCACTTGCCCCTGGCTCGGACGTGTCAACCCAGCAATAATGCGTAATAACGTGGTCTTGCCTGCACCATTATCACCTACCAGCAGGCAGCACTCACCATCATGTATAGCAAGTTCCAGTTTGTTCAATACCGGCTGGTAATGAAAGCGTTTGATTAGATCGTTTATTTCGATCCATCTGGCAGGTGTGTTCGTCTCGATTGGCATGCTTATTTAATTATAAAACATGGGGGCGGGATTGGTTTAAGGCTGAAGGCGGTTACCACAATGCATACAGAACTTATCGCTGTTCATCACCTTGCCTGCGCATTGCGGGCAGTAATAGACGCCTTTTGAGAAGCGATCTTCTGTTGGCCGGTTTTTATCGGTATCTGCAGGCTTGACCTCATCGCTAATAATGCTCTCAATTTTCATTGTCGGATCGATGGCACGAAGCAGGTCTGCTGCCATTTTCTTCTTTTCATTGACTTGGTCAATACAATCATCTATGGGGATGGAACCTGCTTCGCATTCTTTCTCAATGTCTTTGATCTCTTCTAAGAGGTCTTGATATTGACGTTGATAATCATCCAGCTGATCCTCGTAAGTCCTTTCCGATTGTTTGGTAAAGGGTTTACTGAGCACATAACCCGTGACAATCACAATGATCAAGATGAGGAGAATGAGAGGATATTCCATAAAAACCTGTGGTTAATCTACAAAAGCAATGAAACAGTTGTACTAACATGATTTTAATATATAAATTGAGTTTTGTATAGTTCAAAAATGAACAAAATTTAACTAATTCCAGGTTTGGGACAGAAATATGATATCGTGCTGCGACAAAGATCAGCCAGTAATGAAGAATGCTTGAACGACTTGGCTTCTTATGAGTGCTCAGGTTGTTCGCTTATTGTCTTAAAGCATAATCGCGTTCGAGCAATTTATCAAAGGTTGCTGCTTGTAACTTGCTTACCATTGCCTTTTGGGTCTCACACCATACTTCGTGGATCGGGCAGGATTTACCAAACGTGCATATGGACGGGTCCTGGGTGCACTCATTTAAAGTGATCGGACCATCAATAGCTTCCACCACGTCCAGCAAGGAAATCTCCTCCGGTTTGCGAGCTAACGATACGCCGCCGCCCGCGCCGCGTGAAGTATGAATTAACCCCGCAATGGATAATTGGGATATGATTTTCGCCAGGAACGAAGATGGGATCTTTTGGCTCTCAGCAATCTTACTGGTAGGAACTCTCTCGTTTTCTTTAGCGAGGTACAGCATAGCTCTGAGTGCGTAATCTGCCTGTCGGGTAATCTGCATGGGACTTTTCTCTCCGTTTACTATTGCGCTTGATATGGGGCATTTGAAAAATTTCCAGGTTTTATCCATGGACAGATATGGATTGCTTGTTGAATGCCCGAATTTCACCTTTAAAGGTAGAAAATAGCGTTATTATCTATTTTATCCAAATAAGGTTTTTTTGTAAAGGACAAAAAAGATCAGATTGAAATTGTTATGATTATGTCAATAATCACGATTACAAGATCGCTTATAATGAGCTTACCTGATCTTGAGATTGGAAATCGTATGAGCGAATCAAAAAACCACACCTATTATCATCCCATTACGATCCGTTTTGCTGACCTAGACACACAAGGTCATGTCAACAATGCCGTTTACCTGACCTATGTCGAAAGCGCACGGCTGGGGTATTACGAACAAGCCGGCATCTGGCGGCGGGAGTCAGGCGTCAACACCGGCATGGTCGTTGCCCATATCGACATCGATTACCTGGCACCAATCTTTTTTGGCCAGGAGATCCGGGTTGGGCTGGAATTGGCGCGCCTGGGTCATAAGAGCTTCAGCCTGGCGTTCCTGATCGAATCCGTTCCAGATGGCATTCCCCTCGCCTCGGGATCCTCCGTAATGGTCCCTTATGACAGCGAGCGTGATAAAAGCATCCCCATCCCTGCTGATTGGCGTAAGAAGATTTTAGAATTTGAACAAAAAGAAGGTGAGCCATGAAATTACCTGAGATTAACACCCCTGAGATGCTGGACTTTCTAACCAAACTCCTGAACACACCCAGCCCAACAGGGTTTACCGAAAAGGCAATCGCCATTTGTGAAGATGCCCTCTCAACACTGCCGGGCATCAAATTGGTGCAGACCAATAAGGGGGCCCTGGTGGCAACGCTGCCCGGGTCAGAGGGTGGACCCTGGCGGGGGTTGACAGCACACGTGGATACCCTCGGTGCCATGGTCAAGGAGATCAAAGCGAATGGCAGGCTCAAGTTAACCAAATTAGGTGGGTATGCCTGGAACGCGGTGGAAGGCGAGGGGATCACCGTTTTTACCCGTGCGGGGCATACGGTGCCTGGCAGTTTGCTGATTACCAAGGCTTCCGGGCATGTACACGGTCAGGAAGTCAGTAAAACAGAGCGAAATGACGATACCATGGAGGTCCGATTGGACGCCCGCACCGCCAGTGCTGATGAGACTCGCTCTTTAGGCATTGGTATCGGCGATTTTGTGACGTTTGACCCCCGAGTGGTTTTAACAAATGGCTTCATTCGCGCTCGCCATTTAGACGATAAAGCTGGTGTAGCCTGCATGATCTATGCCGCTAAGGCGATTTCGGACGCCGGATTAAAACCCAAAGCAACGACTGTTCTGCAAATCAGCAATTATGAGGAAGTTGGTCATGGGGCGGCAGCCGGTATCCCAACTCAGGTAAGCGAACTTGTGGCGGTTGATATGGCGGCTATAGGTGATGGACAGGCTTCAGATGAATTCCATGCAACCTTGTGTGTCAAAGACTCAGGCGGTCCTTATCATCATGGGCTGAGTCAACGCCTGCGCGAGTTGGCAGAGGCGCATAAGATCCCCCACAAAATAGATATTTATCCCTATTATGGCTCTGATGGAGAGGCTTTTTGGCGGGCAGGCGGAAATGTTGCCCTGGCTCTGATCGGTCCGGGGGTAGATGCCTCGCACAACTATGAACGCACCCACACGGATGCGCTCATTGCGACCACAAATTGGTGCCTGGCATATCTTTTGAGTTAATCAATCAACCTTTCCTCCTATTGAAAAAATAGCGGCTGGCTAATTACTTAGCCAGCCGCTTTTTGAGAGGAGAGAAAAAAGATGCGAAACTTGTTTAGTTCTCAGGTGGGAGAAGTACAGCATCAATGACGTGGATGATCCCGTTATCAGCGATGATGTCGGTGATGATCACTTCAGCATCATTGAGAAATACACGGCCATCTTCTTCGATGCGGATGGTGATTTTCTCGCCCAGGAGAGTCTCAACTTCTTCAAGCAAGATCACATCTTCTGCCAGGACACGACCATCAACCACGTGGTAGAGCAGTATGTCTGTCAAGGCGGGGATGTCTTCCAACAAGGCCTCAATCGTACCGGCGGGCAATTGTGCAAAAGCCTCATCCGTGGGAGCAAAGACAGTGAAGCGGCCTTTTTCGGACAATGTTTCTACCAGGTCAGCCTCGACCAATGCTGTCACTAGGGTTGTGAAGCGACCGTCTTCAACTGCGATATCAACAATGGTGCCAACGGACTCAGGGGGCAGCAGTACGGTATCAATGACATGAATAACACCATTGTCTGCCATAACATCGGTGATGATCACTTCGGCATCATTTAGGAAGACACTGCCATCGACAACACGGATTTCAATGTCTTTCTCGAGAAGCGTCTCAGCAAACTGCAGTTCGACAACATCTTCTGCCAAGACCTCACCATCCACTACGTGGTAGAGCAAGATTTCAGTCAGGGCGGGGATATCATCCAGCAGGGCTTCGATCGTGCCATCGGGTAATTTGTCGAAAGCATCATCTGTAGGTGCAAACACTGTGAAGGGACCTTCACTGGACAAAGTTTCTGCCAGGTCTGCGGCAACAACAGCTGCAACCAGTGTCTCAAATCGCCCATCGGCGACGGCGATATCAACGATTGTTCCCAGGCTTTCTTCCTCTTCAGCTTCTTCAGCTTCGCCAGGTAACAATACGCTGTCGATCACGTGGATCACACCGTTGTCGGCAACAATATCGGTGATGATCACCTGAGCGTCGTCTACAAAGACCATATCGTTCTCAACCCGGATAGAAACAGATTCACCAAGTAGGGTTTCAGCTGCATCGAGCGTGACCACTGCCTCAGCCAGCACTTCACCAGCCACGACGTGATAGAGAAGAATATCGGTCAGGGTGGGGATATCGTCCAGTAAGGCTTCAACCGTTCCTTCAGGTAACTGGGCAAAGGCATCATCGGTGGGGGCAAAGACGGTGAATGGACCTTCACCTGAAAGGGCATCGACCAGGTCAGCAGCTTGCAATGGCAAAAGGTGGTGAACCGACCATCTGCAACAGCAATATCAACGATGGTTTGCGGCTCAGGTTCTGGTTCTGGTTCCGGCTCAATCACTTCAGCAGGTTCTTCTGCTGGTGGGGGAGCTGGCTCAGGGTCTGCTGCTGGGGCACAGGCCACGATCACGAGGGCCAGTACCATTAAGATAGAGAATGCTAAAAGCGACTTTTTGTTGAACATTTTGTTACTCCTTTTTATATTGTTTTTAGTTTTTTCGTTCATCTTCATTTAGTTTATTTTGACTTAAGTTGGTTTACAAATTTCTGTATAATGTTTGTGTATCACGCTCCTTGCTAAGCTTTTTGTGTACAAAGTTTGTCTAACTGTTTGAAGTATAGCTGATCGGCGTAAGCAAACCAATCGTTTGTATAACCTATGTAAAACATTTTGCGTTACCCACACCTAAGATATTGATGTATACTCGAAGTGTTATGCCTGACCTGTCACACCGCTTACAAACGCAAGACCTGGGATTTTTAAAAATTGTTGCTGAATTATGGGGAATAGAACTGACCGCACCGGATGCCCGGACTGCACTATTACCTTTAACCCGTAAGCTGCTTGACCCAGCCCTGGTGCTCGAGATCATTGAAGCACTGCCTGGGGATGCCCGTCAGGCGCTGGATACCCTGCTGCGCAATGCCGGCTGGATGCCCTGGACGCGTTTTACCCAGAAGTATGGACAGTTGCGCGAGGTTGGACCAGGTAAACGTGATCGTGAAAAACCTTACCTGGAGCCAGTTTCTCCAGCTGAGGTTCTTTGGTACCGAGCCCTCATCGGTCGGGATTTCCTGCGCAGAGGTGGAAAGCTCCAGGAATGTGCCTACATCCCCGACGACCTGCTGGCATATTTCCCCGAGGTAAAGCCTGAAGAACCTCAACTGCCAGGCAGGCCTGCATCGCCCGGCGAGACAGCGCACATTCAACTGGTCACCGATCGTATCCTGGATCACACCTGCACCTTGCTGGCTTCCCTGCGCTTGGGGGAGCCGAAACGATCACCGATATGGTCAGATTGGCAGCCGCCTTTTGATGTTGTGTATGCCCTGCTGGCAGCCATGAAGTTGATTACCTCCAGCGAACAGCCAGTGCCTGAGGACGCCCGACCCTTTCTTGAGATGCCGCGCGGCGAGGCATTGGCCTGGCTGGTGCGGATGTGGCTGGAGACGGAATATTTTAATGAGTTGCATCTGATGCCTGGGATCTTGTGCGAAGGTTCCTGGCACAATGATCCTGTCAACGCACGTCACCGGATTCTGGCATGGCTTAGTCAGGTACCCCTGGGCACCTGGTGGCACCTGGGTACTTTTATCAAGGCTGTCTTCCGGGGCGAACCAGATTTCCAGCGCCCTTCTGGGGATTTTGATACCTGGCTAGTGCGTGATGCTCACAGCGGTGAACCCATCAACGGACTTAAGCATTGGGAGCAAGTGGATGGTGCCTTGATCCGCTACCTGATCACTGGTCCATTACATTGGTTTGGGTTGGTGGATTTAGCATCCCCTGCCGAAGGACAGGCGGCCGAAGCCTTCCGTTTCTCAGGGTGGTCAGAACAACTATTGCTGGGTAAACCGGTTGAAGGTCTCCCAGAAGAGAATCAACCCCTGGTTGTCCTGTCAGATGGGACCATCACTGCCAGCACACACACATCCCGCCTGGCACGTTACCAGGTCTCCCGCTTTTGCCTGTGGACAGATGAAACAGACAAAGGTTACACATACCGTGTAACTCCAGCCTCCCTCAGCGCGGCTGCTAAGCAGGGTTTGAAAACCGCCCATCTTGAAATCCTGCTGGACAAGCACAGCGAAGACCCCCCACCCACTCTTTTACAAGCCTTGCGCCAATGGGATCAAAAAGGCAGCCAGGTACGTATTCACCCTGCGGTTGTCTTACGCGTCGAGAATCCCCGAATCTTACAAGCCCTCCGAGAATCCCCGGCTGGCCGTTTTTTGGGTGATCCCCTTGGTCCGACAACGGTGATCCTCAACCCCGGGGCTGAGGAAAAGGTGTCAGCAGCCTTAGCTCGATTGGGCTACCTTGTAGATGTTGAATATTCTTTAAGTAACTCAGACCCATCCTTGCATCCTGAATTATAATTACACTATGAATACCCCGGTGGATAATGAGCAAAAATCTGTAAAGCTCCGCCGCCCGAGACGCCCATTTCCGTTGAAGTTAATCTTCTGGGTCTTTGCTTTATGGACCTTATTAGGCTGGCTACGCTTTGGTCAGGCCTTGGGTGAAACAGACCTGATTATTGACCTGGTTGGCCTGGGATTGTACGGTTATCTGCTGCTGGCGGGTTTGGTTTGGGGACTGTTGGGGCTGCCTGTGCTGTGGGGACTTCTCCGACGGGCTCGCTGGACTCCACGATTGCTGCAGGCGGCAGCAGTGGTTTACCCAGCGTTGTATTGGGTGGAACGCTTGTTCCTATGGCAAGATCCTTTCGCTCACCGCAACTGGCCCTTCATGCTGTTGCTGACAGCNGTGTGGTTTGGGTTGGTATTTTGGGGCCTGCGATCGGCACTCAAGCGAGCATTTTTTACAATCAATGAATACGAGGATAAAGCATAAAAATGGCATTTCAAGAACGCGAGATAAAATTCTACATTCAGGACCTGCCGGCACTGGCAAAGCGCCTTCAAATCTGCGGGGCTGACCTCACCCGAGAGCGTACCCTTGAGCGCAACTTGCTGTTGGACACAGCGGATCGCCGCCTGAAACACAATGGCAGCTTACTACGTTTACGACAGGACGATCGTGCCCGGGTCACTTTCAAGGAGAAAACGCGGGTCGAAAATGGCATCAGAGCCCGCACAGAGATTGAATTCACCGTGGACAATTTTGCCGTAGCACAGAAATTATTTGAGGCATTGGGCTACCAGGCAACGCTGATCTACGAAAAATACCGCGTTGTCTACCGCCTGGGGGATGTTGAGGTGACATTGGACGAGCTGCCCTTGGGCAATTTCGTGGAAATTGAGGCACCAAATAATGCCATGATTGAAGGTGTCGCACAAATGCTCGGCTTGGACTGGCCCAAGGGAATTGCAATCAACTACCTGGGTCTTTTTGATCTTGCCAGGTCAAAATTGGGATTATGTTTCAATGACCTGACCTTTGAAAATTTTCAAGATATTAAGGTTTTACCGGGGGATCTGGGCGTTGCACCAGCAGATAGTTGAGATGAAGACATGAGGCCACTAAGAGTTAGGTAATAGGAATAACGATCAGCAACTAACCATCAGCCACCCATCAGTCGAATAATGGGTAACTTCAACATCATCCAGATGCATATTAACAGAAATAACTGGCAGAGAGTAACGAACTCAAACCAAATTTAGATGGAGGTTTAGATATGTTCACCTTTATGAGACTCAGAAAACACTCCCTGATTTTGATTATCTCCGCCCTGGTGATCACATCCATGGCATGTGGTATGCTGTCCGATGTTTTTCAATCCCAACCAGAAGACGCACCAATGTTTGTCGATGAGGCTATTTTCCCAGATGGAGAGGTTGAGTTTTTACACGAGATGATACCCTTTGGGACGATCGATGCGAATGACAGGCGCCACATGATCCGTTGGCGGTTTTATCTCAGCAGCGAGAGCATTGATGACGCAGGTGACTTCTATACCGAGTATTTGTTGGACTGGGAAGTCAAGAAAGATATGGAGGCTTATGGACATCGTCACCTGATGCTGAGCAGTGATCATCCCCTCAGTTGGATTTTTACACAAGCTGAGTTCGCTGAACGGCTCAGCCAGGCCGATCAGCTTACCCCTGGCTTGATCGAACTGGAGGTAGCCCATTCTCCTGCCCATCATGGTATCAGCAGGAGCAGCTATGATCCAGACCG
>SL_3KL_010_SEDDRAFT_10004188_pt1 | contig 13035 bp, 14 predicted proteins | sample SodLakKL_010_SED_2_FD_10381 | JGI IMG/M metagenome (IMG submission 10381)
GCACGGAGGGATTAAAACTTCTGTGTAAATCCGTGCCTCCGTGGCAAAACTATTTTATTTATGAGGATGGGATTATTTCAGAATACAACACGTTTTATGTCAAGTTTTATACGGCCAAAGTTTAGGATCAGGCCAACCTTGCAGCCTGAACACTTAAGGTAGTTGAGAGTTTGTGCCATATCTTCGGGTGGAATCCCATCTTTTGCTTTTATTTCAAGAATGACGCTCTCAAAAATCACAAAGTCGGCGAAGAATTTGTGTGGTAGAATTACGGATTTATATGGTACTTCATATCGTTTCTCCCGTTCATATGAAACTTCTCTCTGCCTGAATTCATATTCCATTGCATCTTTGTAAACTATTTCCAGAAAGCCATGTCCTAATTGTCTGTGAACTTCGAGTCCGCATTTAATGATAATGTCAGTTTCTTCTTTTAGTGGAAAGTATTGGTTTTGGATAGTCATACAAGTGTACTTGTGAACTTTAAGCTAAAACATCGATGTCGATTTAGAAGTGTAGAAATACACTAATAAATCGATTCTTCATTTATATGAACCCAAAAAAGGTAAATCCTTACAGAATTTTTGAATAAAAAGTTGAACACAGCTATCAGTAGGGCAAGCAGGTAGCTTTTTATTTGTCACGGAAACACGGAGGAACACGGAGGGATTAAAACCTCTGTGTAAATCCGTGCCTCCGTGGCAATTATTTTTCTGATTTGATGAATTGATCTTTAATTGCAAAGGAAGTAAAGAGAATAATGAAGTGTCAAAATTTTGATGACAATATTGAATGAGTAAAAATGAGTAGATCTAACCCTTCAAAAACTCCCGGTACAGTTCTACAAGCTCGCTCATCATCATGGCGGTTGCGCCCCAGAGCGGAACGCGGTGAATGTCCCAATAGGGCACCATCATGGAAATATGCGGTAAATCCCATTTCTCTTTTTTGAGGGTTTTTTCGTCCAGCAGGTCATCCATTGAGATAGCAAATGCCTCTTCAACCTCTTCCGGGTTTGGTGTCAATTTGGGTTTCTTATCCAGAAAACCGACAAAAGGAGTGATCTGATTGTCGGTTTTATAGAGGTAGAGAGGGGTGATGCTGCAGGCAAGTTTGATCTGACTTCTTTTTACTCCTATTTCCTCTTCCGTTTCTCTCAGAGCCGTTTCTTCAAGGCTTTCGTTTTTCTCATTCTGTCCCCCCGGAAAACTAATCTGCCCGGCATGGCGAATGTTGTCGGTTCGAAGGGTCAGGATTACATGCAGTTTTTGATTTTGGCCGGGAAACAATGGAACCAAGACACTGCTGGGTTGCGCCGTATCCGATTTTTCTTTGGGAAGAACCACATTGGGATCAAGTGGCTCGGGCGACATTTTTATTTGTGCCTGCCGTCCGGGCAGCTTCTCTTTTGGCAGTTTTTTTAAAAAATTATAAAATGGGTGCAGGCTCATGCAGATTAGTCTGATTTTTTGTCGCGAAAGATATCAAAAAAATTAGGCACAAATCGCGGCACTTCTTTTTGATAGCGCCGGTAGTCGTCCCCGAATCTCTTCACAAGGTTCCGTTCCTCAAAAATGGTTCCGATTCCAAAATAGAGCAGAATCATTAAAATAAGATAAATGAGATTTGCAGTCATAACAGGCGAAGCAATCAAAAAAATGGCTGCAAATGTGTAGGTTGGGTGCCGCATATATCTGTAAAATCCTGACCTGTTCAGTTTTCCGGCCTTCGGTTCATCCAGATATTGAGGTTTTATTCCATAACGCAAGTAACGCAATAGCTGAAAAATTCCAATTAATACAGATCCACTGTTAGAAAACAAGGCTTTGATGAAGCAGATGACTGCGATTAACTGAATAAAAATCATGAGATAAAAAAGAACTCCTGTGATTTGGTAGAGAGTCTTGTCTTCAGGCAGTGTTAAAAGCCAGATCAACACAATCAGCACAGAAATCAAATTATAAAGCAGCCGGTAAAACGGTTTGAACCGGGGCAGCACATCAAACAACTTCTTTTTAAAATCGGCCGAAGCAAACAGTGAATGGCTGATAACGAAGAAGAGGTAGACCAGAGTCGGGACAAAATAATCAGCCATTAGTTCAGTCATAAAAAATCAGTATGCAGTTTTATTTTCCTTTTTGATCCATTCAGTAAAAAGGCTTTTGGCCGATGATCTTTCAATCTGTTTCATCGGAATTTTTCGTTCACCGGGCGGGATATCAATTTCTTTGTAAATAAATTCATCATCAAACCCGGCTTCTGCGGCATCTTCCCGGGTGGCGGCATAATAGATACGCGAGGGGCGCGCCCAGTAAATAGCACCGAGACACATGGGGCATGGCTCGCATGAAGTGTAGATTTCGCATCCGGTTAATTGAAAACTGCTCAGAGTTTTGCAAGCTTTTCGGATGGCAACAATTTCAGCATGGGCGGTCGGGTCGTTTTTTGAAGTAACCCGGTTATTTCCTTCCGCGATAATGGCGCCGTTTTTTACGATAACGCATCCGAAGGGCCCGCCGTCGTTATTTTCCATTCCTTTGCGGGCTATCTCGATGGCCTTGCGAATAAATTTCTGTTTCATAAGCTGAAGGTATTATTTTCAGAATTAACTTATACAGACTGATGCTATAAGGAAAGGATTTATTTGCAATTTCATTAGTGAAATCCGGAATCTGTATCTGCTATTTGTGCTGAATTTGCAGCGTAAAAATCATTATTATTGATAAAATATCATCAAACCGAAATATTAAAAACACGTACTTGAATATATGTCTTTATTAGTTGTTGGGTCGGTTGCTTACGACGGAATTGAAACACCCTTTGGGAAAGTTGACAAAATCCTGGGCGGCTCGGCCACCTATATCTCTTTAACATCCTCTTATTTTACCGGTAATGTTAATCTTGTGGGTGTGGTGGGGAAAGATTTTGCAGAGGATGACATATCCCTGCTGGAAAGTAAAAATGTAAATCTCAAAGGGTTACAGCGGGATTATTCGGGAAACACTTTTTTCTGGAGAGGAAAATATCACTACGACCTCAACAACCGTGATACACTCGATACTCAGCTCAATGTTTTTGAACATTTCGATCCGCTAATTCCGGAGGAGTATAAAAATGCCAAATATGTGGCACTTGGAAATATTGAGCCAAGCCTGCAGAATAAAGTGCTCGATCAGATTGAAGATCCCGATTACGTGGTGATGGACACCATGAATTTCTGGATTGATGGCACTCCGGACGCACTAAAACGGACACTGAAACTGGTAGACTTGCTGGTGATTAACGACTCAGAAGCGCGCGAACTGGCTGATGAACCAAATCTTTTCCGAGCGGCTGAAAAAGTGATGAAAATGGGGCCTGAAACCCTGATCATAAAAAAAGGAGAGCATGGCGCCCTGCTTTTTACACGGGGTGAAATATTTTCTGCTCCTGCTTACCCGGTGATTGATATTTTTGATCCCACCGGTGCGGGAGATTCGTTTATGGGCGGCATGCTGGGATGGATTGCCTATACCAACGACCGTTCATCTCAAAATCTGCGGCGTGCCGTTATTTTCGGATCGGTAATGGCCAGTTTCTGTGTGGAAGAATTTGGCCCCGAACGGTTAAAAAACCTCACCGAAAAAGAAATTTACGACCGCTACCGGGAATTCAGAGAATTGAGCCAGATACCGGAAATCAGTTGATGGCGGATAGTATTATGTCAATTATTGAATGGCAGTTTGGTGTTACCCGTCTGGTCGCTCAAAGCGGTCTGACGGTTATTCCCGCTGGTACTGGTGCAAGCGTTCTGACTGAGATTGTCCAAAAAGGGTGCTAAATAAGATTATTTATTATCGATACCGTCATGCCGGACCCCGATCCGGCATCTCCTGTTTTTATCAAAGAGAGGAGATCCCGCATCAAGTGCGGGATGACACTCTTTTTGGACAGTCTCTTGTGTCTATGCCTTTAGGACCTGTACATTTGGGATTGTGTGTACCCATTATGGTCCAAGCGAACGCTTGAACCAGGTTATGCTTGAACCAGGTTAGCAAACGCACGTTTGAAGGTTCTTTTACCGTTGAGCAGGTACATTCTATTAAAAATGAAAATCAAACAATGATCACACTTTACAGAAAGAAAAACAACGAATTAGCCGATTCCATCGAGAATCGGTTTGAGGAGCTGACCCTGGCTTACCGGGTTGAGATGATGCCTGAATCTGACCCGTATGATTGGATGATTGAGGACGGAGATAAAAAAATCAAAACAAAAGGAGATCTCGAAAGCTGGCTGCTTCAGCTTGAGAAAGAATTAAATTGGCAGCGTTCTTTGAGCGGAGACGCCTGCTACATCGATCCGGAAACTGGTGAGGTGTGTTAAATTATGCCAAAGTGCCAGATATAAAGAATTTAGTTCAAACTCAAAAATTAATTTAAACAAAAATAGCTTTTAACAATCAAAACCTTTATGTTTATAACGTTAAATAGAACAATACCCGGTAAAGCCCTTCTTTGGTCTGACGCGTTAACCCAACTCACTCTAATTTGAACCTTTCTCGGGTGATTACAAACAATACCAATACAGTAATACAATGACAAAACAAGGAAATGTAAAATGGTTCGATGCCGAAAAAGGTTTTGGATTCATTAAACCAGCAGATGGAAGCAAAGATATCTTTGTACACAGAAATAATGTAGAAAACCTGGGACCGAATCAGGGACTGGAAGAGAACGAAGAAGTTGAATTCAACGTAGAAGAGACACCAAAAGGGCTGAGCGCTGTTGATGTGAGAAGCCTGACTTACGAATAAGATTTTTTATTCCAAAAGCAAAAGCCCGTTTCCGTCGGAAACGGGCTTTTTTATTTTCCGGAACCCCAACCGGAATATTATTTTCTCTCTGTTGTAAAGAAAATTTCTCTCCCAGTTTTATCCGGCGGATACTCTCTTGTCTAATCCGCTTTTCTTAGCAGCAATGCTGTATCGCGTATGGGGTGCAAATTCAAGCCTCCCTCTTTCAATGGGTTCTCCTGTTGCCCGGCAAATGCCATACGTACCGTTTTTTATTCTCTCAAGGGCACGATCCAGCTCTTTGATAAATTTTATATTTCTCTGGATCAGCCTGTTGGTCAGGTCAACACTCTCTTCAATACTTCCCATGTCACTCATATGGTGATCTATTGAAGAGGCATCATCATCGTCGGATGATCTGATATCTTCCAGTGAACCGGTCAGATAATCGAGTTCTCTCTGTGCTTCCTCTTTTTTGTTCAGAATCAAAGCCTCGAAATAAGCGAGTTCCGCTTCATTCAGCACACTACTCAATTCATTTTCAGGGACGGATTTTTTATTTGAAACTTTCATTATCTCGGGGGTTAACGTTGGTAATTTGTTGAGTGTAACAATAACAATTCAACAACCCGACCGAAATCAGGGAATCCCTTAAAGTTACTTGAGTTTAAATCCTACCTGTCAGAAAATATGTAATGGAAAAGACTATCTGCCGATATGCATTCTGAAGTGTTTAAACAGCCTTTTTGGGCTTTGATTCTGCACTGCGCAGCATCTGATGGTATTCGGCCTGAATTGCCCGCACTACAGGCCCCGGCTTACCAGCCCCGATCGGCTTACCGTCAACACGGTTGATGGGCTGAATATCAGTGGTGGTACCGGAGAAGAAAAGCTCATCAAGTTCATACAGCTTGTGTTCGCTGATGGGTATAAATTTTATACTGATGTTCAGTTTTTCTGCAATGTCAATCACGGTTTTACGTGTGATACCGCTTAAGATGTAGTTGCTTTCAGGAAAGGTGTAGAGCGTACCGTTTTTAACTCCGAAAATATTGGCATTCGGGCTTTCGGTAACCACACCGTCTCGGATCATGATAGCACTGTTCACTCCTTCATCCTGTGCCCGCTGTTTGGCCAGTATGTTTGGCAGCAGATTCACGGTTTTGATGTTGCAGCGTGCCCATCGAACATCCGGTACTTTAATGGTATCCACGCCGGATTCGTGCAATTTTGTATGAGGTGTGAACGAACTTGCAGAAATATATACTGTCGGTTCTGCTGCCGGTTCGGGGAAGGTATGAGTTCTGGGCCAGACGGCACCGCGTGTAATTTGCAGGTAAACGGAAGCTTCGCCTTCCAGTAAATTGTTTTGCTGCAATATTTCCCTGGAAATACCTGGGATGCTATTTCTTAAATCAGAAGAGAGACGGATTTGTAAATCTGCCAGGCCCGCATCAAGCCTGTCGAGGTGATCCTGCTCCCTGAAAAAATTCCCGTTTACAACACGGGTTACTTCATACACGCCGTCGCCAAACAAAAATCCGCGGTCGGCAACCGAAACCTTTGCTTCGGTATGTTCCAAAAAAGTGCCGTTTAAATAAACTTTCATCGATATTCGCCTGTTTCAAGATTTATAGTTACAAGGCACCATTATAGAACTTTTACGGCTTAATTGGAAGAATCCTGAATTTTATCAGATACCCGTTTAATTCAGCTCCTTAAACTGCACCTGCCGGGTCTGGGTATTAAACAGGGCAACCATCGCATCACTGTCAAAACCGTTTATACTTCCTGGGTTGATGGAAATCGTATTTTCGAATGTATCAAGCTTGGGTTCGTGGGTATGTCCGGATATCACCACATCATATTTACCACAAAGCTCAAGGCTTTCAGTAATTTCAGGATGGGTGCCATGATAGACGGCAAATTTGAGTTTATCAGCCTCAAACCGGTAAAAATCACCATGAAGTTCGGCACCGATTTCTTCAAACTTCTTCATCAGCAGATATTTATCTCCGTCGTTATTGCCAAAAATTCCATGAAAGGGCAGTCCTTCGAACAGCGGAATGGTAAACGGGCTGCAATAATCCCCGGCATGAATAACCCTGGCAACCTCTCTTTCCTTAAAATATGAAGCGGCTCTTTCTATGTGTTCAACGTGGTCGTGTGAGTCAGAACAAATGCCAATTAACATAATATCTGATTTTTTATCCTTTTTATTAATTGTGTAACAATGCAATAGTGAATTGAGTTCAGCAATGAATGTAAGGTAATTTGGTTTTACTGGAAACTTTGCTGCTATCAGAGCGAGAATTTTTAAAAAGGTGCTGTTTCAGTTGACAGTTGGCAATAGGCAGTTTACAACTCATTTGGATGAGTATGGACAGTTTGTGAACTATCAAAACAAATAAAAAACAGTTGATTCATCTATATACAAACTTTAAAGCACGGCGCTGTTGCATTAGGCGCTTAAAGCGTCGTTAATACCAACATGCTGTCGATATAGAGTTGACAATTGAAAAATTTGTCAACTGTCAACTGCTCCAGACGCCTCGGAATCAACTTCTCCCAAAGGGCTTAATTACCCGAGGAAATACATAGTGACTTAAACACAGCCTGTTTTGGTTTGAGAATAACCGAAATTGCGTTTTTGAACCTTATGGTTTTCCCAAATCTTTGTTAAATTAACCAATTGTGTAAAATTGAAAAATTTATCCGGCTGATCCGGCCGGATGCCTTTTATAACTTTAGATTTATTCCAAATGTCTGTTACAAAAAACGACGTTCAGTATGTAGCCAATCTTGCACGCCTGCAATTGTCGGATGATGAAGCCGAAGGACTGAAAGAAGACCTCAACAAAATTCTGGGCTATATCGAAACACTGAATGAACTGGATACATCAGGTGTGGAACCGCTTGAGCATGTGACTGAAATCACCGCTGCTACATTCAGGAAAGACGAAGCCAAAGAGCCGTTATCCCATCAGGATGCCCTGAAAAACGCACCGGATGCAGACTCGGACTATTTCAGGGTGCCGAGGGTTATTGAGTAAACTTTTATCCAGGGAATGGATAACTGATCATCAATGAATTTCCAGCCCCAATTCATTTCAGTACCATTCAAAATTTTATCATCCAAACCAGGTTGAATGTCTTCAAGAAAAAAAAGAATAAAAAATAGAAAAACTGAAGAAAAACCCGATTTCTGGGAAGCAATTGCACCGGCAAAGCAGCACAGTTATGCACTTTCGTTTTTGATAATTCTGCCGGTTTTTTTGTTTTACGCGTCTGTGCTTGGCGGCAAACAGTACATGGGCCATGATGTAATTCAGTGGAGGGCCGGGGCAGAGTCACTCATGCAGCACCAGGAAGAGTATGGCGAAACTGCACACTGGGCGGTAAATATGTTTTCCGGCATGCCTGCAACAACCATTTCACACCCTCCGCAGATTTATAATGTCGACAATACACTGCTCCGGTTTTTGCGTTTTATCTATCCGGCAGCAGAGATGTGGATTCTGCTGGGTGGTGCTTACCTGATGTTTATCCTGATGGGCGCCAAACCGTTAACGGCGGTATTCGGGGCTATCATCCTCGGTTTTTCAACCTATATTCCCATCATTATCGGGGCGGGGCACAATGCCAAGTTTCTTGCCTACATTTACATACCGTGGCTCTATAATGGTTACTTTCTGCTGACCCGCAGCAAGATGAACCGTTGGCTGGCGTTCTTCATTTTTGCCCTGGCATTAACCCTGCACATGAGGGCTTACCATCCGCAGGTTACCTACTTTTTCCTCTTCCCGCTGGGCACTCTTTTTATTTATGATCTTGTAAAAGCCATTCGTTCAGAAAATCCCAAACCGTTTTACCTGCAAACCGGCTGGTTGCTGGGTGCGGCAGTTGTCACCATTTTGATCACCGTGCAGCTCTATTGGAGCACCATGGAGTATTCGCCTTTCAGCATGAGGGGAGGCTCTGAAGTGGCCGGAACAGATGGACTTGCCCGGGAATATGCATTTGCCTGGTCGCAGGGCTGGGGGGAGCTGCTCACTCTGCTGATTCCTGGTGCATTTGGAGGTTCCGAGTATTACTGGGGCCCAAAAACATTTACCAGCGGGCCGCATTATGCCGGTGCGCTTGCTTTTCTCTTTTTTGTGATTGGTGTGATGCAGTCGAAACATGCTCTGAAGTGGGTGTTTCTCGGACCAGGTATTGCCACACTCTTCTTTTCTTTGGGTGAACACTTTCCTCTTTTGAATAACCTGATGTTCGACTTTTTCCCGCTGTTCGATAAATTCCGGGTGCCGGAAATGTGGCTGATGGTAACCGTGTTCTGCTTTGCAGTTCCGGCTGCTTTCGGATTTGAATGGATGACGGACAGGATCAAAGAAGGCGTTCAAAAATCAATATGGCTGAAACCGATGGCTGTCGCACTGTTACTTGCGGGTGCTGCCGTATTTGCCGGTTTTCAGCTTCTTGATTTTCAGAAACCGGGAGAAAGGGAGTTTTATGCCGAACAGATTGCCATGCAACAAAACGTGCCGGCAGACGACCAGCAGGTTACTCAAACCGTAACAAGAATCATTCAAACCCAGTTAATTCCGGCCAGAGAAGATCTTGCACACGGCGATAGTCTTCGATTTGCAATAATTATCCTTCTGGGTGCAGGAATATTGTGGGGAATGGGAGTAAGAAAAATTCCGGTTTCGGCCGGAGCAATAGCACTTTGTGTAATATTGGCTTATGATTTAATCCGGGTGGATTCCCGGTATCTCAGTGAAGATTCTCTTGTAGATCAGAACCTGACGAGAGAGGATGTAATTGAACAGGAAGAACGGCCGATCGACCGGTTTATCATCGATAATAACCGGCATGAAGAGGGATGGAAATATCGCACTTTGCCGCTTTTAGACAACCCGTTCAATAATGCAATTCCGGCCTATTTTTATCCATCGGCCGGAGGTTATTCGGGTGCAAAGCTCGGCTATTACCAGGATCTTATGGATCAAGCCTTTTTCAGGCCGGGTGTTGGTTTAAATGTCGGGGTGCTCAGTATGCTTAATATCCGATATTTTACAGTGGGCCATCCGCCCAACGTTCCCGGAATTGAGATCGCATTCCAGGAGGGAGCTGAATTAGTGGCGGAAAATACCAACGTTCTTCCAAAAGCCTTTTTTGTGGATTCGGTTCAAACAGTGGCCACTCAGCCGGAAGTCTTGCAGAGAATTTCACAGGAATTTGAACCCTCACAGGTTGCCTATATTGCCGAAAACTTCACCCCCGAAATCAGGCCGGATACCGCCGCAACCGTTCAGGTTACAGAATATAATGCCAACCGAATCACACTGGAAATTATGCGTGATGAACCCGGTTTTCTTGTATTGAGTGAAATCTGGTATCCGCCGGGATGGAAAGCCACGCTGAACGGGGATGAGATCGACATCATACGCACCAATTATGTACTCCGCGGATTTGCAATTCCACCCGGAGAGCATACACTGGAGATGGTTCTTGAACCTGTTTGGTATGCCACAGGAAACTGGCTGGCCAGAATTGGCACTCTGCTTCTTTTCGGATCCGGATTGTTTGGTGCTTATATCGCATACAGGCGAAACGAGGATCAACCCGGGGTAGCGGAACAATTAAATACCTGATGCTGAAATTCATTCTCAAAAAGCTGTTTTGGGGTGGTTTTCACAGGCTGTTGTCCGACAGGCAATACATCAAAATTCGCTATTGGATTGAGAACGGAATCTGGCCGGACCTGGATAATCCCGGCCGCCTGTCAGAAAAAGTTCACTACATAAAGGTGAACGAACAGACACCTTTGCGCAAACTTGCCGCAGACCGCCTGAAAGTTCGGGATTATGTTGCGGAAAAAGTGGGAGAGGGGCATTTGATTCCAATGCATGGGCAATTCGATTCGCTGACTAAAGAAAACTGGGATAAGCTTCCTCAGCAATTTGTTCTGAAGGCCAATCATGGTTCGGCAATGGTCTGCATTGTGCAGAATAAAGAAGAAGAGCGTTTTGAGGAGGTTAAGGCTGTAACCGAACAATGGCTCCGGACTGACTATTCCGAAGTTGGAAGAGAATGGATTTACAAAGATGTGCCGAGGAAAATTATTGCTGAAAAATTGATCACTGGACCCGGCGGGAGCGTTGCTTATGATTTCAAATTCTTCTGTTTTCACGGAAAAGCCAGGCTTTTTCATATCGATATGGACCGGTTTGACGAAGGGCGCAGGAATTTTTTTGATGAAGATTTTAAACCGGTGGATGTCACTTTCCGCCTGCCTCCCAAAAAAGAACCGGTGACGCTGCCATCGAATATTGGCGAAGCAAAACATGTTGCAGAGAAACTTTCTGAAGATTTTAATTTTATCCGGGTTGATTTATACATCACAGAAGAAAATATCTGGTTCGGGGAATTAACAAACTATCCCGGCAACGGTTTTTCGCGGCTCCTGCCCGATTCGTATGATTTAGAGTATGGTGAATTGCTCAGGTTGGATGATGATTAATAGATTAACTGCTGTTTTATTGCTGAATCGTTGGTTTCCGTATTCAAAACAACACCCATTGTCAAAGGAAAATCTCCTCTCAAAAATTTGTCTAAATAATGCCACGGAAACACGGAATAGCACGGAATGCTCTGTGTTTTTTCCGTGTTTCCGTGGCAAAAAAAGCATGAATCAAATATTCAGTTTCCATTGAAAATTTTTTCTAACAATTTCATAAAAGAGGACTTTTGGACTGCCTCCTTAATATGACATTTCCCGGCTATTGGACAAAATAGGTGGATCGGGTAGACAGGAAGGTTTTCCTGGAGATGAATCTTTTTGGCAAAAGTTGCAAAATCGTACAGAAAGCGGGTACATTATCCATTTATGAGGTTTTACTGGAAATCTTGTTTTTTATTAATTGGCGATACCATTAAATCTTGGTTGTTGGTAATTGACAGTTGTCAGCAGGCAATTGATACTTTATAATTATTTTTTTTGAAGATGAAATATTTGTTTCTATTTGTTTTGATGGTTCATAAACCGTCCATATTTATCCAAATGATTTGTCAACTGCCTATTGCCAACTGTCAACTGAAACAGCACCTTTTTAATAATTCTCGCCCTGATTTCCACAAAGTTTACAGTTATTTAGGAACATAACATTTGATTAACCGGACAACGATTTGGGCATCATTGTAAGACAGAGTATCGCAAACAGCATCATGACCTACATGGGCATCGGGCTGGGTTTTTTGCTTACAATTTTTCTCTATCCTCACATTCTGAACCCCGACCAATACGGGCTGACCCGTGTTTTGATTTCTGCGGCCATCATCAGCTCGCAATTCGCACACCTGGGATTCAACAAAATGGTGATTCGCTATTTTCCGTTTTTTAGCCAGGCAAAACCCCGAAAACACGGCCTGCTGTTTTGGGCTTTTGTGGTTCCTATGGCAGGGTTTATTCTGTTCACGGTACTTTATCTTCTCGGAAGCGATCTGCTCATCCGGTTTTACAGTGAACAATCCCCGCTGTTTGTGAACTACTATCTTTGGGTAATTCCGCTCACACTTTTCGTTCTCTATTTTGAAGTGCTCAACAATTACCTGCGGTCACTTCGTGATACCACCACCGGCTCGTTTGTCAACGAAGTATCACAGCGGCTGCTGGTCATCATCATCCTGGGATTCTATTTCTTTGAATGGATTTCGTTTACGCAGTTCATCATTCTCTTTGTGATCAGTTACGGTTCACAGCCGCTGCTGATTATGCTGCAAATCTGGCGAAAGGAGGAGTTCAGGATCAAGCCAAATTTCGATATTCTACGTAAGCCGCTCATCAAAGGAATGGCCAACTATGGGCTTTACTCACTTCTGGGCGGACTGACCACCATCCTGGTCTGGAATGTGGATGTGATGATGCTCGGTTCCATGGCCGGCCTCGAAGCCACGGCAATTTATGCCATCGCTTTTTATATCGCCTCGGTGATAACCGTGCCGCAGCGCTCCATCGAAAAGATTGCCACTCCGCTTCTGGCCGATTTCATCAAAAATAAACAGTGGGATGAAGTTTTGTCGATATACCGGAAAACATCCATTAACCAGCTTATTCTGGGGCTATTTATTTTCGGTTTGATATGGGTGAACCTGGATGCACTTTTTTTACTGCTTCCGGATGTATATGCGGCAGGAAAATGGGTGGTGTTTATTGTGGGAATCGGAAAACTAATTGAGATGGTGACCGGCTCGAACGG
>SL_3KL_010_SEDDRAFT_10004189_pt1 | contig 13035 bp, 8 predicted proteins | sample SodLakKL_010_SED_2_FD_10381 | JGI IMG/M metagenome (IMG submission 10381)
ATCGGCATTGTCTCCGCAGTAGCGAATTATTGGCTCCTGCTGTCCGAAAAAGGCAGCCTTTTGAGCAAGCACTGGAGCGAAGCCGTCTTTAACGCGGCCTTCAACTACTTCCCTACCGGTGATGATTCCGCCTATTTTGAAAGACAGGTAAGGTTTCACCCGCAGCGGCGGTGTTCCCTCGGCACATATTTGTTCAACCGCAATAACAGTTTTTTCATTAACAACCAGGGGAATAACCTTGGCTCCGGCCACTTTTTCACCTTTTGTTAGCGGAGTTCCACGGTGCAGAGTTGCAACCACTACATCTGGAACGCAGTTAATTCGCTGCAGGCGGGCCACATCGATCTGCAAAAGGCCGTTGTGTTTTGCGGCCAGGTCAAGGCGTCCTTCAGACGGCTCACCGATTAGAAGTCCGGTCCCGGCCAGGGCTTTTGCCAGACGTTTGCCTGCTTCATCTTCATGCAGGTCTCCTTTTTCAAGCTCAAGGGTATAAATATGGTTTTTGCCCAGGCTAAGCAGTGTTTCTATATCTTCGGTAGAAATTCGGTGGCCTCTTTTAAAGATTGCGCCTTTAAAAACCCCTTTTTCAATCTTGGTTATATCATGACAGATCAACTGCCCAACTGATTTTTCTGTCTCCATAATCTGTATTTTCAAGTTAAAGACACCTACTCTTATTGATTTTACAAAATAAAAAAACAAAGACTGATTGTGGTTTATCTTACCTTATAAAGCTGACATTTATATCGACGTAATCAAGATATTCTTTAATCTCGGCGGTTTTCTCTGCATCGTTCCAGTTATAATAGGAAGCCATTATATCGGCTACAGCTTTAGCCAGTTCAGGCTGCTTGTGGTGCCAGATCATCCACTGTGCTTCGGTTCTTCGGCAGAGGACATCGATCAGCTTAGGTGCGTTTTCATGTTCTAAAATGTATTCGATCTCTGCCATGCAGTGTGGATAGCCCTCAAGAAGGGGTAGGCCCGATTCCGGCTGTTTCTTAATCTTTTCCATAATTTCAATTCCACCACGCCCAAATTGAGTATAAAAATATCGAAGCTGCTCAGGGTTTGCTGCATTAAGCAAATCTTTTTCTGCGGCAATTTGGTCAAATTCATTTCTGGTCAAGCCGACCTTAAAGGGTATTTTTGAATAACCCTGTTTTCTATAGGCTGGATTAGTAAAATTATCCAGATAACCATTTTCCACCAGGTAAAAGAGCAGGTCTTCGGCCATGCGTCTGTAAGTGGTCGATTTGCCACCGGCAATAGCAACAACTCCGTCGTCAGTCTGAAAAATTTCATGCCTGCGAGACACATCGGATTCATGTTCGGCACCTGCTTGCTTAATCAGGGGCCTGATACCCGCATAAGCGGAAATAATATCATTGTAAGTAAGCATGGCATGGGGGAACATCCTGTTTACTGTGCTAAGCAGGTAATCACAGTCTTCCCTGTTGCACAAGGGTAGATCGAGATCCTTAGATTCAGGGTAATAAGCGGTATCTGTTGTCCCGATTATTGAAACATTCCCCCTCTTCAAAACAAAGAAAAACCGTCCGTCATCAAAAGAAATCAAGCTAAAAGCGTTCCTGTTTCCGAGCCGTTCATTGGGCACGACCAGGTGCACGCCTTTGGTAGGGTAAATCCTCTGTTCATTGTATTTTGTTGCAGCAAGGGCTTCGTCGGTCCAGACACCCGCAGCTGAAACAACGCAGCCGCCTCTTACTTCAAATCTATCACCGCTGAAAATATCTTTAACTATCGCGCCACAGACCATACCTGAGGAATCCTTAATATAGTCTTCTACCCGGGCGTAATTAAGAGCGGTTGATTCTTCCCGGGCATAGTCGAGGCTTTCCTTAATTGTCTCCAGGGTTACGCGGGCATCATCACAGTTAGTGTCGTAATAGAAGCCGGCCATAACCATCCGGCCCAGCTCAGGTTCCTCCATGGCAACCGCAGGCTCAAATTCTTCGATAAAATCGGCTTTAAAAACTCTTCCCTTGCGGTAATTTTTATATTTGCTAAACCAGTCCGAGAGGATATCGTAAAGCTTAATTCCCAGCCAAACTTTAAACGGCCTAGCCTTGCCTTTTTCATAGGCGGGATAAACAAAACCTAATGGCCTGACCAGGTTAGGCAGGTGTGTTCGGAGCCAGTTTCTTTCACCGGTTGACTCCCTGACCAATCCAAAATCATAAGAGGCCAGGTACCTCATCCCACCGTGAAACAGCTTCGATGATCTCGATGAAGTACCGAAGGCAAAATCATCTTTATCAAGCAGGCAGAAAGAGACCCCCCGCAATGCACATTCACGGGCAATGCCGGCCCCGGTAATTCCCCCGCCGACAATAATTAGATCATATTTTTTGTTTTTAGCCTTCTCTATATCTGTGCTGCGGTTCCTGGCATTCCATATTTTTGTCATGATCGCACCTTTACCCTGGTATGCTGGCAGTACAACATAATTAGTATTTATTAATAATTTTACTCAATTATATCGCTTGATACAATTTTACACCAAACCATTTAAAATGCCCATACTGTAAAAAAGCTAATGTAATGCCAAAGTCACAGATTGTTGGCTTCTTGCTGTTACTATATTTAAAAACATTCAACCAGGATATTTTAACCGGCCGTAGATCCTCGAAATATTACCCTGCCTGATAGATAATCAAAAATATAATTACCAGGCAGGGATAAACTATTTTATGATGAATTCTTAAACACTTCCTGAAAGCGGGTAATTAAAATGAATGAACATGATAATAGCCTGGCAAACAAGACTATACCCTGGGTGGGGGGCAAGTATGAAGGGCAGTTGAGTAACAATGTGCCTCATGGTTCCGGCAGGTTGCTGCTGCCGGATGGTACCAGGTATGAAGGAGAATGGAAAGAGGGAAAACCTCACGGCAGGGGAATGCTTTGCTATGCCAGTGGAGCCGAATATACGGGCGATTTTGCCAGCGGTAAACGGCATGGCTATGGTGTATATGCAAAACCTGATGGTGTATTAATCAGGGGGTTGTGGGAAAAAGGGCAGCTTGTAAAACAGCTCGAAGAACTGCCGCAGGGCAAAGATATTAAGCCGCCCTTTACGGATAGGCTGCCTGATAAAGACAGGAAAATGTTTTCCCCGGCAATAAAAGTTGAGAACTTAAGTCACTGGTACGGGAATCTTCAGGCAGTAAAAGAAATCAGTTTCGATGTCTACCCCGGTGAAATACTGGGATTTCTCGGTCCAAACGGGGCCGGCAAATCAACTACGATCAAGGTTTTAACCGGACAGTTAGCTTTAAAGGGAGGTTCGGCACAAATACTGGGGCGCGATATAGGCAAAGATGATCCGGAAATTCAGTCGCAAATCGGGGTTACCTTTGAAGAAAAAAATCTTTACCTGGAAATGACTGCTCTTGAAAACCTGGACTTTTTTGCCTCTCTCTTCGGTATCCGCAATCCCGGCTCGACGGAAGCTTTAAAGCGGGTAGGTCTTGCAGATCGGGCTAAAGATCGTGTTTCCAACTATTCAAAGGGGATGCGGCAGCGCTTAATGATAGCGCGCGCTTTTATCAATAAACCGAAAGTATTATTTCTTGATGAACCGACAGATGGACTCGACCCGGTAACAGCAGCAGCTATCAGGAAAACGATCAGGGAAGAGGCAGACCGGGGAGCGGCTGTGCTGCTGACCACCCACAATATGTTTGAAGCTGATGAGCTCTCAGACCGGGTTGCATTTATCAATGAGGGTGAGATAGTTGCTCTTGATACAGCTGAAAATCTGAAATTGAAGTACGGAAAACGCTCTGTGCGGGTCCGCCTTCGTGAAGGGGATACCGTGCGCGAAGAAAAACTGCCCCTGGACGGAGAGAAGTCATCAGCGCGCTTGAGTGAACTGGCTGCTTCACCCGACCTGATGACAATTCATACAGAAGAAGCTACCCTGGAAGCGATATTTATCCGGCTAACCGGCAGGGGGCTGGTCGGGTGAAAAAGACAGTGTCTAATAGTAGGCTGCTCCTGGCTATTTTAAAAAAAGACATTCGGNTTTACAGCCGCAATATGATCTATNTGTTTCTTACCGTGCTCAGCCTGGTTTTCTTTGTGGCTATTTTCTGGCTGGTGCCCGATAAGGTAGATGAAGATATAACTTTTGGTATTACACCTCCGCTATCAACGCTGTTAAGCGAGGGGCGGGAGTCTCTTCAGGCTCATGGAGTTTCCCCACAGCTCCTGGAAGAGTTAGACGAGGTTGAATCTGCTTTTGATGAAGAAGGTTTTATCCTTGTTGAATTTGAAAAAGAAGAACCTTTAAGAAAGGCGGTCAGTGGGGAACTCGAAGTCTACTTAACTGATCAGGGTCAGTTTATAATCATTGATCCGGGTAGCGATCAACAGGTCCCTGATGATGCCGACAAAATAAACCTTGATATCGGCATGTCATTTCCCTATACTTTCTTAAGCGATGCAATAATTGGGGAGCAATCAACGGTTATTGTTTTTGCCGATGCAGCTGTACCTGAGGAAATCAGGGGAGCAATGCAGGGGTTAATCCGTGAAATTGCTTTTCAGCTGGCCGGGCACGAACTGCCGGTTGAACTGCCGGATGAGGAAACTATCATTCTCGGGCATGACCGGCTGGGCGACCAGGTATCGATGCGGGCCAAAATGAGACCGCTTATAGCTTTTTTTATTATGATGATGGAAACTTTTGCCCTTGCTTCGCTTATCTCTAATGAAGTCTTGCAGCGTACAGTTACCGCCCTGATGGTTACGCCAATGCGGGTCTGGCACTTTCTATTGGCCAAAACGATATTTGGAACTGCGCTGGCCATGAGCCAGGCAGCAATAATACTATTCTTTGTCAGGGCATTTACCGCTGAAAACTGGCCCCTGCTCTTGTTAATCGTACTGCTTGGCTCACTGCTCTTTACTGCTGTAGCAATGCTTGTCGGAGCAGCCGGGAAGGATTTCATCGGTCAGCTGATGTTCAGCATGCTCTTTATAATACCGCTGATGATACCTGCTTTTGCCGTGCTTTTTCCCGGTTCTGCAGCAACATGGGTCAGGGCGCTGCCCAGCTACCCTATTGTCAGGTTGCTCTATGATGTTACAATTCACGGTTCTCTCTGGGCGGATTCAATAAACTCAATTGTTTACGCTGTTTTATGGGGCTTTGTTCTCTTCGGAGTCGGACTTTTTGTTTTAAAGAGAAAGGTGGCTTCGCTTTGAGCATAAGACGCGTACTAAGAATCCTTTTTAAAGATTTTTCAGTTGGGCCGCGGAAGCCTTTTTTCATCTGGGCCCTGGTAATGCCTTTTGCTTTAACATTTCTTTTTCAGTTTGCCTTCGGGTCTCTTTTTGAACCAAAGCCGAGGGTAGGTATAGTTGACCTGGACAATTCGGCTTTAACCGGGGCAATTCAGGAATTGGAAGGCTTTGAAGTTTCTATTATACAGGATGAAGAAGCGCTAATTTGCAAAGTAGAAGAGCATGATTTCGATGCCGGCTTAATACTGCCAGCCGGTTTTGATGAAGCTGTCAAGGCCGGAGAAAAACCGGTGCTTGAATTTTACATTAGCGGTGAAAGTCTGGCTTCAAATCGGATCATCATCAGTGTTACGGCTATCGAACTGATCAGGGAACTGGAAGGCAGTGAGACCCCGGTTGACGTACAAATGATTTACTTCGGTGATCCCGGTTTGCCCATATCAATCAGGCTGGTTCCTTTAATCGTTTTTTATGCCCTTGTAATGGCTGGAATCTGGGTGCCGAGCTCCAGCCTTGTTGAGGAAAAAGAGAAAGGGACGTTAACTGCCTTGTTGGTTACATCTGTCAGGTTAAATGAGGTGCTCGCGGCCAAGTGGCTGCTTGGATTATTGTTTGCTACTTTTCTCGCAGCAGCCACACTGCTTTTAAACCAGGCTTTTGGGCCGCGACCGTTAGAGGTAATGGCAGTAATTATCATTGCTGCTGCGCTTACCTCCATGATCGGATTGCTGATCGGTGTTTACTCCAAGACAGCGACAGTGCTCTTTACCCTGATTAAAAGCCTTGGTATATTTTTATTTATTCCTGTAATATTTTACATTTTCCCGGAGTGGCCGCAGTGGATTGCCAAAATCTTTCCTCTCTACTGGATTATCAGTCCAATCTGGGAAATCTCAGTTATGGGTGAGCCTTTGGATTCAGTCTGGTTTGAGATTCTGATTGCTGTAGGCATCACCCTGGCCATGATACCGCTGCTGCTTTTATTGAAAAAACGGGTCCTGGTCTAGTGATATGTTTTATATGAAAAAGCGTAACTTTTCAGCATGGTGGCCTTGTCGAATGATAAGCGGCGATACGGGGACGGTGGAACCATCACCTGTGTCTTAGCGGGCTCTGCCTGAGTATTTACAAAAAAGCACTATTAATTCCACGCTAAACTGCAGAAAAAATAGTGCTAAAAGATGCAGATGAGAGTTTTAGATGGCATCTTTAGGCAGCACGAAATAACCATCAATGGATAAGTTTTAGCTGGCATGAGTTTCTTTCTGTGTGCTAGCCTGGCGCTGCTTCATTTAGACTTTCCAACAGTTTTGGCAAGGCTACGCTTATCAATACACCCATGGTGGTTTTTGTAAGATCAACCAGCATCAACTGCTGGTATTCGCCAAAAACGACAATTACAACCACATGATCGTTCTCAAGCTGAACGAGATAATAGCTGCCTAGCCCGGGGACATTTGAACCTTCCAGTATTTTATTGAGCACACGTGTAACTTCGTTGAAGAGAACAATCATCCTGGGCTGCAAGTTGTCTCCGGCAAGAGATTTAGCTTCACCTTCGCTGTGCCAAATATCAGTGGTGACAATTCCGCTACCGAGCTCTGATTTGAGTTCTTCAATTGCTTTTTGGAAAACCTCATTTTCACTCATCTGCATCTCCCCTTTGCTTTCCTTTTATCAATCAATCAACAAATATAAACCCGATCAAATCAAAGCTGGATTAATAATTGGTTACATCCGTTATTATTTTTCGGTTAAAGCAATCAAAGTAACATCTACTTCAACCGGGTAAGTAAAGCAGGGCTGTCTGCAGCAATATTAATCTTTCATAAATGATCTTAGCAACTCTGGCATTGCGTCGGCTACCTTTTGTAAGGGTTTGGCAATTCTATCTGCCAGTATTATCCCCACAATTGCCACTATAATTGCGGTCACAATACCAATAAGTAGCATATTAAAAATTGCTGCGTTTAAACTGGCAAATGCTTCTTCACGTTCAACTTCGACTACCAGGCCAACAGGGTCAAAGCCAAATTGGGTTATTTTTAGGGTTCCTAAAACATCGCTGCCCATGTAATTTTCATATTCTGCATGGTCAAGAAAACCGTGATTGCGATCCCTGATCTGTTCACCTAAAATACTCACGGCCATGGTATCGATAGTATCATAACGGGCAGCATCATAGGTGCGTCCACCAAGTGCGGTATCAGTTAGGATTACACCATCAGCGTTAATGAGATAAGAATCGGCGCTTTCACCCAATTCAATTATACTGCCGATTATATCATCATCAATAAAAAGATTAATGGTGCCAATAATTTCACCGAAGGAAGTGCCATCGGCCCGGACAGGGGCTGAAACAACAAATGATCTCGGGAAAAGAATCTTTGGCTTAGTAGGATCATTGTAGGAACTTGAACCCCTTAATGCTTCCTGGACATATTTGCGATCAGCAAGGCTGTATCCTTCGCTTTGGCGGGTATTGGTAAAAACTATAGTGCCCTCAGCATCGGTAATGGCAATCAAATTAATGGCCTGTTCCTCGACCACAAAAGAAGTATAGCCCTCTAAAATTGGCAGCCGGTCCAGCCATTGAGGATCTTCCGTGTCCCAATCTGCATCCCGCAATATCTCTAAGCTTTCATATATTTCCGATGTGCGACCCATAATGATACTGTCGGAAAACCTGTTCTCCATATAACCGATCATCCTGCCATCTATTGTGCTGACGTACATATCCATAGCCTTAAAAATTTCCTGACTGATGCTATCACGGGCAGAATTGTAGCTTAAGTACCAGATTACCATTGTCGGAATTAAGCCAATCAATAATAACAAGATTATTAACCTTAATTTTATGTTTTTCATATTAGATCTCCTCAATCTTCTAAGTGTCCCTGGTATTTTGAAAACATGTTCGATGAAAACAATTAGAATCGAAAGATTCCAAAGTGACACCTGTGTGATTACATAATCATAAAGATATTAAACTATACCGCATCTGTTTTATATGGCAACCCTTCCTTCCGTTCCCAGATTTTTATGCACAGGTCGGATATATATATCGAAACAACTGGTTTTTAATAAAATGTACCTCATTAATTAAACAAGAAAACTCACTTCGGTAACCAGGCGATCATAGTCTTTAAATGCAGACCTTAGACCCTTTGCTTTGCGTCCTTTCCTTTCGGAAAGTTTGCCATTATCATATGAGCTGTCATACCATAGCTGTTATGTCTATATAGTTTATAGTAGCATTTTACAGTTTCCACGCAATTTTGTCAATTTAAAATTGATCCCGCCTAAAACCTATCCAGGTGTTTTCATTTATAGATGTGAAAACGAGGGGTCAAACCTTGAAATAAAATATATTCAGTTTTTCATTCATTACAATATTAGAGATCATTTTTAAACAGATATCATAAAACTCAGCTGCCTCTCTTATTCAGATTATTAAAGCCTGGTTAAGAGTTTTGAAGTGTTTTTTATTTGATTTGTGGAGCTGCTTGAAAACGGCATATGCTTTTTCATAGGTTTCGCTGTTTTGAGAATTAGGGATAAATGTTTTGTTTGCCCGGATCGTTTTTTTGGCTTCTTCAAAGGAACCTATAATGCCCAGGTTGAGGCCGATCAATACGGCCGCCCCGACTGCTCCCGCGTTTTGCGGGTTTTCGGTTGTTTCCACTCTTCGCCCGGTAATATCGGCAAGCATCTGCCCTGCAGCATCGGACAGTGCTACCCCTCCGGCAAAGCGGATTGGCTCTCCAGTTGTTATCTTTTTTTCCTGTGCTTCGAGCATCCAGCGCAGGTGATAGCATACCCCTTCCAGGACAGCGCGGATCAGTTCATTTTTGCCTGTTTCCAGTTTGATATTAAAAAATATTCCGCGGGCATTCGAATCTTCAAAGGGGCAGCGGTTCCCGTGCAACCAGGGAGTGAAGATAACGCCGCCGCTGCCCGGTGGAGTTTCACCGGCAAGGAGGGTAAGATGACCGTAGTTTAGGCCAAGGCTGTCTTTGACCCATTCCAGGCATTTGCCTGCGGTTTCCATTTCGGCAAAATAGTTGAACTTATCCGGTTGAGCGCCTGTAATAGCGGCGATCATTGTTGTAGTGTCGAGCAGGGGTTTATCAACTACCGTTGAAACCCAGCCCGAGGTGCCGGCATATATGTGGGTGTCCCCGGTTGATATGCAACCGGCTCCTATTCCGATTAACGATGCATCGCCACCGCCCCCGATAACAGGCGTTTCTTCGGCCAAACCAAGCTCACCTGCTGCTGCAGCGGTTATCACCCCTACCCGGTCGGTTGATTTCTTTATTTCTGCCAGGTGATCCATGTTTACACCGAGCATACGGCATATTGTGCTGCTCCAACCCTTTTTGCCTTCCCGGATGTTGTAGAGCAAAGCGGCAAAGGCCGAATCCTCGGTCATCACAAATTGGCCTGTGCAGCGGCAAATTAAAAACTCTTTAACATCGAGCCATTTATGAATTCGATCAAATATTTCCGGCTCATGTTTTTTGACCCAGTTATATTTCCAGACCGGATCTTTTACACTGGCATTTACGGCTCCGGTTTCCCTGATTGACTTGATCAGTTTAAACAGGTTTATACCTGCGATGGTAATACCGCGACCCATTGTCTCTTGCATTTCCTGAACGGCCCGCTGGTCCATGTAGGTCATTGCTCGTCTTAAAGGGTGTCCATTGCGGTCGACTAATACCAACCCCTGCATCTGGGAACAAAAAGAGATGCCCGAGATATCCGCAGGATCGGTTTTGGTTTTAGAGAGTAGCTTGCGGGTTGTAGAGCACATTGCCGCCCACCAATCCTGCGGGTCCTGTTCGGCGCCGCCATTATCGAGAATATAAAGCTTGTAATCTGCTGTTTCGGTGCCTATAAGATTAACTTCTTTGCCGATTTCGAATATGCAGGTTTTGAGGCCTGTTGTGCCCACATCATAGGCTATTACCTTTACCGGGTTTTCCAATGTAATGCCCCTTTCCCCTTTGCTGTGTAACCCTGATCAAGAATTTATCTAAAAAGTGTAAAAATCCTTTTTTTATAGAAAAACTCCACAAATGTTCATAAATCCGTTAAACTTAAGGTAATAATTGAAAGCGGTGCTTGTGATGGAGGCAGACAGGAGGTAGCCTAGATGAACGAGGAATTTGCCATATCTGCGTATCCCAATGCGGATGCTATAAACAGGCAATTGGACGAGCTAATTGAAAAACCGATTTATACCATCAGGCCTGAAGCGTTACAGGATTACCTGGCCGAATATTACGAGAAGAAATGCCCCCAGTCGAAAGCAATGATTGATCAGGCTGTTCGGTATATCCCAGGCGGTGTGCAGCATAACCTTGCCTTTAACTATCCCTTTCCGCTAGTTTTTGTTAAGGCGGATGGCGCCTACCTTTATGACCTTGACGGCAACCGTTATTATGATTTTCTGCAGGCCGGTGGGCCAACGGTTATCGGTTCCAACCCGCCTGTTGTGAGGGAAAAAGTAATCGAACTGCTTAATGGCTGTGGTCCTTCAACGGGGCTATTTCATGAGTACGAATATAAACTGGCCCGAAAAGTAACTGAACTGATGCCTGCCGTGGAGATGTTCCGCATGCTTAACTCGGGCACAGAAAGCTGCATGGCGGCGATCAGGATTGCCAGGCTGGCTACGAAAAAGAAGAAAATAATCAAGATGGGTGGGGCGTACCATGGATGGAGCGATCAGCTTGCTTACAGCATCAGGATCCCCGGTTCGAAATGGACCCAGGCCAGTGGTGTCCCGCTTAATATTTTCAGGCATACCCAGGAATTCTTCCCGAATGATTTAGCCGGACTGGAAAGCAGGTTAAAGCGCAACCGTCTGCTTGGGGGCACGGCGGCCGTTATTATAGAGCCGGTCGGCCCGGAAAGCGGTACGCGGCCTCTTGATGTGGAGTTTAACAGGGGGGTGGAGGAACTCTGCCGCCGCTACGGAGCCCTGCTTATTTTTGACGAAGTTGTGACAGCCTTCAGGCTTGGCCTTTCCGGTGCCCAGGGTTATTTTGGCGTTTCTCCCGATCTGACCATTTTCGGCAAGGTGGTCGCCGGAGGTTATCCAGGCGCCGGGGGAGTGGGCGGCAAGCAGGAATACATGAAGTACCTGGGCCCGGGATTGGGCAGCGGAGAAAAGCATAAAAAAGCGCTTGTCGGCGGTACCCTGGCGGCTAACCCGTTAAGCTGCGTGGCGGGTTATTATACGATTTGCGAGATGGAGAAAACCGGTGCTTCCCGCAAGGCGGGATTGATGGGCGATCGCTTGACGGCAGGGCTTTTAAAGCTGATAGAGAAGTACAACCTGCCTTTTGTCGCTTTTAACCAGGGCTCCATTGTGCACCTGGAAACAGTGGGAACAATGCATTTTGCCATCGATTGGCTAAGACCCTGGCGGATTCCCAAAATCCTAAAAGAAACCTCCAGGCGCAAAATTGAGATGGAACACATGGGCGCCGCCTACATGGCCGAAGGCCTGGTTACTTTAGCCGGCAGCCGTCTTTATACCAGCGCAGCCTATAGTGAAGAAATGATTGACGATGCCCTGGCTGGTTTTGAGAGGGTTTTTGCCAAAGTTGGGATAAAAGAAAGCTGATCACAGGCGGATTAGTTGCTAAAAAACAGCTTGTAAACTGCTCTAATGTTGATAGAAGCAGCTTATTTAAAATTTAAAAGCAGGTGTACGGGAGATGGACACTCTAAAAGCAAAGGAAATTGTTATCCAGGCCGGTAAAAAGCTTATTGATAAAGGGCTGATTGCCCGTACCTGGGGTAATGTCAGCTGCAGGATCAGTACAGGTCAGTTTGCAGTCACTCCCAGCGGCAGGCCTTACGAGATGCTGACTCCCGAAGAAATAGTTATAGTTAACATTGAAGACTGCAGCTATGAAGGGGATATAGAACCCTCTTCAGAAAAAGGAGTTCACGCCGAAGTTTACAGGAGGCGTCCCGATGTCAATTTTGTAATCCATACCCATCAGCCCTATGCCTCGGCGGTTAGCCCGCTTGAAACTGACCTGCAAGTTTCTGATTCTGCTGCAGCAGAACTGGTTGGTAATCAGATAATTTCAATTCCGTATGGTCTCCCCGGCAGCAAGAAACTAAGGAATAATGTTTCTGAAGCGATAGCGCACTCAAAAGGCAAAGCTTACCTGATGGTTTCGCATGGGGCTCTTTGCCTGGGGCGGGATTGTAATCAAGCTTTTAAAGTTGCTGCCTGCCTGGAGCAGATCTGTGCCGATTTTATCAATAAATGCTATCTTGATTTAAGCGGACGGGAAATACCTGATCCGGAAGAGCTAAGGGATTATTTTGTAGCCATGCAAACCGGAGACCGGGCTGCTGGAGGGGAATATAAACCGGGTAACCTTTACAGTAGTGAAAGATCCGGGAACGGCTTTAAACTCTACCTGGAATCTTCCGATGCGAGCCCCTTTCCAGAAAGCAATGGGAAAGCTATTGATATCAGCCTTGAGCATGGTTTGGCCGATTTAGATAAAAGGGAAGTTAAATCTGCTGCCGTTTTGCACGGTTCGATATACAGGAAGTATAAAGATATTGGGGCCATTTTCCATACCCTTTCTCCCGATATTTTAGCAGTTTCCCGGACCGGCAGGCCGGTTTATCCCCTGCTTGACGATTTTGCCCAGATGATCGGAACCAGTGTGCGCTCGGCAGCTCCCTGCAGCGCTGAACTAAGCGGGGGTGCGGCAGAAA
>SL_3KL_010_SEDDRAFT_10004190_pt1 | contig 13034 bp, 11 predicted proteins | sample SodLakKL_010_SED_2_FD_10381 | JGI IMG/M metagenome (IMG submission 10381)
GGGGTGAGGCCGAGCGCGTCCAGCAGCGGCTCGGTCAGCCAGGCGGGCTTGTTGGTGACCACCCCCAGCGCCCAGCCGCGGGCCTCGCAGGCATCCAGCACCCCGGCCAGGCCGGGAAACAGCCCGGTGGCGATGCACAGGTCGCGGGAGTAGATCTCCAGATAGCGCTGCTTGAGGTGTTCGGCGAATGCCGGTTCGGCATCCGGGAAGCCCAGCTTCACCAGTGCCTGGGAGCCGTGCGAGACATGGTTGCGCACGGCCTCGAAGGACAGTGGCGCGCGTCCCTGTTCGGCCATCAGGGTGGCCAGGGCGGCGTGCATGTCGGGGGCGGTGTCGAGCAGGGTCCCGTCAAGGTCGAACAGGACCGCTCCCAGTTCCCGGCTCATGGGGTTTCGGCGTCCTCTTGCGGTCGGCGGGCGGCCAGCATGTAGTTCACGTCGGTGCGCGGGACCAGACGATAGCGCCCGGACAGCGGGGAGTAGGTAAGCCCGGTCATGGCGACCACGCCGAAGCCGTGCCGGCGCAGGGCCGTGCCGAGTTCCGAGGGCCGGATGAAACGCCCGTATTCGTGGGTGCCGGCCGGCAGCAGGCGCAGCACGTACTCGGCGCCGATGATGGCCTCGGCGAAGGCGCGCGGGGTGCGGTTGATGGTGGACAGGAACAGCCAGCCACCGGGGCGTACCAGGCGGACCAGGGCGTCGATCACCGCGTCGGGATCGGGCACGTGCTCGAGCATCTCGAGGCAGGTGACGACGTCGTAGTCGCCGGCGTGGCGTTCGGCGTGGTCCTCGGCCGTGGTATGCAGGTAGCGGATCTCGAGACCGGAATCGACCGCGTGCTCGCGGGCGACCTCGAGGTGTTCCGCGCCGGCGTCCAGCCCGGTGACCTGTGCCCCGCGTACGGCCATGGCCTCGGACAGGATGCCGGCGCCGCAGCCGACGTCCAGCACCTTCTTGCCGGCGAGGTCGGCGTGGCGGTCGATCCAGTCCAGCCGCAGCGGGTTGATCGCGTGCAGGGTGGCGAACGCGCCATTCGGGTCCCACCACTCGTGGGCGCGGTGGGTGAACTTGTGGACTTCGGCGTGATCGACATTGCCGCCGGTCGTCGAATGAGTCTGGGTGGTCATGGTCGTCTCGTTCAGGCAGTGGTGTGGGACTGAACTTCCAGCACCCGTTTGCGCCAGTGTTCGGCGTCCGCATGGAGTTCCTGCAGCTCCAGCGTAAGCAGTTCCCGGTCCCTGAGCAATGGCCGTCCGGCGACATGGACATCGGTGACCGCGCCGCGGGTGGCGGCGTAGACGATCTGGGCACCCGGGTGGTGGGCCGGTTGCAGTTCCAGTTCCCCGAGGTTGACCGCCACGACATCGGCCTGCTTGCCGACCTCGAGCGAGCCGATGCTCCCGTCCAGCCCGAGGGCGCGCGCGCTGCCCAGGGTGGCCATCTCCAGCGCGGCGGTGGCCGGCAGCGCCGAGGCGTCGCCGCTGACACCCTTGGCCAGCAGGGCCGCGGTGCGCATTTCCCCGAACATGTCGAGATCGTTGTTGGAGGCGGTGCCGTCGGTGCCCAGGCCGACATTGATGCCGGCCTCCTGCAGGCGCGCGACCGGGCAGAAGCCGGAGGCCAGCTTGAGGTTGGACTCGGGGCAGTGGGCGATGGAGACCGGGCGCCCGCGCAGCAGGTCGATGTCCTCGTCGGTGACCTGGGTCATGTGCACCGCGACGAACGGCTGGTCGAGCAGGCCGAGGCCGGCCAGGCGCGCCAGCGGCCGTTCGCCATGGTCGCGCACGGCGTCGGCGACCTCGCCGGCGGTTTCGTGCACATGCATGTGGATCGGGGCGCCGATCTCGCGGGCGCGGGCGGCAACGCGCTCGAGGCTGGCGTCGCCGACGGTATACGGGGCGTGCGGGGCGACCGTGTAGCGGATCCGCGGGTGTCCGCTCCAGCGGGCGAGGACCTCGGCACCACGGTCGAAGTATTCGTCCGGGGTCTGTGCCCACGGGGTGGGGAAGTCGAACACCGTCAGCCCGAGGGCGGCGCGGATGCCGGTCTCGTCGACCACCTGAGCGGCATCGTCGACGAACAGGTACATGTCGCTGAAACAGGTGGTGCCGCCGCGCAGCATCTCGGCCACCGACAGGCGGGTGCCGGCGCGCACGAATTCGGGCGACAGCAGGCGTCCCTCGGCCGGCCAGATGTAGCGCTTGAGCCAGTCCATCAGGGGGCGGTCGCTGCCGACCCCGCGCAGCAGGCTCATGCCCGCATGGGTGTGGGCATTGACCAGGCCCGGAATCAGCGCATGGCCCTCGCGGTGATGGTGTTCGGCCCCGGGGTGCTGCGCCAGCGCCTCGTGGCGCGGCAGGATGGCGCGGATGGTGCCGTCCTCGATCACTTTTTTGTCGCGCGGGATGACGGGCAGGATCCGGGAGGCGCTGAGGATCAGCGTTCGGGCATCGGGCATGGGTCTCGGGATTCGCGGTGGTCCAGGGCGCGCATGGTACCGGAAAGCGCGCCCCGGGTCCGCGCCCGGGGCTTGAAGCCAGGGGGGGGGCTTTATTCAGCGCTTCACTGGTCGGCGGCCCGGCCGCGCAGCAGGTCGCGGGTCACCTCGGCCACGTGCCGACCCTGCGAGGCGGCCATTGCCAGTTCGTTGTCGTTCGGTTGCCGTGAGCCGTCAGCACCCGCCAGGGTGGTGGCACCGTAGGGCGTCCCGCCGTTGATCTCCGACATGTCCATCAGGCGCTTTTCGGTGTAGGGCAGGCCGACGATGGTCATGCCGAAGTGCATCAGGTTGACGATGGTGGAGATCAGGGTCGTCTCCTGGCCGCCGTGCTGGCTGCCTGTCGAGCTGAACACGCTGCCGACCTTGCCCACCAGCTTGTCGCCAAACCACAGCGATCCGGTCTGGTCGAGGAAGTTGGCCATCTGCGCGGCCATGCGGCCGTAGCGGGTGGGGGTGCCGATGATGATGGCATCGTAGTCGGCGAGTTCGGCGGGTTCCGCGATCGGTGCGGGCTGATCGAGGCGGGCCCCGGCCTTGCGCGCGACGTCCTCGGGCATCAGTTCCGGTACGCGCTTGATGACGACCTCGGTCTCCGGCACCTCGCGGGCGCCGCGCGCGACCGCTTCCGCCATCTGCTCGATGTGGCCCCAGGTGGAGTAGTACAGGATCAGGATCTTGCTGCTCATGGCGGTCCCCTCATGTCCGTTTCGTGGCGATTTAACGAGCATAGTGCCCGCGGCGATGAATGAAAAAGGGGAAAACCGCGGCCAATCATTCGAGACAATCGAATGATTGGCCGCGCGGGCGTCGGGGCGATCAGATCGCCGCGAGGAGTGCGTCGCGCAGGCGTTCCTGCTGCGCCGTGGTGAGCGGACCGCCGTGGTTGCAGGTAAGCAGGAAGCTGTCCTCGACCTGTTCGCCGGCGGTGGCGATGCGCGCGGTACGCACGTCGAGGTCGTGCTCGGCGACGATGTGGCCAATGGTGGAGAGCAGGCCGGGGCGGTCCAGCGCGTGCAGGCGCATGCGGGTGGCCTGGCCCCCGGCCGCGGGCTCGAAGTCGATTCGGGTGTCGACGTCGAAATGCTTCAGGCGGCGGGGCAGCTGGCGGGTGACCGGCGCGGTCCCGGGGCTTTCGCGGCGCAGTTCGTGGTCGAGGTTGTGGCGGATCTCGGCGCTGCGGTAGCCGGCATCCACGGTCTGGCCGCCGCCGCCCTCGAGCACCAGGAAGGTGTCCAGGGTGCGGCCGCCGGCCGTGGTGATGATGCGGGCGTCGACGATGTCCAGCCCGAGCTGGCTCAGGGCGCTGGTGATGCGTGCGAACAGGTAGGGGTGGTCCTCGGCGTAGACGAAGATCTCGGTGCTGCCTCGCGAGGTGCGCGGGCGCACCAGGACCAGCGGCAGTTCGTCGGGCTCCAGCGGCAGCAGCGCCTGGGCGTGCCAGGCGACCTCGTCCGGCGAATGGCGCAGGAAGTACTCGTCGTCGAGATCGTCCCACAGGGCGCGGGCCGCGGTTGCGTCGAAGCCGCGAGCCTCGAGGAGTTCGAGGGCCTCGGCACGCGTCTGGCGGATCTGCTCGTCCATGTCCGGCGGGCAGTCGAGACCGCGTTCCAGGACGTTGCGGGTGGCGTGGTACAGGGTCTGCAGCAGGGAGTCCTTCCAGCTGTTCCACAGGTCCGGATTGGTGCCGCGGATGTCGGCGATGGTGAGCAGGTAGAGGAAATCCAGGCGTTCCCGGTTCTTGACCTGCCGGGCAAAGTCGAGCACCACGTCCGGATCGGAGATGTCCTTGCGCTGGGCGGTCAGCGACATCAGCAGGTGCGAGCGCACCAGCCAGGCGACCAGCCGGCTGTCCTNGTCGGACAGCCCGTGCTGCTGGCAGAAGTGCAGGGCGTCGTGGGCACCGAGTTCGGAGTGGTCGCCGCCGCGGCCCTTGGCGATGTCGTGGAACAGTGCCGCCAGCACCAGACGTTCCGGACGTTGCAGGCCGGCGTGCACCTCGCTGGCCAGCGGGTTCTCGTGGGCGAATTCCGGCAGGCCGAGGCGGCGCGCGTTGCGCACGACATTCAGGGTGTGCTCGTCCACGGTGTAGGCATGGAACAGGTCGTACTGCATGCGCCCGATGATGCGGCCGAACGCGGGCAGGTAGTTGCCGAGGACGCCGTAGCGGTTCATGCGCCGCAGCTGGCTGGTGATGCCGCGCGGCGCGCGCAGGATGTCCATGAACAGCTCGCGGCACACCGGGTTGCGGCGGAAGTGGCCATCGATCAGGTGGCGGTGGGCGCGGATCAGGCGGATGGTCGAGGCGCGGATGCCCTGAATTTCCGGATGCTCCTGCAGCAGGCGGAAGACCTCCAGCAGGGCCGGGGGGTAGATCATGAAGACCTGGTCGTGGGCGGCCTCGAGGTAGCCGCCGCGCACCTGGAAGCGCTGGTGGATGCGCGTGGGTTCCTGCAGGGTTTCGGGATCGTCGAGGATCGCCTCGTTGAAGTGCTGCAGCAGCAGTTCGTTGAGGCGCTCGAGGTCGTTGATGGTGCGGAAATAGCGCTGCATGAACTGCTCGACCGCGCGGTTGTGGTTCTGATCCACGAAGCCGAAGGTGTTGGCCAGCTGGCGCTGCAGGTCGAACAGCAGGCGGTCCTCGCGGCGGCCGGTGAGCATGTGCAGGGCGAAGCGCACCCGCCAGAGGAAGTTCTGGCCTTCCATCATCTCGCGGAACTCGCCCTCGCGGAGGAAGCCGAGCGTCACCAGCTCCTCGATACGCTCCGCGCCGAAGTGGCGCTTGGTGACCCAGCCGATCATCTGGATGTCGCGCAGGCCGCCGGGGCCTTCCTTGACGTTGGGCTCCAGGCGGTAGGCGGTCTCGCCGAAACGGCGGTGGCGGGCCTGCTGTTCCGCCAGCTTGGCGGCGTAGAAGCTGCGCGAATCCCAGATCCGGTCGGGCTCGATGGCGGAGCGGAATCGTTCGAACAGCCGGCGATTGCCTCCCAGGTGGCGGGACTCGATCAGGTTGGTGGCGACGGTGATGTCGTCGCGCGCCTCGTGCGTGCAGTCGTCGATGCTGCGCACGCTGTGGCCGACCTCGATGCCGATGTCCCAGAGGAAGGTGATGAATTCGCCGATGCGTTCGTGCAGGCCCCCGCCGGGGTCGCCCTCGGCGATGATCTGGATGTCGATGTCCGATGCCGGATGCAGTTCCCCGCGGCCGTAGCCGCCCACCGCGATCAGGCACAGCTGCGGGTCGTCGGCGAGGCCCTTCTGGGTCCAGATCAGCTTGAGGAGCTCGTCGATGCGCCGGGCGTGACCGAGGATCAGGTCCTCGATCGGCATGCCGTCGCGAAAGCCCTGGTACTGCTGTTCCAGGATCGCCCGGCGGCGGTCCCGGAACAGCGCGATGTTGCCGGGGTTGCGGCTGAGTCGCTGGTAGTCGTCGCCCCAGTCCGGGCTGAAGGCCGGGTTGTCACCCTCGCCGGGTGTGCTGCCGGCGGGAGGTGTCATCGAGCTGTCGCGAAGCGGCATGGTCCCGCGCCGTTCAGGCCGCGATCTCCTGCGGTGGAGTTTCGTCCTTGCGCAGGGTGAGGATCTCGTGGCCGTCCGCGGTCACCAGGATGGTGTGCTCCCATTGGGCGGACGGGCTGCGGTCCTTGGTCACGGCGGTCCAGCCATCGGCCAGCACCTTGGTATGGCGCCGCCCGGCGTTGATCATCGGCTCGATGGTGAAGCACATGCCCTCCTCGAGGGTCAGCCCCGTACCGGGCTTGCCGTAGTGCAGGACCTGCGGCTCCTCGTGGAAGCCGCGGCCGATCCCGTGGCCGCAGAACTCGCGTACCACCGAGCAGCGCTGCTTCTCGGCGTAGTGCTGGATGGCGTGGCCGATGTCGCCCAGGGTCGCCCCCGGCCGGACCTGCTGGATGCCGAGGTACATGCTGGTGCGGGCGACGTCGATCACCCGCTTCGCCTGGATGCTCGGTTCGCCGACCGTGAACATGCGGCTGGTGTCACCGTGAAAGCCGTTCTTGATGACGGTGACATCGATGTTGAGGATGTCGCCGTTCTTCAACTTGCGCTCACCGGGGATGCCGTGGCAGACCTGATGGTTGACCGAGGTGCAGATCGACTTTGGAAAGCCGCGGTAGTTGAGCGGTGCCGGGATCGCGCCCTGGGTGTTCACGATGTAGTCGTGGCAGATGCGGTCCAGCTCCTCGGTGGTCACCCCGGCCTGGACGTGCGGCTCGATCATCTCCAGGACCTCGGCGGCGAGGCGGCCGGCCACGCGCATGTGTTCGATTTCTTCGGCAGTCTTGATGGTAACGGACATTCGGGCTCCTGCCCCCGGCCCTGCAGGAAGTGTGCCGCCTCGCCCCGGGGCGCGCGGATCCGGCCTTCCGGCGGGTCGTGGCGTTTTGTTCAGATCAGCCTCCTATGCTATAAAGCGCGCGCCCCGCTGGCAATTCGGCGGGGTGGGGAGGCGCCCTTTCGGGGAGCGTTTCCCGGAACCTTAATCCACACACGCATCGGCACGGCCTGTCGGGTGCCCGCGCACGAACGTCGATTTCGTGGCCGGGTTTCAGGTCGGGATGCGTGGAGGCTCAACCCGTTACAGGAGAAACCTCATGTCCCTCGTCACCATGCGACAGATGCTGGAAGCCGGTGTCCACTTCGGCCACCAGACCCGCTACTGGCATCCGAAAATGGCCCCGTACATCTTCGGGGAACGCAACAAGATTCACATCATCAACCTCGAGAAGACCCTGCCGATGTTCAACGATGCGTTGAACTTCCTCGGCAAGGTGGCCGCTGACGGCGGCAAGATCCTGTTCGTCGGCACCAAGCGCTCGGCGGGCGAGGTGGTGGCCGAAGAGGCGCGCCGCGCCGGCATGCCCTATGTCAGCCATCGCTGGCTGGGTGGCATGCTGACGAACTTCAGCACCGTCAAGCAGTCGATCAAGCGCCTGAAGGATCTCGAGACCATGGAGGCCGACGGCAGCTTCGAGGTGCTCAGCAAGCGCGAGGCGCTCACCCGCCGCCGCGAGAAGGAAAAGCTTGAGCGCAGCCTGGGCGGCATCAAGGACATGAACGGCATGCCGGATGCCATGTTCGTGATCGACGTCGGCTACGAGAAGATCGCCGTGGCCGAGGCGAAGAAGCGTGGGATCCCGGTGGTGGCCGTGGTCGATTCCAACCACTCGCCCGAAGGCGTGGATTACGTGATTCCGGGCAACGATGACGCGATGCGCGCGATCCAGCTCTACGTGGCCGCGATCGCCGATACCATCATTGAGGCGAAGGGTGCCGTGAGCACCGGTGGTATGGCCGAAGAAGCCTTTTCGGAACCGGCCGCCGAGGCCGCCGAGACCACTCCCGCCAGCCAGGGCTGAACCCCGGCAGGCGAATACGGTCCAGTGACAGCAAGTGCCGGCCGCGAGTCGCGGCCGGCCATCAGATGAATTTTCAGGAGTCGATTCCGATGCAGATTACTGCTGCTCAAGTCAAAGAACTGCGCGAGCGCACCGGCGCCGGCATGATGGAGTGCAAGAAGGCACTCACCGAAACCGGGGGCGACCTGGAGGCCGCGGTCGAGGCGATGCGCAAGTCCGGGATGGCCAAGGCCGACAAGAAGGCGGACCGCGTCGCGGCCGAGGGCCGGATCGAGATCGCCGCCGAGGGCACCCGCGCGGTGATCGTCGAGGTCAATTGCGAGACCGACTTCGTCGGGAATGACGACAACTTCCGCGCATTCTCCAGCGCCTGCGCCAATGCCGCGCTGGAAGGCGCGGCCGAGAGCGTCGAGGCCCTGATGGCCGAGACCGTCGACGGCCAGACGCTGGAAGAGCAGCGCACCCAGCTGGTGGCGAAGGTGGGCGAGAACGTGCAGGTGCGCCGCTTCGAGCGCGTGACCGCCGCGGACACCCTGGGTCACTACCAGCACGGTGCGCGCATCGGGGTGGTGGTCAGCCTCAAGGGTGGTGACGAGACGCTGGCCAAGGACGTGGCGATGCATATTGCCGCCTCCAGCCCGGTCTGCGTGGACGAGACCCAGGTGCCGGCCGAGATGCTGGACAAGGAGCGGGCCATCTTCAAGGCACAGGCGGAGGAATCCGGCAAGCCGGCCAATATCATCGAGAAGATGATCGAGGGCCGCATCCGCAAGTACCTGGGCGAGATCACCCTGGTCGGCCAGCCGTTCGTGAAGGATCCGGACCAGACCGTTGGCCAGCTGCTGGAGAGCAAGGGAGCCTCGGTCGCCGGATTTGTCCGCTACGAAGTGGGCGAAGGTGTCGAGAAGAAGAGCGAGAACTTCGCGGAAGAAGTGATGGCGCAGGCCCGCGGGGCCTGAGTCTTCGTACCGCGATTGTGCAGGATCCCGGGGCGGCCGCCGCTGCGGCTGTCCCGGTTCGGCCGCAAGGGTCGACCCGGCAGGCCAGATCAACCGAGCCCGATAAAGGAACCCAATGAGTCAGGACAGGCAACCCGCGTACAGGCGCATCCTTCTCAAGCTGAGCGGGGAGGCCCTGTTGGGCCAGGAATCCTACGGCGTGGATCCCGATGTTCTGGCGCAGGTGGCCGGGGAGGTCTCGGAACTGTCGCGCATGGGCGTCGAGGTCGGCATCGTGATCGGCGGCGGCAACATCTTCCGCGGGGCCGGTCTGGCCCAGGGCGGGATGGACCGAGTGACCGGCGACCACATGGGCATGCTGGCGACGGTGATCAACGCCCTGGCGCTGCAGGATGCCATCGAACGTGCCGGCCGTTTCTGCCGCGTGATGTCCGCGATCCGCATCAACCAGGTCTGCGAGGATTACATCCGGCGTCGGGCCGTGCGGCATCTGGAGAAGGGGCGGATCGTGGTGTTTGCCGCCGGAACGGGCAACCCGTTCTTCACCACCGACTCGGCGGCGAGCCTGCGCGCCATCGAGATCAACGCCGAGCTGATGATCAAGGCGACCAAGGTCGATGGCGTCTATGACGCCGATCCGATGAAACAGAAGGACGCCCGGCGCTACGACCACCTGACCTTCGACGAGGCGCTGGAGCGCCGCCTCGGGGTGATGGATACCACGGCACTGGTGATGTGCCGGGATAACAGGCTGCCGATACGCGTAATGAACATGTTTGCAAAAGGGGACCTGCAGCGGCTCGTGATGGGCGAGTCGGTGGGTACCCTGGTCGAGGGATCCCGTGATGAGTGACGCGACGATCAAGGACGCACGCCAGCGGATGGACAAGTCGCTGGAGGCACTGAAGGCCGAGTTGGCCAAGATCCGCACCGGACGTGCGCATCCGAGCCTGCTGGAACACGTGCACGTGGAGTACTACGGTACCGAGGTGCCGGTGAACCAGGTGGCGAGTGTCAATGCCGAGGATGCGCGCACCCTGGCAGTGCAGCCTTACGAGAAGGACATGGTCGCCAAGGTGGAAAAGGCGATCATGAACTCCGACCTGGGGCTGAATCCGGCCAGCATGGGTACCGTGATCCGCGTGCCGCTGCCGGCGCTGACCGAGGAACGCCGGCGGGACCTGGTCAAGGTCGTGCGCGCCGAGGCGGAGAATGCCCGGGTGGCGGTGCGCAATATCCGCCGCGATGCGAACAATTCCTTCAAGCAGGCGGTGAAGGACAAGGAAATCTCCGAGGACGAGGAGCGCAAGGCCCAGGACCAGATCCAGAAGCTGACCGACGATCACATTGCGAAGATCGAGGAGATGCTGACGGCCAAGGAAGCCGAGTTGATGGAAGTCTGACCGGCCATCGCGTGATGCCGGAGACTGTTTCCTTGCCGTCCGCGAGGGCGCTGCCCGCGCATGTTGCCATCATCATGGACGGCAACGGCCGTTGGGCCCGCAGTCGCGGGCTGGATCGCCCCGCCGGGCACCGGGAAGGGCTCGAGGCCACCCGGCGGGCGGTACGTTTCTTCGCCGAGCAGGGCGTCGCCACACTGACCCTGTTCGCCTTCAGCAGCGAGAACTGGGGCCGCCCGAAGGACGAGGTGGAGGCCCTGTTCGAGCTTTTCGTGTCCGCGATCGAGGCGGAACTCCCCGAACTGGTCGAGCGCGGCATCCTGCTGCGCTTTATCGGTGATCGTGCCAGCTTTCCCGAGGACCTCCAGCGGCGGATGCACGATGCCGAGGATGCCACCTGCGGCAACGATCGGATGCAACTGGTGGTGGCCCTGGGCTACGGGGGGCGCTGGGACATCCTGCAGGCCGCTCGCCGCTGGGTGGAATCCGGTGCTTCCGGAGGCGAGACGGCCGGCCCCGCCGCCGAGGCGGAGTTTGCCGGGCATCTGAGCACGGCGGGGCTGCCGGACGTGGATCTGCTGATCCGCACCGGCGGGGAGCAGCGGATCAGCAATTTCCTCTTGTGGCAGGCCGCCTATGCGGAACTGCTGTTTCTCGACACCTACTGGCCCGACATCGAGGCCGCCGACCTGGAGGCCTGCCTCGACTGGTATGCGCGGCGCCAGCGGCGTTTCGGGCGCGTGACCGAGGCGGACGCCGGGGCGGAAGCGCCGGGGGGGGAGGGCCGTGCTTAAGCAACGCATCCTGACGGCGGTGGCGATCGGGCTGCCGGCCCTGGCGTTGATCGCCTGGGGTCCGAACTGGGGGGTGCTGGCCCTGGTGGCCGTGGTGGTCGGGCTGGCGAGCTGGGAGTGGGCCGGACTCACCGGGCTGGAGGGGGTGCCGGCGCGCGTCATCCTGGTGGCCCTGGTGGTGGCGCCGGTGGTGGCCCTGGGCCTGACTCTCGCGCAGCCGGTGCATCTGCTGGTGCTGCTGTTTGCGGTGGTCTGGTGGCTGGCGATCGTGCTGGCGCTGCCGTTCTACCGGGGGCCGGAGGAGGGGCGCGGCCCGCGCCGTCCGCTGCTGGTGGCGGCGGCGGTGCTGACGCTGGTGCCGGCCGGGATGGGCCTGGTCTGGCTGCATGCCCTGAATCCCTGGATGGTGGTCTACCTGATCCTGCTGGTCGCGGTGGCCGATACCGGCGCGTATTTCGCCGGGCGTGCCTTCGGTCGCACGAAGCTGGCCCCCGAGATCAGTCCCGGCAAGACCCGCGAGGGCCTGCTGGGCGGGCTGGTGGCGGTGCTGGCCCTGGCGATCGTGGCAGCGGTCCTGCAGGAACTGGTGCCGATGGATGCGCTGGTGTTCGTGCTGCTGTCGATCCTGATCGGGCTGGTGTCGGTGGTCGGTGACCTGTTCGAAAGCATTCTCAAGCGTCAGGCCGGGGCCAAGGACAGCGGTTCCCTGCTGCCGGGGCACGGCGGTATTCTCGATCGCATCGACAGCCTGGTGGCGGCGGCGCCCGTGTTCCTGGCCGGATTGCTCTGGCTGGCACTGCTGCCGGTTCCGGGGCAGTGACGCGCGCGACCCACGGCGGAAGCACAAAACCATGAAGACGACAAACATCACCATCCTCGGTTCGACCGGCAGCATTGGCACCAGCACGCTCGATGTGGTGGCGCGGGAGCCGGAGCGCTTTCGCATCCATGCGCTGACCGCGCACCGCAACGTGGAGCGGATGAAGGCGCAGTGCCTGCGTTTCACGCCAAGCGTTGCGGTGATGGAGGATGAAGGCGCCGCGCGGCGACTGCGCGAGGAGCTGCGGGCGGTGGACTGTCGCACCGAAGTGCGCGGTGGTGCCCGGGCGCTGGCCGAGGTGGCGGCGGATTCGCGGGTCGATGCGGTGATGGCGGCGATCGTCGGGGCCGCCGGGCTGCTGCCGACGCTGGCGGCGGCCGAGGCGGGGAAGCGCGTGCTGCTGGCGAACAAGGAGGCGCTGGTGATGTCGGGCGCGCTGCTGATGGATGCGGTGCACCGCTCCGGCGCCTGCCTGTTGCCGATCGACAGTGAACACAACGCGATCTTTCAGTGTCTCCCCAACGGCTATGTGTGCGCCGACCCCGTGGCGCCGCACGGGGCGCAACGGATCTGGCTGACGGCCTCCGGCGGCCCGTTTCGTGACCGCGCACTGGATACGTTCGATGCGATCACGCCGGAGGAGGCCTGCGCGCACCCGAACTGGGAGATGGGACGCAAGATCTCGGTGGATTCGGCAACCATGATGAACAAGGGCCTGGAGGTGATCGAGGCGTGCTGGCTGTTCGCGGTGCCGCCGTCGACGATTCAGGTTGTGCTGCATCCGCAGAGCATCGTCCACTCCATGGTGGCGTACAATGATGGTTCGGTGCTCGCCCAGCTCGGCAACCCGGACATGCGCACACCGATCGCCCACGCGCTGGCCTGGCCGGAACGCATGCCGTCGGGGGTCGAGCCGCTGGATCTGCTCCGCGTCGGCAGTCTCGAGTTCCGCGAACCCGAGGCCGAACGGTTCCCGGCGCTGGGTCTGGCCTACCGGGCGCTGGAGATGGGCGGCACGGCAACGGCGGTGCTGAATGCTGCCAACGAGGTGGCGGTGGAGGCCTTCCTCGAGGGTGAACTGTCCTTCAGCGGCATCCCGGCGGTGATCCGGGCGACGCTCGAAGCGGTCGAGCCGCAGCCGGCGGACTCGCTGGAACGCGTGCTGGAGGCGGATGCGGCGGCGCGGG
>SL_3KL_010_SEDDRAFT_10004191_pt1 | contig 13032 bp, 9 predicted proteins | sample SodLakKL_010_SED_2_FD_10381 | JGI IMG/M metagenome (IMG submission 10381)
ATTTAATACCTGGTTAATTTGCTATCAAAAAATTAGTCATTCGGCGATTGAACAGGCGCAGTTACGGTGATATCGCCCGCGAGAGCAAATGTTAGCGTAACTTCCACTTCATCGCCTCTGTTCAACGCTTCGTTCAACTGCATCAGCATAATGTGCATGCCGCCCGGCCTCATTGTTACTACACTTTTATCGGGAAAATAGGGCTCTTCCGATTCGCGCATTCCCATCATTCCTTCACCGCGATCAAATGTTTCGTGAAGCTCAACCAATCCGGCCGACGGAGAGGATAGGGCAAGAAGGGTATCTATTTCGGCGGAGCCGTTCAACACATGCATATAAATGGCAGAAACTCCGTTTTCCCTGCCCGGCCGTGCCCATGCATCTGCGATTTCAATTCCATCATCAGGAAGAACAAATTCACGTTCAGTTATTTCTTCATCCTGGCTGCAGCCAAATACGAATGCAATAATTACAAGAAAAGCAGTGGCAATAAGTTTATTCATAATTTTTCAAGGTCTTCAACTATCATGCTTACCGGAGTCATGCTGCCACCGTAATCAAAAATCAGACGTGAGTTTTGGTCAATCAACAAAATTTTGTCGGAGTGATTCAGAAAGTACATGCGCTCACCATCTTCAAATTCACGGGAATAGGATTCCTGCGAGCGAACACTCACTCTTTGCATAAATTCTTCGATCACGTCAGGTTCAGCGGTTAAAAAGTGAAACGGCTCTCTGTCCATTTCAAAAGCACGGGCATAATCTTTCAATACTTCCGGCGTATCGCGCTCGGGGTCGAAGGTAACCAGGGCAAATTGTGTATTGCCCGGATTGTTAATCTCTTCATAAACCTTGCCAACATTTGCGGTGATAAAAGAGCAGATATCCGGACAATGTGTATAGATGAAACCCACCACAAGAGGAGCTCCCTTAAAATCATCCGGAAAAATAACGGTTTCTCCATTGTGATTGATCAGTTCAAACCGGACATCACTGTAATCATCAAGTGCAGGGCTGCTGCAGGCTGAAAGAAAAAGAATCAGAAATAATGTGGCTGGTGTTATGTATCGCAAAAGAATGTTTAACAAAGTTTTAACAGGGTTGGAGATTTGTAAAAAACGAAAGCTATTTAAGTTTTATGAACAGTTTGTGAAGTGAAATCGTTGTTATCTGTGCATCCAACTTTTTAAACACGTTACATGCAGAATTAATGCGAACTGAAAATATAAACATTGATTGCAGATTCCCGAAATTTATTCGTTTGATATTGTTGGAAGTATTATTACTACGAGGTTTCAACATCGAAATGTCTTGCGGTAAAATATTTTGTTGAAATGATTGTTATCGTGCGGGTCCATGTTTAGCAGGATTTAATTCATTTTGAGATGCATGTTCCGTAATACCTGCTGAGAGCGTTTCATTAAAAAGATTCAGACAAATTCTGCATAATCCGTATCATTATTAAAAATTCAGTTCTGATTAATCAATTACCCATATTGCGTTATTATTTTTTAAGAGCAAATTCATTTGCACTGACCATACTGCTTACCTTATTGCTGGTGCCATCTCTATATGCTTTTGAGGATTCTGATCGCGATCCTGTCGTTAGAAATGTTTCTTTTGTAGGCAATGAAACGTACAGGGGGATGGTCTTGAGCGAGGTAATTGCCACCAGAGATCCATCGCTGATTCAAAAAATGTTTGGACGGTACAGTAATTTCCCTTTTTCAGAAAATGAAGTGCTTCGGGACCAAATTCGCCTGCAGCGCTATTATCAGCGAAGAGGGTTTCATAATGTAGAAGTTAGCTTTGAAGTGAACGAGAGAAAAAAAGAGTGGCAAAAGGATGTAACTTTTCATATCCGGGAAGGTTCGCCTATTCGCATCACTTCATCAGAGGTGGTGATAGATGCTGATGAAACTTCAAAGCAGGAAATTCGGGAAGCAAGAGATTTCAGAAGAGCAATGGAACGCCACGAATTCAGAGCGGGGCAGCGCTACCAGCTTATCAGAATGGTAGATGTTGAAGGCCGGTTTTTACAAACCCTCGAAAATTTGGGTTACGCCTGGCCCGAAGTGGAAGTGACCGCAGAGATTGATTCGGTAGCCAACAGTGCTGATGTTCAGATCAAGTTAAGGCCGAATTCGAAAACCTTTTTTACAGAATTTCAGATTGAGGGAGACATCTCCGTACCTGAAAGAATTCTCATACGGCAAACCGATATCAACATAGGTGACACGTACAGCCGGAATCAGGTACAAACAGCTCAGAGAAGCATTTTTAATCATCATCTGTTCCGTTTTGCCACTATAACGCTTCCCGAACAGGAGCAAGATTCCACGCTGACGGCTTTGATCCGTGTCAGAGAGCATGAACCGAGAACCATACAGGCTGCGATTGGAATTGGCCGTGAAGAAATTGTGCGGGGTCAGGCCATATGGCAACACCGGAATATCAGTGGTACCGGGCACCGGTTTGGCGTAAACCTGCGGGCGTCGTTTATCGAACAGAGGGCAGGTTCAGACTATTTGATCCCCTATATTTTTAATGCAAGAAGCAGCAATGTTTCTTCCATTTTTGGTGTGCACCGGCTCGAACCGGCGTATGAGTTGTTTCAGGCCGGTTTTAGCAGTAGCATGATTTATCAGATCCGCAGAAATCAAACAGCATCGCTTTCGTACGAATATTCCATCAACGAAGAGCTTTCCAGAAGGCAGGATTTTGAACTTCCCGAATCAGTTCTGACATATACTGTATCTTCGCTGCAATTTTCAGGTTATTACAGCCAGGGGATGGCACGCGAACAGAGAGGCTGGGTTGTACAGCCCTCGGTTGAACTTTCCGGAACATTTGGAGAGGCCAGTTTTACATTCCAAAAATTTAACCTCGATATCCGCCGGTTTACCCCAATTACCAGCTCCACACTGCTGGCAAAACGCGTGAACAGCGGCATTATATTTTACGAATCAAATGATACACTGCCGTCAAACATCCGTTTTTTTTCAGGGGGTACAAACACTGTACGGGGGTGGACACGCCAAAGCCTCGGGCCCAGCCTCCCTTCATTCGATGATGACGGAAACTTCAGGGAGTATGTACCTATTGGTGGTAAATCTACGTTTTCTTTTAATATTGAATTACGGCAGCAGCTTACGAGAATTATTCCCAACTTCGGCATTGCGGCATTTTTGGATGGCGGACAGGTTTGGGATGATGCGGACTCGGTTGATGACAGGCCCATTCAGTTTGGCGCAGGTGGTGGATTCAGATATCAGTCGCCAATTGGGCCGGTTCGGATTGATGTGGCGTATAAGTTAAACCCGACTGATGAAGATTTAAATATTTTTGACGGACAGGATTTCGGCTCGCCGTGGGATCGGATCGGAATACATTTTAGCATAGGCCAGGCATTTTAATGGAACAGGAGAAAAAAACATATCGAAAACGCAGATGGATAAAATGGCTTGCAGCCGCTGTAATCATTTTTTTACTGGCAGCAGGAGGCCGTTATGCATTACAGAGCGACCGGCTGTTTGATATTGTCCGCGATAAGGCCGTGGAGCAGATCAATCAACAAATTAACGGTACGGCTTCGATTGAATCTATTCGGGGAGACCTGCTGCACGGATTTGTGATTAAAAATGTGAACGTGGATGATGAACGCCAAAACAGATTGGCAACCATCGATTCCATCTCCATCAGTTACCGCTTGATGTCGCTGGTGCGTTCGCCCCACGAGATAGATGAAATTACAATCAGCGGGACAGATTTGTTCGTCGAGCAACTGGAAGATTCCACCTGGAATGTCTTGAATCTTTTAATTGAACGTGAAGAAAGGGATGAGCCCGGAGAAACCTTTTGGTCAGCTCAGCAGATCAGAATACAAAATTTGAATACGGAAGTTAAGTCAGAGTATTTGCTGCCCGATGGTATTTTGAACATCGATCAGCTCGAGGCTGAACTTTCTGTCGGAATGCTGGAAACCGGATTTTCCGGGATGCTCTCCTCGCTCGAATTCAATTTGCGCGACGCACGCCTGCCGGAACCTGTTGAGGTATATCTTGCCGGCAGTGGCAGCGATGAACGGATAACGCTCGAATCACTGGCCATCAATACCGGCCGTACATTGCTGAAAGCCTCAGCAGATTATCGCGAGCTGGAGAATCAGGTAACCAGTGAGCTTGAAATTTCGCCACTGGCATGGCAGGATCTTTTACAGTATGTCGATGATGCTCCGCTTCAGCAAAATCTCAACATTCGGATTGGTGCTGAAGGCACACTGGAAAATCTGATATTACGACTATCTGCCGAAGCTGATGGGCTGGAACATCTTGACCTGGAAGTGACTGCAAATCTGATAGACGCCCCTTCTGTTCATCAGGCAGACATCACAATCAGACATTTTGATTTGCCGCTGCTTACCGGAATACCGGACCTGCCAACTTTTCAATCGATTCAATTTGGCGGGAAAGGCCATCTTTCTGCTGAAGAGTTTGAGCTTGCCAACTGGGAGGGGCAACTAAATCTTACCGGAATTTCCTATGATGCATATCAGTTGGACGATTTTACGCTTGATTATGCACTGGCCGATGGAAACCTTGACCTGATGGCCAATCTTGCCCTGCAAGATCAGCAGATAAATCTTGTTGCTGATGTTCAGAACCTGTTTGATGAAATGCCGGGCTGGCAAACGGAGATTTCATCACAAAACTTGAACCTGGCAATCTGGCTCAACAATGAAGAACTCGACAGCGACCTGAACCTCGATATTGCAATGAGGGGATCAGGTTTTGATACTGAGCGGTTTGAAAGCGAGGCCGACATAAATATTAACGGAAACCGGTTTGGAGATCAGGCATTCTCAGGCATTCATTTCAATGGAACGTTAAACCAGGATGAGCTGTCCGGTTTATTCCGGGCACAGCTCGATCGGAGTGTGCTTGAAACCCGTTTTGCTGCAAGGGAGTGGATGCAAATTCCCGATTATGAATTCAGGCTGGATTTGAAAGAGTTCAATGCTGCAGAAATTAACGGCCTTGAGTTTTTTCCGACCTACCTGAACGGAACCCTTGAGGGACAAGGCACAGCCATCGATCCTGAACAGCTTTCAATGATGGCAACTGCATATTTCGATTCCAGCATTGTTAATGGCGAAGAAATCGAAACCCTAAAAGCAGATTTCAGAATTTCCGACCAGTTTTTGTTTATTGATGATGGCCAACTGGAAAGCCCCATGGCGGATGCATCATTCTCGGTTCGGCAGCATTTGTCTGATCTTACAAACCGTGAAAACCGGTTAAACTTTGAAGCTTTCATCAAAAATATCAATCCCCTGGCGCCGCTTGCCGGTGCTGATCGGCTTCACTCGGAGGGAACCATCAGCGGAGTATTAGCCAGAAATGAGTTTGATCAGCTTGAGTTTAACGGCGATTTTGATCTCGAACAAGTGGAGGTTGATACAGTTTTCAGTTCCAGTAGAATTTCAGGCAGCCTGAAAGCTTTTGTGAGAGACGAACCGGAAATCAGCCTGGAAGTTGAGCTGCTGGAGCCATTGGTTAACGGGATGGGTGTTCAGGATGTAAAATTCAACACAAATGCTGTTTTCAGAGAGCACGAAACAGCCGGCTCACTTGGGTTCAGCATCATCAACGGAACAGAAAGTTCGATTACACACAGCGGCGATTTCCGGGTAGATTCACTGGCTGTCCGGCTGACCACAAATTCACTGCTGTTTAAGGCAGATTCCCGCGAACTTTCACTTGTTGAACCATTCGATATTACCTACATCAATGATGTGCTTCGTGTGGATACACTCACCATTTCATCGCCGCAGGATGATGCATTCATGACTTTATGGGTTCCGCATCTCGATTCGCTGAAACAGCATGCGGGAATTGATGCGCAAAATTTAGACCTGGGAGAATTGCAGCAAACCATCATTCAGGAGAGCTATTTTGAAGGAATTTTATCGGGCGATGTTGAAGTTTACAGAACATCAGACAGTCTCGAAGTTTCTGCAACAGGATTATTGAGCCATTTAAGATTTGAAGAGGGAGAAATGGATTCTCTCAGATTCGATGCTGACTTAAGTGATGAGTGGCTGAATACGAGTTTTCATGGGTGGCACCTGGGCAACCGGCTTGTTGAAGCGGAAATCCGGATTCCGTTTGTGCCCGGTGACCCGTTAACATTTGATGAACAATTTTTTGAACGCACTATTGCCGGTCACTTCGATCTGTTTGAAACGGATCTTCGGTATTGGCTGTCGTTCACACCCGATGGTGCTCCTGAACAAACAGAAGGGAGATTATCAGTTCGGGCTGATTTGAGCGGCATTGCAGGAAGCCCTGAGCTGACCGGAACCATAACTGTTACAGATGGCCTATTTTCCGGAATCAGCATAGATTCGGTTGGAGTAGATTTAGCTTATCTTCACGAAGAGGAAATTGTTGGGCTTCAGGGAGCAGTCATTAAAGATCAAAATCCAATACTCAGTTTTGATTCTCGCTTGCCGTTTCTGTTTGATCTCAGGCAAGGTGAAATTTTACTGCCGTCTGATGATGACAGCATCTCCGTTAACCTGATGACCGATAACTTCGACCTGGCTCTGTTAAACAGTTATATAGATCAGGATGTAATCCGCCAAATTTCAGGCCGGCTCGAAGGCAGTGTTTCGCTGACGGGCGTAATGGGTGACCTTGAACCCAGGGGGCGCATGCAGCTTTCGCGTGGCTCTATGCGGATAGTGGAAGCCGGAATTACGCTCACCGAAATGGCTTCTACCATTGAGTTACAACCGGACAGGGTAAACCTTCAGCAGTTTACGGTTCGCAGCGGTCCGGGGCGGCTGCGGGCAATGGGAAGTGTTGATCTTGACAACCTGACTCCGGGAAACCTCAATTTTGAATTATCGGCCAACCAGTTCCGGGTTTTCAATACCCCCGATATGAATGCAATTGTAAATCTGCAGTCCGGCTTGACAGGAACGGTAGCTGAGCCGGATTTGACGGGCAGCCTTACATTTTTGAGTGGATTTGTGAACCTGCAAAATTTTGGTGACCGGGCTGTTGAAGATGTTACACTCGAAGACGAGATAGAACCCGGGCCATCAGAGTTTTTTGAGGCACTTGCCATGGAACTGAGTGTGAATTTCACCAGGAATTTTTTCATCAGAAACCGGCAGTATCTCGATATGGAAATTGAACTCGGCGGACAGGTGGATCTGGTAAAACAGAGGAGTGAAGATATTCAGATGTTCGGCACCCTTGAGGGAGTTCGCGGATTTGCCCGACCGTTGGGTAAAAATTTCGTGCTTGATGAAGCTGTTTTATCATTTTCCGGGCCTATCAGAAACCCTGAGTTAAATATAAGAACAATGTACGAACCGCCACAGGCTGCCGGGGTTCGGATTTATTATATCATTGACGGAAACCTTGAAGATCCAAACTTCAGGTTTGACAGTGAACCGGCCCTCGAACTGCAGGATATTGTGAGCTACACACTTTTCGGGAAACCGTTTTACGAGCTCGAATCGTGGGAACAGGTTGTGGCAGGCAGCGGAACAAGCCCTACAGCCGCCGATTTTGCCCTCGATATTCTGCTCGACCGTGTGGAGATGCTCGCATCACAACGCCTGGGGATTGATGTTGTTCAGATTGATAACACTCGTTCCGGTTCAAGCAGTACAACTTCCATTAAAACAGGCTGGTATCTTAATCAGCGAACCTTTTTTGCCATTCTGAACGAAGTTGGCGGTCAGCGCCCAAAAACCCTTTTTATGCTCGAATACTTACTGCATGACAACCTCGAATTAATCATTACCCAGGGAGATGATTCGCGTGAAGGTATTGACCTGAGGTGGAAATACGACTATTGATGGTTACAGCCTGCAATGCAATAATTTATGTATGAACGTGTTTTATGATGGATTTGTTTATCTTTAAAATTCGAAAAAAAGATCAAAAGTAAATCAACATTCCAAACAAATTTCTTTAGGTTTTTTTTAAAACAAACATTTCTTTATGAATCCGGGAATTATCAAACTAATCAATGCACTGCTGCTGGTTGTTGCAGGTTTTCTATTTTTACTGTATGCCAGTGGGACGGACTCGGACACGATGCAAAGTACAGCTCCTTGCAGCGAACCGCTGACGTTTCACATGGGTGAAATTGATGAGCGATTCAATATATCAGAAGAAAGGATTGCAGAAGTACTTCGCAATGTATCCAGGGCCTGGTCGGAGGCTGCCGGTGCCGAGGTTATGAAATTTTCTGAGGATGGTGATGTTCAGGTGAATTTTGTTTATGACAGTCAGCAGCAAATGACCGACCGGGAGCTGCAATTTCGTGAGCGATTGAACCGAGAGGAACGTGAAATATCACGGCTTGAGTCCGAACACCGGCAAATGACTGAGCGGTTCGATCAAAAAACAATGGAGTACCGTAATGATTCGGCAGACCTGCAGAATAAAATAGATCGGATGAATGAATGGGTGAATGAGCAGAATTCTGCCGGTGGTTTTACTGAAGAAAAACTGGAAGTATTTAAAGAGCGTGAATCCGAAATTAACAGGGAAGCCAATGAGCTGAACTACAGGGCTGAACAATTAAGTGTTATGGCGAATGAAATAAACCGGTTTATGGATGATTTAAACGAAAAAATTGACCAGAAAAACCGGCTGATTAAAGAGTATAACAACACATTTTCGGGAACCAGGCGGTTTACACAGGGAACATATCAATGGATGGGAAACAGACGATGGATCAACGTTTTTCAGTTTTCCGGGCAGCGTGAGCTCGAATTGGTGCTTGCTCATGAAATGGGCCACGCTATCGGTATCGATCATGTTGATAACCCGCAATCGGTGATGCACCACCTGATGGGAAACCAGTCCGGGCCGGAACTACAGTTCACCGATGAGGATATCCTGGCGCTGGAAAAAATCTGTGGCATCACAGAAAATTAAGTAATTTCTTTTCGATTTTTTTGAAACTAAAACAAACCTAAGTTGATGATTACAAAAGATGAAGTTTTAAAAGCACAAGAAGCCTGGGGCGATGCCCTTGTACGGATCGGATTGTTGAAAGAAGACCGTGAAGCATGTGAAAGTTTTACAGACGAGGTAATTGATACTCTTTACGCATATGATGTTTCTGAAGTTCTTTTTAAACCTACAAGAGCAAAAGACCAGCAGTTCAGAAACACAAAAGAAGGGGCTAAATCATACTTTATCGGCGGTAATGATGACTTTCTCGAAGATTCCGGGTTTGCCCTGCAGCCCTGGGAAGATGTGAAATTTGAAAATGCCGGGATTATCCTGGAAGAAAAAATAGCCCTGGCTATGGGCAACTACTATTTCACCGAAACCGGCAGCCATGTAGTAAAAAAAGTGGAGTACACGTTCGGATATATCAAAGATGATGAGGGAAACCTGAAAATAAACCTGCATCATTCATCCGTGCCGTTTTCACCAACCATTTGATTGCCAAATTCAGGATAAACCGGGATTTGCTCATCTATTTGAAATGTTCATAACCGCCATGTCGGACTCAGATTTCCCAAAGGGGTAGACGGCATCTCCAAACGCTGGTGCAGGTCTGTCCTGTGCAAAAGGTAGGAGATCCCGCATCAAGTGCGGGATGACGTTGTGGGGGCATGTTGATATGGCAAGTATCGATTTGAGTAATCAAGAACCGTCATGCCTGACCCTGACCAGGCATCTCCGGACGCTGATGATGGATAGTCTCGTTAAATACGTAGGAGATTTCACTACGTGTACAAAAAATGAGGATTACTGGGGTAACGTGAAATCAGCTGTGTTGCCACGGAGCTATATATTACCACGGAAACACAGAAGATCACGGAGATTCAATGTTTTCGTACTACTTGCTCAGGTACAGATTCTTGAATTCGTACGGTTTCTTGAAGTGTTCATCATTAAAATCATCCATAAAGTAGATACTCTCGCCGGTTGATTTCATTTCCGGCCCAAGCTCTTTCTTCACTTCAGGAAATTTATCAAACGGAAATACGGGTTCTTTTACCGCCCAGTTTTTCAGTTTCGATTCCAGATCAAAATCTTTCAATTTGGCACCGAGTATCACTTTAACCCCGATTTTTGCCTCCGGCCGCTGGGTGGCTTTGGCAAGAAACGGAATGGTTCGCGTTGACCGGGGATTGGCTTCGAGAACGTAAACCTCTTCATTTTTTACGGCATACTGCACATTTAGAAAACCAACGATTTCCATCTCCTTTGCAATCTTTTGCTGATAGGCCTCGATCGTCTCAATCACAAGTTTACTAAGCGAGTAGGGCGGCAGAACGGCAGTAGAGTCACCTGAATGCACACCGGCCGGTTCAATGTGCTGCATGATTCCGGCTATGTGAATGTCTTCTCCGTCAAAAACAGAATCAACATCTACTTCAATGGCCTTGTCGAGATATTTGTCGATGAGAAAATCGTTTTCTGGATGGGTTTCAAGAATTTTTACCACATATCGCCGCAGTTCTTCCTCTTTCACGGCAATACGCATTCCTTGTCCGCCGAGCACATAACTGGGGCGAATCAGTACGGGATATCCAACTTTGTTTGCAATTTCCACAGCGTCATCGGCATTTCGGGCAGTTCCGTAGTCGGGGAACGGAATGTGAAGCCGCTTCAAAAATCTTGAGAATTCTCCCCGGTCTTCGGCAAAATCAATTTTTTCGAATTCGGTACCAAAAATTTTGATGCCTGCATTTACAAACCTTTTACCGAGTTTCAGGGCGGTTTGTCCGCCAACCTGAAGGATAACCCCTTCTGGTTTTTCGTGTTCATAAATATCTATTACACGTTCCCAGAACACCGGTTCAAAATAGAGTTTATCGGCAATGTCAAAATCTGTGGAAACCGTTTCGGGATTACAATTTACCATGATGGCTTCGTATCCCATCTCCTGCGCGGCCAGAACGGCATGAACACAGGAGTAATCAAACTCAATTCCCTGGCCGATGCGATTGGGTCCGCTGCCGAGAATCATCACCTTTTTTCGGTCGGTTACCACACTCTCATTTTCACTTTCATAAGACGAGTAGTAATACGGCGTTTCAGCGGGGAATTCTGCCGCGCAAGTATCTACCAGTTTAAAACTGGGTTTGAGGCCCATTTCAAGCCGTTTGTTTCGCACCTGATCTTCTGTTATAGCTGTACCGCTTTTGCTCATAAGCCAGGCAATTTGCACATCAGAGAAACCGCCACGTTTAAGTTCAAAAAGATCTTTTTTCGATATCGAATCNAGAGATTGCCCTTCGGTTCTGTTTTCGAGGCTGACCATGTAGCGGATCTGCTGCAAAAACCAGGGATCAACTTTGGTGATGTCGGCAATTTCTTCAACAGATGTTCCATATTTAAATGCGTTTCTGATCTGAAGGGTTCGGTCCCAGTACGGTTTCAGCAGCCGCTGGCGAACCGTTTTTCTATCCGGATCGCTGTACCCGTCGGCACCCAGCCCGCTCCGTCCGATTTCGAGTGACTGCCACGCTTTATTCAGCGCTTCGGGAAAGGTTCTTCCGATGGACATCACCTCACCCACGGCTTTCATCTGGGTGGTCAGTTCTTCATCCACTCCCGAAAATTTATCAAAATTGAATCGCGGAATTTTTACAACCACATAGTCGATAGACGGCTCAAAACAGGCCGATGAAACCTGTGTAATGGGGTTGGGAAGTTCATCGAGAGTATAGCCTACGGCAAGTTTTGTGGCAACTTTGGCAATCGGGTAACCCGTTGCTTTAGATGCAAGGGCGGATGAACGGCTTACCCTCGGGTTAATTTCGATGGCTACGAGGCGGTCGCTGCCAGGCTCCATGGCAAACTGTACATTACAGCCACCGGCAAAATCACCGATAGAACGCATCATCTTGATTGCTGCATTTCTTAGTAACTGGTACTGTTTGTCGGTGAGTGTTTGCGTTGGTGCAACGGTTACAGAATCGCCGGTGTGCACTCCCATGGGGTCTTTTCGATGGGGCAGACAATCACAACGTTGTCGTTATCATCACGGAGAAGTTCCAGCTCAAACTCCTTCCAGCCGAAAATACTCTCTTCAATCAATACCTGGTGTACCGGGCTAAGCTCAAGGCCGCGCAATACTTTTCGCTCAAACTCATCTTCATTCCAAACGATACCGCCGCCGGTACCGCCCAGCGTAAACGAGGGGCGAATCACAATCGGCAGGCCGCCCAACTCCTCAACAATTTCTTTGGCATCGAGCAGTGAGTTGGCTGTTCGGCTGCGGCACTGTTCAATCCCGATATTTTCCATCAAATCACGGAACAACTGGCGGTCTTCGGTAATATCCACCGCATCCATGTTCACCCCGATGATTTTAATTCCGTTTTCATTCCAAAATCCTTCGTGCTGTAAATCACGCGCAAGGTTCAGTGCTGTTTGCCCGCCCATCGTCGGTAAAACGGCATCCGGTTTTTCAATCTCCACAATCTCCTTTATGGATTTTGTGGTTAGGGGTTTAAGATAGATAGAATCGGCCATCATCGGGTCGGTCATAATGGTGGCAGGATTGGAGTTGATAAGAACAACTTCGAATCCCTCCTCTTTTAATGAGCGGCATGCCTGTGTTCCGGAATAATCAAATTCACAGGCCTGGCCGATAACAATGGGGCCCGAGCCGATGATTAAAATTTTGTGGATGTCTGTTCGCCTTGGCATTTATACTTTTTTATTGATGATTTTCGATTAATGATTCTTTAGCTCGTCACTTACAAACTTGTACTTAATCCTGAGATTTTTTCTCTGTGGAATTTTCAAATGGTTCCTCATAATCCGAACTTTGTTTAACCAATTTCATAAACTGATCAAACAGATAGGATGAATCATGAGGCCCTGGTGATGCCTCGGGGTGGTACTGAACGGATATTCCATTGAACTTTTTGAACCGTAATCCTTCGATGGTGTTGTCGTTGAGGTTTATGTGGGTTACCTCAACTTTATCTTTGCTGATGAGCTCCTCGTCAACGGTAAACCCATGGTTTTGC